>Ga0070711_100000268_pt1 | contig 26809 bp, 30 predicted proteins | sample LARL53metaG_FD_65452 | JGI IMG/M metagenome (GOLD analysis project Ga0070711, IMG submission 65452) | Corn, switchgrass and miscanthus rhizosphere microbial communities from Kellogg Biological Station, Michigan, USA - LAR L5-3 metaG | ecosystem: Host-associated > Plants > Roots > Rhizosphere ... | reverse complement strand
CAAATCATCACCTAAAAAATCACCTAAACGCAAATCATCACCTAAAAAATCACCTAAACGCAAATCATCACCTAAAAAATCACCTAAACGCAAATCATCACCTAAACGCAAATCATCACCAAAACGTAAATCGCCCAAAAGATCACCAAAACGTAAATCGCCCAAAAGATCACCAAAACGCAAATCGCCCAAAAGATCACCAAAACGCAAATCGCCCAAAAAATCAGACAGGCAGGAACTCTATGAGGACGGATACAATAAAGATGGATACAATAGTACCGGATATGATGAGAACGGATACAATAGGGACGGATACGATAGGGACGGATACGATAGGGACGAATACGATAGGGCAGGATACAATAGGGCAGGATACAATATGGCCGGCTACGATGAGAATGGATATGATGAGTACGGATACGATAGGGATGGATACGATATCTACGGATACGATGTAGACGAATACGATAGATACGGATACGATAGAGACGGATACAATGAGGACGAATACGATAGGGACGGATACGATAGAGAGGGATACGATGAGAACGGATACGATAGGATCGGATACAATAGAGACAGATACGATAGGGCCGGATACAATGTAGACGGCTATGATGAGGCCGGATACAATAGGGCCGGATACAATAGGGCCGGATACAATAGGTATGGATACGATCGGTATGGATACGATGATGAAGGATACGATAGGGATGGATACGATATGGCAGGATACAATAGAGAGGGACTCCACATGAACGGATACAATAAGGCCGGATATGATGAGAACGGATTCAATAAACGAGGATACGATAGAGCGGGATTCAATAGATACGATGATGAGGGATTCGATGAGATAAAATCATCGCCTAAAAAATCATCGCCTAAAAAATCATCGCCTAAAAAATCATCGTCTAAAAAAATTCCGTTTGTAATTCAAGCGATTACATTTCCAAAACAAACATGGGACGAAAAGGATTCTATTCGATGGTTAAATAAACACAATTTTATTCCTATAAAATCGGTAGATGAGACAAAAAATTTTTATAGATACAGAATTATAGTTCCAGAAAAAAATGCCTATTACAGAACAAAAATTTTACCAAATGATATTCATCTTATTCTTATGAGATATCCATAATAATGTATAATTAAAGTTACAATAAATGTTCAATGTTTTTAACAATATTATTTTTATATCTGCAGATTTAGTACAAACATATCTTCCACAGTTAATAAATTATTTAAATAGATACCACATATCTCATATTGATAGATATTTATTTGTTTTACATGTAGATGATCCAAAGACTATTATAACATTAGAGATACTCAATTCACTTGTTTACACAGGATTTGCATTGATATATAATGACATTATTGAGATTCTACAAAGCAATGATACTTATATTAAATTACAATTATTAGATAACATAATTAAATATTATCATAAATATTACGATAATGATAATATTTATGTACAATTTCCTGTAACTCAAGCTAGATTTGATATCGATGTATTATTTTATGTTAAATATGGATTTGAAAATCCAGAATTAATTAAAGATAGATTCTTACGATTACAATTTAAAGGTAAAAGAAGCAAAGAACATGTTCTAGAGAAAATTTTTCATCTAGTAAAACATAAACGTGATTCTTATGAAATTACAATATGTATATCAGAAACTTTGGCTGACATGTTAGGAAAATATGTAAATTTATACGAAACAGAGGTAGGAGGTGTATTTAATATACAAAAGTATAATAACGATGGAGTTGCAATATTGGAATTATATCAAAATGATATTGTTATTGGTTCTGATAAGGAATTTGCTGTTCATGTCCCTGCTCGTCCGGGAGCATTTTCCTTTCACACTCATCCAGATAGTGCATATACAAAATTTGATACAATTTTAGGATGGCCAAGTGGTACAGATATGGCAATATTTGTTTATTGGTTTTTGGAAAATAAAAATCAATATGCTCATTTTGTGACAAGCTCTGAGGGAATATGGACAATATGCATTACTGTCGAATTTCAAAAATTGTTATTATCTATAAAAGAAAAAAAAGCACAACAATGTGGACTAGATATAGTTACATCTTTGAAACAAGTATTTGAAAATAAAGAGAAATTACGATCTAAAAAAAATGACACATCTAACAGGTTATTAGAATTAGAAAAATTTCTATTCTACTGTAAAAATTTTACAATAGGACATTTAATTATTGATACTCCAAACATCAATGAACATTGTAAAGATTTAATAGTAGATTCAAATGCTTTGTTGTATAATGTTGCACTAATCAAATGGAAATATTTTAAAACAAAAAAATACATCAATCTATCTTTTTCATACATTTTAGACGAACTGGGAGGATTTACTGGATTTAATGACTCGATGATATTTTAAATTCTAACAGAATTTAAAATTTATTGTTTATTTCTTTGCGTCGGAAGAGGAGCTAGATGATCCAGAGTCTACAAAACTATCCGCAAGCCAGAATGTAAACATTACTACAAGTAATTTTAATAAAAATATTATCCAGTTATATCTTTTTAATGATGGAAATGTTCTAAGAAATAGATCATCAAACCAATCTCTAGTAAAAATTAAAAAAATAATACCCACAATGATAGTAGTTTTGTAACTTGTCATTTTGTTTTTTATTAATCTTTGAATAAATAAAATGTATTATAGACGTCAAGGCGAACCGATGCAAATGCAACACGATCCAATGCAGATGCAACAATATAAAGAGAACTTTGCTCTATTGGATCCAGCCATGAGCAATACAATGAAATATATTATATATGCTATACTTGTAATACTTTTGCTTTTGCTTTTATGGCTTTTGTGGGAACGTTTTGGACGCTCCTCTAGATCTAGTGCCAGTAGAAAACGAAGTGTAAGCATGTTTTACTAAATAATTTAAAATGAACTGATATTTTAAATGCTTATAATGCAAAGCATTATTTGCATCATATAGATCAGTAATAAATGGATATTATTAAAGGATATCGCGATGAGAGATTTAAAAATTTTATAAAAAAAATTCTTAAATATAGTATTACAAATGATACACTTATTGATACACTAGTATCAGAAAAAGCACTTTCATTATATAGTATAGCTCTTACAAGTAAAGAATCAGATCCAATAAATAATTATGAAATGTTTGAACAACTAGGAGATGTGAGTATTAATAAATTTGTTGTTAATTATATGTATGGAAGATTCCCTCAATTAGAAAATCCGAATGGTGTAGATTTGGTTGCAAAATTAAAAATTAAATATGCGTCCAAAGAAATATTGCATCTATTAGGAGAAGAAATGGGAATGTGGCCATTCATAACAGCCACAAAAGATGAAAAAACCAATAAAAGAAAAAAATTACTTGAAGATACGTTTGAGGCATTCTTTGGAGTTACAGAATATATTATCGATACAATTTTTTATACAAAAAATTGGAGTACAAATACTAAAACATTTCTTATTTTTCCTCACAATACATACATAGGAACCGGATTTAATATTATTTTTTTTATACTTAAACATTTGTTTGATACGTTGGATATTTCGCTCAAATACGAAAGTCTAGTAGATGCCAAGACAAGACTAAATGAATTAGCATCTGAACATCAACATCAACTTCGAATTAAATATACTATGCGATCGAGTCCGGAAGAAAAACGACATATTATATCTGTTGTAAATGAAATCACCAAAGAAACATTAGGAACAGGAACAGGAGCACTAAAAAAAGATGCAGAAATAAATGCTGCTGCAAATGCTCTTGAAACATTAAAAAATAAATATAACATCATAAAACATGCTCCTGAGCGATATACAGCTTTCTATTAACATTAAGCACTGGATACAGTGCTTATTTTTTTTGTATTCTTAATGATCCAATCATTTCTTGTGTATTCAATGAGTCCATAACCATTTTAGTTATTTCATATGGATCTGAAACTCCAACATCTTGCAAAATAGAATATATTTTATCTTTTTTTTCATCTTTTTTGATTCTTTTTAATTTTGATTTTGAACTGCAAGTTATTTTTAAATTTTTATATTCGATACAAGTTTGACCCGATAATTCAAGATCTCGCAATATCAATTCTTTGAACATCTTTTCTTTTCTTTGTAACAAACGTAAATTGTTTTGTAAGGGCTCCATTTCTTTTTTGGTAACATCAATATCATTTGTGATATTAAATAATGTCTCTACCTTTTCATTTAATGTCATTAAATGTTCCATTTATTGATAAATTTTAAATTCGGTGAATTTAAAATTTAATACTGCATATTTCATTTTGTACTTAAAACAATTATGAAGATTATTTATAGAAAGATTTTGACAAGTCGTCGTGCAGGTTGTCTGCATATAGGGCATTTATTTTCGATTTTTTTGCTGCATGTGATACACATGCACATGTGGAGGCATGGATCACATGCAATCTTGACGCGATTTGTCAGACAGACCTTACATTGGATCTCTTCGATCTCTGTGGTCTCATCAGACGTTTCACTGCTACGCTCTCCTTCTATTTGAGTATTGTGGTGTCCTTGTATCATATGACGTATTTCGTTGTCGTGTTCTTCATCGTGTTCTTCATCGTGTTCTTCCTCGTGTTCTTCCTCGTAGTGTCCACGGTTATCCCATTCTCTCCTATTGTCTCCTTGTATATCATATCCTTGTCTGTTGTATCCGTCAATATCATATCCTTGTCTGTTGTACCCTTCCTCATCGTATCCTCGTCCATTGTATCCGTCCCTATTGTATCCTCGTCCATCGTATCCGTCCCTATTGTATCCTTGTCCATCATATCCGTCCCTATTGTATCCGTCCCCATTGTATCCGTCCTCATCAAATCCGGCGCTATTGTATCCTGCCCTATTATATCCAGCCCTATTATATCCGGCATGATCATATCCGTCTATATCGTATCCTAGTCTATTGTATCCATCTGTGTCGTATCCAGCCCTGTTGTATCCGTATCTGTCGTATCCGTCCATGTCGTATCTCTCGTTGGGGTTTGCTGACATTACGTCCACTAGTTCAGGTTCCTTATCAAATATGATGCAAAGCATTATAAAAATAATGTGGTTCAATTTAGTGTCTGGCGTTGTGGCAAAATTTTTTCAAAATTTTGAAAATTTTAAATTCACCGAATTTAAAATTTAATACTGCATATTTCATTTTGTACAATATTAAAATTTTTACTTGTGATAATTTTATTTTGAAATAGCAGATACGTTTTAGACAAAAGTTTTTGGCTTTGATCTACAGTTAATTTGTTTTCATCGATGCATTTTGAAAAATAGTTATCAATCATTTCTTCTCTAATTGTTTTAGTATTTTTTTTTTCTAAAGATACTGTTACTTGAGTTTGTTTTAGCATCAAAATAAACTCATGTTTATCGTTTTCCAAATGTGCAAGATAGTCTTTTGATAATTCATGTCCGCATGCTAATTTTTCAATAAAAGTTAAAATTTGCAAATCATCTTGGAAATATTTACAAATTTCCAAAAATTGTGGATATCTGATTAACATTTAGTAATATATTTAACTTTAAAAGTTAAATATATATTAAGATGCACAATATATAACATAATCTACAACTTGACGTCTATTCCAAAGAGAGAGTGAGATAGATGGGCGAGATATCAATGCCCATTTCTTAAAACACCACCATAGGAAGGATAGGATACGATGAGGACGGATACAAAGGTGTACGACGACCTGAAGGCGCTCCGCTGTGTGAACAGGTCACAAAGCGGCTGAACAAGAAGGAGCGCAGCGTAGCAGTGAAACGTCGCTTATTATAAATATAATTTAATTTTTAAATACCCGAAAGCTATTTAAAAATTTTTAAGGGCAATAATTTTGAACAAATGGTATACTCGAAGAATACATATTTTTTGATTCTGCATATTCTAATAATTTTTTAAAAATTATTTTAAATGTATTTGTATGTCCTACATCTGGACACACTACATGAGCAATTTCATGTAGCGTTACAAACATTAACGAATTTTCATCATAATAACGTCCTGTTTGATTATTTTTTAAACACAGAGAAATATTTTTTTTGTTGATAGTAAATGATTTTTCTCCAGGTGTTATAGAAATGATATCTAGTATATTTTTTGAATTTAATATTTTTAATATACCTCTAAATTTTTTTTTTTCAAATAATGATATTAGATTACGTTTTAATTTTTTGATTATAAATTCGCTTTGCGGATCTGTGTATTGAAAACGTTCCTTTACATTGGAATTAGTAAAATAGTATATAAAACCTATACTCAACCCTGTTATTAAAAATAAATGCAACACAGTAAACATTTATTTAAAAATGTTTACTATTAAAAAATGTTAAAAGTAGCCAAAATCGAAAATAATGCAATTATTCCAGTAAAACAAAATGATGGATACAATCTATATAGTGCATACAATTATATCGTTTATCCAAATAATACCGTTTTATGCTATACTAATTTACAAATTATAATTCCACCTTCGTATTACGGAAAAATAATCCCTCATGAACATTTAATAAATAATAACATCAAAATCATTAATAATTTTGGAATCAATTGTGATTTTAGAGGTAATGTATCTATGGAATTATCAAATTATGGATTAGTTCCAATACGTATAAGTACAGATCATTCAATTGCTAAACTTGTTTGTGTAAAATATGATATACCAGATATGGAGCTTGTTATTTATTAAAGACATTTCACTGCACTGCGGATAATCCTTCCGGATTTGCGGATATGCTTTTAAAAAATTTTTTTTTTAAAAGTTTACATACATGTACTTCTTACATATGGTGTTCCTGTATACATCTCTTCATTATTACCGTATGCTGTTCCTAATGTAAAGTATCCTGTTGGAGATGGAGGAATTCCAATTCTATCTCCCGTTAGGGAGCTATATCCATATGTTCCAAATACTGGTATAACATATAATCCAGATGTTGATGGAGATGGGGCTTGTATTTGTGATCCCTGATTATATACACTCATTGTTGCATAATTTTGAGCACTAATCTTTGTACTTGGAGTATTCATTTATTCCCTTCAAACTAAAACCATTATAGTTTGAACTACTAAATAATTTCACGAAAATATCTTTTCAGTATTTTTAATATCACGTCCACATATACATTTTTTTGGATTTTTTTTAATAAAACAATTATTACATATATACGCATGATAGCATGGTATAGTTAGAATGTTTGGAGCTAAAACATAACATTGTCTACATAATGATGTAACTGTTGCAAATGTATAATTTATTAATTTTTGTTTACAAAATGGACAAATGTTATTAATTTTTTCTGAACATTTAAAACAAATTACATGATTGCATGGATTGCATATTAGTGTTATTGGTTTTATCATACAGATATTACATATTTGCATGTTTTCACTGCTGTCGCTTTCACTGCTTTCGCTTTCACTGCTTTCGCTTTCGCTTTCACTGTTTTCACTGCTTTCATTTTCACTGTTTTCACTGCTGTAGTTTTCACTGCTTTCACTGTTTTCACTGCTGTCGCTGCTGTCGCTGCTGTCGCTGCTGTCGCTTTCACTGCTGTCGCTTTCACTGCTGTCGCTTTCATTACAAATTTCCATATCAGAATCATGTAGTTCTGATATATGATGATGCGACGTTTCATAGATGGACATGCTATTTTTTAAATAAATTCGTTTTTAATAATATATTTTGTTACAGAATTTAATGAAATATTTTCATAATTACAATCACAATGTAATTTTATCCAACCTATTCCTGTGGAATCAAATGATAAATCCAATTTTAATAAATCAAAATCTATTTTTTCTATATCTGTCATTGTATGAGTAAAAAATTTCATATTTCTGCAATTTATTCTCTTACTCTGAGAGATAGGTTCCTGTAGATATTGTAAATCTAAAGATGTTTCTTCTTTGACCTCTCTAAGAGCACATTCTATTAGCGTTTCATTATTTTCTTGTTGACCCTTTGGAAATCCCCATTTGTTATTATAAGATTGAGTTACCAGAAAATATGTATCATTTTTGTTTTTCCATCTTATAATTATTCCAGCTTTATTAAAATTTTTATTTCTAGTAAATGATGTGTTATTGATTTTATGCAATTCTTGTAAAGAGCATATGGTACATGATGATGATGAACAGGTGAATTTATTCATTATAATAATTTATTGTAAATATGAATATATCAAACATTCAATTCTTCCAGCCAAGACTTAACAAACAGAATAATAAATGATAATTACATTACCATTAACAGTAAAACAATTGATTATTATATGCGTTTTAATTTTGGTTACTATTTTCATACTAACAAAATTAGGATTTTTAAATATAAACCAAGAATCGGATACCAAATCAGAATTATTTAATTTATTAGATTCAGAGGCTGAAGCCGAGGGAGGATTCGAATCAAAGGGAGAAAAATTATGTAGAGCTTTTTTAGAAAATTTTTTTAAAAAAAAATTTCCAAAGACAAGACCAGATTTTTTAAAAAATCCAATTGCAGATTCAAAGGGATATAAGCATAATCTTGAATTGGATTGTTATTGTGAAGAATTAAAACTTGCTGTAGAATACAATGGACGACAGCATTATAAATTTGTACCATATTTTCATAATAACATAGAATCTTTCAAAAATCAATGCTCCAGAGATCAGATCAAAAAACATTTATGTAAAGAAAATGGAATTCATTTGATTAGTGTTCCGTATACAGTTCCATATGCTGATATTCCGACGTTTTTATATGGTTCTTTGTTAGCAATGAAAAATTTAAAAGTTACAAATGCATCAATTTAAAATAAATGTCCAGGTATATAATTTTGTCTAATAAATTTATTTAATTGTTTAACCCGTATGTCTTTTCTAAAATTTTGAGAATCATAAAACCATCTGGGTATATGGTTAATCCATGGAATAGAATTCCATGGAATATCTGTATTCTCTAATATATCATAAACTATAGTCTTATCAGAAAGTATTTGTTTTATTGCTGGATTATTAAATTCAGAGTCAACAGCCATTAGAGGATTAACAAAACCTGTATCAATATAATAATTGATATTTCCTTTGTCCACATGCCCATAATTAGAATAAATTGGTGTATTGTTATCATTTCCTAGTGAATTAATGCTGTCTGTTATTGATATATTAGAATTTAGAGGAGGATGTTTAAATATTAGAATATCGTTTCCCAAAATTGTTTTAGATGTTCTATCCGAGGCTTTAAACATACCATGATTGGGAATAAATGATAAATCTCTAGGTAATGTATTAAGATTTTGTTCCATTTATTAATTTTAATTAATAAATGGATTGTTACTGTATATTGGTAGTATTTGGTATTATTATTCTAATTGCTATGATAGCATTATTTGTTAATAAGGCCAATGCACCTGCGCCTACTCCTAACGCCTAACGCCTAACGCCTAACGCCTAACGCCTAACGCAGCGTCGCAAAATAAAAATTAAAGATTATTAATTTTTATTTTGATCATATCTTTTTTTTGTGTTATTTTAGTATTGAGATGATGCAAATCATCGATGCAGAGCATCTTAGGCATATCGTAAGAAAATTTATATTGATTACAAATTTCAATATCATTGCTATCAAGTGATGAGCCATCATTTTTTCCTATAACTTTTTTAGAAACAGGATCAAATATTAATCCCGTTTCGTGATGAACATAGCATTGAGTTTTTTTATCTAAAATTATATTCTCTGCATGTTTCCATTTGTCTATAATGGAATAAATTTTTTTTTTATTTTTATCCGACGTTTCAAGACGCTGCACTGCTGATACGCTGCGACGCTTTGCATCATATATCTTGGGATAAATAATCGATAATTGTTTGATAAACATTGATAAATGTTTATCAATAATAATTTGCAGTTTTGACTCCATTTGAAGGTGTGTGTGCTTTATATTGGAGTAAAACTATTAAATCAATTATTTGATTAGCCTACCGAGGGTAAATGTCTGATTGTTTGAACAAATATATAAATGGGAATTTGACATGCAGAGGAGAATGCATTGATTGTTATATTGATATTATTAGTACACATCCATTTATATATAATTCCTGCTGCCATGATTTTAATATTTTTATTATCAGAATTTATATTCATTCCTATGGCAATAATTTTATCTAAATTATCGCGCAATTGAATAAATCCAAGCTTTTCTATTATAATATTTGAAAAAATAATGATATATTCTTTCATTCCGTAATAGATTAATCTGCTTTCTTTAATGTTTAATTTGACCATTTTTAAACCTTTAGATTGATCTCTTTTTGTAATATTAAATGTATCGCATAGTTTTTTTTCATCTTGGGGTTTATCTATCAAATTACATACTGTTGCTGTACATGCACAAATTATTGCTTTTCTTAATTTTGATCTATATATATGTTCTTGACAAATCTTGAAATACATATCAAAAATTCTTGATTGTGTTTCGGGATCTAATCCCAGTTTCTCAAGATCTGCGCATATATCTTTTATGTATTCTTTGGGATTAAGTTCGCTTTTTCTTATCGTTATATCTTTGGATTCAAAAAATTTGGTATGATCTATTGTCCCATCTTGTTCTTCTCCACAATCAATACAAATCTCATTCCAACAATTTTCATGTTTACAAAGATGTTTCACGACGCAGGCTTGGCCTGCCAGCCCCTGGCTGGCGTTTAACTGCGACGTTTCTGCAGTTAAATACTGATCATATAGTTCGAAATCATCCATCTTTATTGACGTAGGTTAAACTAAGTTATTTTCATTTTTAATATCCCTACAATTAATAATAATGCTCCAATTACACATAGCATATAAATTGTCAGATGATTAGACGTTTCACTGCTGAGCTCTGAACCAAGTACCATATCCTTGTACCAGTTATTATCTTGTTCTAATTCATACATATGCCGTTGTTCAGTAGATTTTATAAATTTTTTTTTTGGAAATCCAGCTAGAGAAAATGTTAGAACGCCCCCTAATTTTAAAGTAACTCCCGATTCGTTAGCCATTTGCACTATTTGAGAAAACTGTACTTTGCGATTAAAAGGAAACATTGCAATTTTAAAGAACCCTCCATCTCCCCAGGATGTTCCCCAACTGTTTCTACAAATCCAATAGGGCACCGATGCGTAATCATTATCCATATTTCCAATCTTTATATTTTTTCCTAATCCCCATCCTACAACCACAACAGCATGTCCTCCAACAAAATTTTCTGTAGATATTGTATTACTAGAAAAAGTACCATTTTCTTGCATTTTTTCTAAATAAATTCCTCCATTATTTTTTGTAAATTTTCCAGAAATAAAATTTTTAAAAACTAAAAAACCTGCTATTACAGGACCATGTACTAAAATATGTTCTTGAATTGTTTTTTGAATATTAACGATAGTTACAGCACTCTTTGTAGTCGTATCAAAAACTATTGTTTTAACAGAATTTTTGTCAATAGAATACATCAAATATTCATTATCGAAATAACAGCCTTTTTTCGGAACAAGATCGGATAGATTTCTTTGACCAAAGTGCGCAGTAGCTTCTCCTGAACATTCGGGATTTTTAGAGCACCAAGAATAATCAATACAATGTTTACTTGGAATTCCACCATTTTTTCCAATATCATATAATAGTGTTACAGGATCACCACCATCACATTTTCCTTGTGAAAAATTTGATAGTACATATGTGGTAGATAAATCTGGATTCCAATCGGTTATCCCAGAAACTACAAATTTATCTGCAATACATGTCGTTGTTGCAATTGCCCAACAACTTCCACATAGATATTGATTTTGAGGTTTGGTTATCAACTTTTTTTTTTTAATAATTTCTTGAGAATCATTAGATGTTATTATATGCCAACTAAATGATTCTGGTATAACAACTTGTTTTCTAGATGATGTATAAAGATAGCGTAAATTTGCTATATCATTATGATTAAATGGTACACATGTCATTGAAAAATTAATTTTAGTATTAATTTTAGGTGAGTTCACTAAACTAGTCATTTATTGAATATAATGCTTTGCATCTAAATTTTAATAGCATCAATGTTATTAAAATTTAATACGTTATCATGTAGTTCATCTTTGCACAAAATGCTTTTGCGTTACTCCAAATCTTTCGTTTTGAACCATTCACATTAAATCGTTTCTCTTGCAATGCGTCTATTAATTGTTTACGTGTTAATGTTTTGTGAACATCAATTAATTCTTTGATCGTGTTTATAATACACTCTTCTGAACAGTTCGAATAGATTATTTCATTTTCGACTGTTGTCATTAACGGTAACGGTTTTGGTTCTATAACAATTGGTCTTAGTGTATACGAATTTGCTAAATCATTTCTGATAAATTCATTCAAGTATTCAAAACTTTCATTAAAATTATCAGATACAAACTCGATGATTTTTTCAAGATATGTATAATGGATAATAACATTTTCTTTATTTTTATTATCCTTAAAATCAATCAAGAGATCGTGTAAAAGTTTATCTAATTTTTGGGCTTCATAAACACGTTTGTAGTATGCGTAAAAGTAGTTATCGGATTCGGCCTTGCCTGTATTGTAACCTGATAATCGATTTTTTAAATTTTCAGTATGTCCTATCTTAAAATTATTATGAGCGGCATATTGTGTTGTGGTTAGGATATAGATATAATCAGTTTGTGTGCGCATTTTGACATTGGTTACAAAGTTTTGTATTTGTAGTTTGGCTAGTTCAAGTTGTTCAATCTTTTCGTCTTTTTCTTTGAGAGCATTATCTTTTTCTTGGATGGTATTATCTTTTTCAACAATGGTTTGTTTAAGTTTGTATTCACCACGTGTCCTAATTTCGGGCAATAGTTCTGATATAACCCAGCGCCTGAATGCCCTTGCAGATTTAAGTTTACTGGATAAAATAAGAGAATAGAGACCAGGTTCGTTGATATAAATTGTTTTACTGCCATCTTTGTCTATGGCATCATTATGGGGGGGGTCCAAAATGGACCCCCCCCATAGATCTACCATAAGTGTTTGAAAGGTTGTTTTATCATCATCATCTACGTGTACCCTAATGGATTTTCCTGCATTAGTGTATCCAAGAATTTTTGCAACATCAATACCGCAAAACCATGGTTTTGCGGATGTTCCAATAACTCGAACGTTCGAGTTATTGTACGAGACTAGTTCATTGACTAGATTCATTTACTTGTAAATACATGTTTTTAAAATCCCAAAAAAATATGATAAAGAATTAATATCTGATAAAATAATGAATTTAGTATCTATTGTTGTACTGCAGATGCATGCATATGGATCATACGAGTCTCAAAAAAATTATTTTTTGGGATGTTCAAGCTATTGGAAACCATGTGATATATCACAAGATATTTTAAATAATCAATATACAGATTGGATGTATGATACAAAGACTTGTTCATTAAATTCTGATGCATTCAGATATGTTTGTAGTAAACCTGATCCAGGTTTATGCGCTATAGGAGATTCGTATAATACTACAAATCCATTACGTGCAGTATTGTGGGGATCAGATCCCAATGATGAACAAGAAAGGCCAAGATATAAAGGAATCAAACCTATAGCACAGGTAAGATGCGTTTACGATCTAAAGCTGATTAATACCGTATATCAGATTGAAAGACTAAAAACAATTATCAAACCTACATCTCAAAATAATTATTCTGCTCTAATGAAATTAATATGTGAAAATGATTTATATGGTCGTGTTAACAAAAAAGATGATGAAGTATTAAGTGAAATTAATCAATATTGTTCTAACAAAGGTAAAAGATTGATTGATTTAAGACTATTTTATCGTGTCCATCCTGATTTAGATCTAATTACAAAACTTGATAACTCAATGAGATTATTATTTTAAATTTTAATAACATCAATGTTATTAAAATTTAGACACTAAAGGTTACTTTATTCCCTGTGATTGGTTGTGTTAATAAAATATAAATAATACTCCATATTAACAATACTATAAAAAAAATTATAAATAAATTTCTATCACAATATTTATATGAACTATTATTGTTGTTATCAGAATCTATTTGTAATTCATATGTGTATATACATGAATTCATACATTCGCTATGAAATTTACAGCGAATTGACTGATACGTAATTTTCAAATCATTATGCACTTTAAATTGTATACAATCCTGTGGCCCAGTTAAAACAGTATTATATAGACCCGGAATTTCAAATGTTTTTGATGAGTTAACAAAACATTTTACACGTGTTAATGGATAGTCACACATACCCAGACAGGTCATATTTAATTCATTGAATCTTAGAGATCTAGATCCACAGTTATCTCCTGATACGTAACCAAAGGCTAGTATATGGAATACCAATACCAATAAGATGCTTTGCATCGATGCGAAGCATCTATAACATAACATTTATTCTTCATCCAATTCTTTAATATTCTTAAGTTTTTTAGTTCTGGTTTTGGGTTCTGTTTTGGTTTTGGTTTTGGGTTCGGTTTTGGTTTTGGTTTTGGTTTTGAGTGGTTTTTTCGTTTTTGGTTCGGGTTCAGGTTCAGGTTCAGGTTCGTTTTCGAGTTCAGGTTCGGGTTCAGGTTCAGGTTCATTTTCGTTTTCATTTTCAGATTCGTTTTCGTTTTCGAGTTCAGGTTCGGGTTCGGTTTTGGGTTCGGTTTTGGGTTCGGGTTCGGGTTCGGGTTCGGTTTTGGGTTCGGGTTCGGGTTCGGGTTCGGTTTTGGGTTCGGTTTTGAGTGATTTTTTCGTTTTGGTTTTGGTTTTGGTTTTGGGTTCAAGTTCAGGTTCGGTTTCATCATTGCATCTAAAAAGTTTTCCCATTTGTTTTTCTAGTTGTAATTTTGTAATACTTGATGTTGGTTCATAAGAGAATAATTCTTTCAAGACATCATTTAAAAAAATTTTACGTTTATTTTCACGATCTTTAAGATTATTATCTGTTACATATTTGTATACAAGATCATAAATAATTCTTTGTGTAAATGATTGTTCGTTTGCATCAACATTGCAATATGTTTGTAAAAATGTAATAAATTTTTGTTCTGGTATAATATTAATTTCGGAAAGTGGGTCGTAGAATAGATGATTAAAATGTGATTGGATATCCGTATATGAATATAATTTATTATTTTCCAACTTTAAAAGTGTAACGAGAGTATCATCACATCTGATCAGTTTCTTATTTTGGGTATCTTGAAGTTTGTTATCTGTAATGTATTTGCATATGGCCTTGGTGACATCATTTCTACTTTTTTGACATGACATGTCGCAGTCCAAAAAGGTTGCCAATTGTTGCGTAATAACGCGCAGCTTTCCTAGACCTGTATTTGTAGATTGTCTAGTGACACGTTGTTTTACAGGTTTATATGTAGATATAACCCAAGCAAATCCATCCGTAACATTAGCTGTTGCTAGATTTAATTTAATTGTTGCTTTTGCATCTAAATTTAGAGTAGATTTATTAAGGATATTAATGATGTATTCAATATCCTTGGCAATTTTTGATACACTATATCTTTTGTCTTCGCTCATTTAGACCTTAATTTTATCTTTAAACTAGATTTTGTTATTTCCATACATCTCCCCATGATCCTGTAGTTGATGTATGGGCATAATCAGTTGATGTATTTTCAAAAAAATTAGTATGTACTGTAGCATCGATCATTGTTTCCAATTGAGGAATTGGATTTTTTATTTCTGCAAATAAATTTTTATAATTCATTGCCCTTAGTCTCATGTTAACAATATATCTAATATATGATTTGAAATGTTTTTTTGTTATGCCGAAAAGCTCATCGAATGTGTATTTTTCAAATACAACATCTATAAATGCTTCTTCTAATGCTACCATATCTTTTGCTATCTTGTAAATCATTTCTTGTAAAACATCTAAACGTATGCGTTCGGATTCTGGTAAATCATTGTTACTGTTTTCAGAAACAAATACATTGAACAAATCTATCATTCCATTTGTATGATGAGATTCGTCTACCATCGACCATTCAATAATTTTTCCCATACCTTTCATTAATCCATTAAGAGGAAAGATTAATAACATTGCAAATGTTGAAAATAATTGCATTCCTTCTGTAAATGCTGAGAATAATGCCATACTTGCAGCTAAATGTTCTTTAGCAGAACTTGATGTATCGGTTATATTAAATTTTGTTGTAGAAAAATTTTTAATATATTCATGTTTATTGCGCATTGATGCATATTGAAGAAATTCTGAATATGTGCTCTCTGGCATACCCAATGTTTCGATTAAATATGAATATGCATCTATATGAATTGCTTCTCGAGCAGCAAATCCTCCCATCATCATTACTATTTCAGGCATTTTAAAATAAGGAAGATATTCTTTGTAATATGCATCAGCTATATCTATATCTCCTTGTGTAAAGAAACGAAAAATATTTGTAAGAAATAATCTTTGATTTTCAGTTAATTTATTATTCCAATCATAGACATCATTATGCATAGGAACCTCTGCAGGTAACCAATGATGTTTTTCATGATTTAACCATCTTGTATAAAATTGTGGATATGTAAATGGTTTAAAATATTTACGTTCATTCAATATTTGCGACATTTATTTAATTTTTTAATATTTATATTAATAAAAACACAAGCCCTCTGGTGTAACGGTTAGCACATTAGTCTTATAAACTAAAAATTCGAGTTCGATTCTCGAGAGGGCTATGCAGTAGTTAAAAACATTAATTAAATAACAATATGAAAATGAATAATTATTATTTATTTGCAACTATTCTGTTAGCATGCATTGTTACGAACTCTAATATTGTCTTTCAGAGTCTATATATACATCAATATACCCAAGAAGAAGAAGATAAAAGTAATACTACAGTTCTTTTAGAATTAAAGGATGGTAATTGTACAGCTACTGCTTATTGTTACGAATTTTGCAGAAATTTTTTAGCTACGTGTGGAGAGTGTCTACATAATTATAATGATGGTGATTATCAATATTTTTGTGCATGTCACTATTGTGCACCCAATATTACATGTGGTAGTTGTAAGCGCATTTCAATGAAATTCTAAATTTTTAAAAGAGATTCTCTTTTAAAAATTTTACACTGCGACGTTCACTTCTTTGCTGCTGCATTGCGCGATTGCAAAAACATTCCTATCAGACCTACGATACCAAGCCCTAATGCCAAGTACAATAAATAATTTTTTTTTCCTCCAGATTCTAAAAATCCCACATATTTAGATTTCTCTGCATTGGAATTAATAGAATTTGTTGGTATATTGGAAAATATAGTACAATCGTTAGATGTTTCCTTACCGCAAGAAATAGATTTCCACTGTGATCCATTATATTTAAAAAGTGTATTGGTATTATAATTTATAAATAAATTTCCATCATTACCCTTTCCACTTGGATCAACATTATCCCAATCTATATTTGAACTAAATGTTCCAATATTGCGTTTATTATTTTTTTCACATACCCATAATTTATTTGATGTTGTATCTAACCATATTGTATCCTTTAAATCATCAGATGGATCTCCAGATCCTTTTTTATATTCCATACGTGAAATAATTTGGGTTTTATCTTTATTTTCAGGTGTATAACTTTTTATACAAGCTGTTCCCAGTTGTGTTTTATAAAAAGTTGCTGTTCCATCATTCCAATCATATGCATAAAATTTTCCATCTAAACATTTTTCAGATGCTAATCTAGAACTTGAAACAGGTTCTGTAATTTTGTCTTTAATTTCGCAATCGGAATTTTCACTAATTAATTTATCTACATAGCCATAACTTGAAATATAATTTCCATCAAGCCACGTAAAATATAAAATACTACTTATTACAGATGATATCAATGTTATTGGAAAAATTATTTTAGTGATTGCTGATACACCAAATGTAGCACTTCCTCCACCAATAACTATAATACTAATTAATATTAATGCAATTGCCCATAATGATAAACCTTCGGATTTGGCTATAGCAGCTTGATCTAATTTTGATTTTATATCTTGAATTGTTTTATTTGAATTTGTAGCATTCTGTACGCAATCATTGAACATGTTATTAATTTGTTTTGTTCTAATATTTGAAATATTTACATTTCCTTTAGTATATTCTACGATAATTACAATATTCTGTTCAGTGTTTGTCAAACATGTTTGTATTGTAGTATTTTTAATTTCAATACATGCTTTTATGAGTGTATCAATAGTATTTGAAGCGTTACTAAATTGTAATAAATTTATTCCCGAAATTACAGATTTTGCTGCTTGTGAAATCTGTTGATCTAATTTCTGATTGATCTCTGTATTAACAAGCGTTGTTTGTAACGCTCTAATATTTACAGTTGCTTGTTGTTCAAAAACATTATCATGTATATTAACATCTCCTTCTGTATCTGAAATTTTAATAATTAAACTTTGATTGTTATTAACTTGTTGTTTTAATAAAATTTCATTAGTAGAGGTAGTAAGAATATCTGACATAAATTTAACTATATTTGTAGAAATAGACGAACCCATTTATTTAACTTTAAATGTACAGACAAAATGTGATATTCAGCAGACCATTTACTGCTGAATTTTTTCGAACAGACGGAACATGTGTTATTATTTGTTAAGAATTCTTGCATTAAATTATTATGATACATTATATGCTTGATAGCTATTATCATTCGTTTCGATTTTTTTTTACACGTCAAACATCTATAAATACCATTGCGTATTTTAAAGTGATTTTCAAGTACGTGCACAAAAAAAATATCAAAATTAAATATTGGATGTTTACAAACATTGCAATAAATTCCTATATGTAATGTTTGTTGTAAAACATCTTCAGCTAATGTTTTAGTTTCCATTTTAACGTTTCACTGTTTACTATAATTGCATATTTTTAGATGCTTTTGCATCTTATTTAATAAAATGATTGTTCCATTAGAAATTGTTTCTGCACATAGAAACAGAATAGTATATCCTAATCCTTTTTTTTTCAAAGTAACATTTAATAATACAGGATTACAGAATACAGGAATTACATCTACAGATCCTATTACATTACAACTTCCAATTGCAGTAGGAAAATATGATAAAATTAGCTCTTTGAGACCGCTATTACAATGGACTGGTTTTACAATTAATGTTACTGGTATTATAATCGATATCAGTGATGCAAATGTTCAAATACAATTTACTTCAAGTTTTGATCAAACACCTAATCATTATAGAGGATTACAATGCGTATTTGTAGGAGGATATTGGTCAAGAATTACTGATTATAAATATTTGGGATCTAATCTTGGTCTTGTAACACTTGATAAAATTCCATATCTTTTACCGTCAATTGGATCGAACGTTACAATATCTTCTAATCCAACACAAACAACTACAACACTCTCTGTTATGTTTGTACCAAACACACTTCCTAATATGGAATTGGTAGATTTATTTTGTTACAACGAAACTATTTTAGAAAGTAGACGTATAGCACGATATTATCAAAAAAATTCACAAATTATTCTTGAAACTCCTCCTTTAACATTATGGTCAAATACTCATACTTTTAGTATAAGACGTGAACTTCCCTTTATAACATCTGTAGTATTATCTACAGCCAATTCTATTACTGTTAGTAATGGAGTAGAGGGATTTGTACCAGGAGATTTTATTAAAAATACCAGTACTAACGAGATTGTGTTAATCATAGAAATTAATTATACTTTGCAAATATTAACATATTCACCATCATCTTCACCATGGGCAATTGGAACAATCGTAGAATTATTAAAATTTAATTCTGAGAATTCAAACTTTATCACTTATTCTAGTATTCAAAGAGAATCGTTAACTACAGAATATGAAATAGAATTAATTTCATTATCCATACCCAAATGTATTCTCAACAATATTTTTCCTAGTTATAAATTATCACAAGTATATGTTGAATTTTCAGATACATCAAATCCAAATATTAATAATTTCATGTCTAATAATCCAGGAAATAGAAAGGCTCTATTTAAAGCAACTCCAGTGTCTCAATTATCTGGAAAAAATTCTAAAAAACCTTTTATAAAATTTTCAGGAGATGGTGCAAAAAAAAATATCAAGTTCAGATTATCTGCTTCAAGCTTTATATTTGCTATACGAGATATCGATGGTAAGGTGTTATCAAATGTTATTTCCGATACATTATCTCCTAATCCTCCTAATCCATTATTACAATGTGAAGCCTTATTTAACGTAAAACTAATATAAAAACAAAACTATAGACAAAATGTCATTATCACATGCTATTATAACTTTAAATGTGATACAGAATATTACTAATATTACGTATCTTAGTCCTCCTGTATGCGATGAGCAAATACGCATTTTCTGGCCCAAACAACGTAGATGGAATTATAGACATTTTTCTCAATGTGATCGAACAGATGGTTATCTTGATTTTACATATGGAGTTAAACAAATAAATTCTCGATGCCCATGGGGATATCCTGTAGAATTATTTTGGGAAGCAAAAAAATGTGTATTGCAGCCTGATATATTTAACTATACACAAGATTGGAAAATGTTAAATATAAAACTGAACCGCGCAAAGTGTATAGAGCCTTCGAGATATTGTACCTCGATAGACTCAGACCAAATATGCACTGAATCAAAATCAAAATATGATTTCTCATCAAGAATCTGTATAAAACCACAAAAATCTGAATGCAATATTGGAAATTCGTCTGCAAATATTTCTCCAATTATATCTGTACAATGGCCCAATGATAATGACAATTATACCGATTTATTAAAAAGATGGCAATTCGAATACTCTCCCAGAATGCCAATTTTTAAAAAACGGCCAATAAAAATAGAATGTTCTTATAATACATCACATATAGATAGAGTTCAACAAATATGCGCATTTCAAAAATTGGCTAATAGAAAAGACTATGATAATTTAATGATGAACAAATGTGTTATGGGCTTTGAACGAAATCATACATTTTATAATGCATGCAAATCTTGGTATGATAAGTTACCAAATCAAACATATTTTATAAATAATTATTGTAATATCCTTAAGGATAACTATGAATGTAAATGTTTTCTAAAAAACAAGAATGATGATTTTAAAAATAAACAAACTATATTTAATATATCATCCCCGACTCATTGTTGGTATAAACCATGCGAATATAATTATTTTTCAAATCACACCTACAAATGTAACGATAACACCACTAACATATGTAACATTATTGAAAAGCATACATCATATTTGCTATTCGACAGAAATGAAATAGTAGATGCTTGTGAGATTCCAGAAATACGGTTTAGAGATTATAAAACTAAAATGTATTTCTGGATTTCTATAACAATGTTTTTATGTATTACAGTGTCATTAATATTTATACTATATCATTTATGGAATTATGTAAAATTATTCTATTGAGACGTTTCACTGCTGCGCTACGTTGAAAGAATGTAAAACTAATATAAAAACAAAACTATAGACAAAATGTCATTATCACATGCTATTGTAACTTTGACTACGATACAAAATATCACTAATATTACGTATATTAGTACTCCGGTATGCGATGAGAAAATATACATTCTCGAACTCTTTGGCAAAAAAATTGGCCCAAGACCACGTTTATGGAATTATAGACATTTTTCTCAATGTAATCGAACAGATGGTTATCTTGATTTTACATATGGAGTTAAACAAATAAATTCTCAATGCCCATGGGGATATCCTGTAGAACGAAGTGGAGACCCAAAAGAATGTGTACATCGACCCAAAGAACATGACTATACACAAGAGTGGAAAATGTTAAATATAAACTTCTCAATCCCTATATGTCTTAAATCAAATGATTTAACAAATAGGTTATTGTCAGGAAAATGTATAAACCTAAGGCCTATATGTCCTAAATCAAAATATGATTTCTCATCAAGAATCTGTATAAAACCACAAAAATCCGAATGTATTATCGGAAATTCATCTACAAACATCTCTCCAATTATATCTGTGCAATGGCCCAATGATAATGACAATTATACCGATTTATTAAAAAGATGGCAAGAAGAAGACTCTCCGGAAATGCCAAATTTTAAAAAACGGCCAATAAAAATTACATGTTCCTATAATACATCACATATAGATAGAGTTCAACAAATATACGCATTTCAAAAACTGGCTAATAGAAAAGACTATGATGATTTAATGATGAACAAATGTGTTATGGGCTTTGAACGAAATCATACATTTTATAATGCATGTACATCTTGGTATGATAAGTTACCAAATCAAACAAGATTTGTAAATAATTATTGTAATATCCATAAAGACCACTATGAGTGTAAATGTTTTCTTAGAAACAATAATGACGATTTTAAAAATAAACAAACTATATTTAATATATCATCCCCAACTCATTGTTGGTATAAACCATGCGAATATGATTTTTTTTCAAATCACACCTACAAATGTAACGATAACACTACTAACATATGTGACATTATTCAAAAGCATACATCATATTTGTTATTTGACAGAAATGAAATAGTAGATTCTTGTGAGATTCCAGAAATACGGTTTCGAGATTATAAAACTAAAATGTATTTTTGGATTTCCATAACAATGTTTGGATGTATTACAGTGTCATTAATATTTATACTATATCATTTATGGAATTATGTAAAATTATTCTATTGAAACGTTTCACTGCGACGTTTCACTGCTGCTGCGCTGCTGCTGCGCTGCTGCGCTGCTGCGTTATGTTGAAAGAAATGATAAATTTTAATAACAGTATCTTGTTATTAAAATTTAAAAACAACTTTTGATATATAAATGGATTTCGCGAATGAACTAGTATCGTATAATGAACTAGTATCGTATAATGACTCAAATGTTCGTGTAATGGGAACATTTGATAAACCATGGTTCTGTGGTAATGATGTGGCAAAAATTCTTGGATATTCTAATATAACTCGAGCTATTAGGGTACATGTAGATGATGAAGATAAAACAACTATTCAGGCACTAATGGTAGGTACAGGGGGGGGGACCAAAATGGTCCCCCCCCCTGTACCAGCCATAGAAGATGGCAGTAAAACAATATACATTAACGAATCTGGTCTATACTCATTAATATTGTCAAGTAAACTCGCAATCGCCAAATCATTTAAACGATGGGTTACATCCGAACTTTTGCCCAAAATTCGGACACGTGGCGAATACAAACTTAAACAAACAATTGCTGAAAAAGATAATGCTCTCAAAGAAAAAGATAATACCATCAAAGAAAAAGATAATGCTCTCAAAGAACAAGACGAAAAGATTGAACAACTCGAACGCGTCCAATTTCAAATGCAAAACTTTATTACAAATGTCAAAGTGCGCACACAAACTGACTATATCTACATAGTAACTACCTCTCAATACGCTGCTAATAATAACTTTAAAATTGGTCACACTGAAAATCTCGTGTCAAGATTAAATGGCTACAACATAGGCCAAGCAGAAAACGATAAATTTTATTATTGCTACGCAAAACGTGTTTACGAAGCTCAAAAATTAGATAAACTTTTACATGATCTTTTGATCGAATTCAAAGATAGCAAGCGAAAAGAAAATGTTATTTTTCATTTCACTTATCTCGTTAAAATTATAGAGTTTGTTTCGGAAAACTTTAATGAAAGTTTTGAATTCCTTAACGAATTTATCAAGAATGATTTGGAAAGATCGTATGAACTAAGACCAGTTATCCCAAATCCCATTGATATTGGTACAACACTTTTACGTACAGATCAAACATCAATCAAATTATCAGCATGTTCAGAACAACAAATTATCGACTTGCTTTCCGAAATTTGCAGTACAGCAAATGTACCTAATTTAACACGTAAAAAATTATTAGAAATTTTGGAAGAAAAAAATTACAATACAAAAGGTGCAAAACAGAAAATTTGGAGCAATGCAAAAGTAGTTTGTGATAGATTAAATTTGGCATTAACATATTAATTTTAATAACAGAATCGTGTTATTAAAATTTAAAACAACTTTTAAATTAAATTACAATACAGGGAATCCTAATGCACCTCCACTAATTCGAATGATATTATTATTTAATGCAGTAATGATAAATTCGAATGTTTGTGCATAGTTTTGTCCAGATCCAGCTGCTCCAGATCCAGCTGCTCCTACAATTGCAGCCTGACTGGCATGTGGTATAATAGATACATTGGTTAGTTTTCCATAATTTGTACTACCCATGGGATCTATTTCATTAAATGCAAGAGAATATGAATATTCATGAAATCCTGTTAAACCTGGAATTGAGGGTGCATGGTACCATGGATTTACCAAACTGAAATAATCACTTCCCATATGATGTAAACGATTTGTATTTTCATATATTAGTGTTGTATGATCAATTGGATCAAATGCTCCAGTTGGTGGTTCCAATATAACTGTTGTTGGGGTAACCACAGCACTTGCTGTAGTATAATTAGACCAAACATTTTTAAAAGTATTGTTTCTAATTGCAAAAAATAATGCTTTAATAGCATGAGAAAATCGAATATCATAACTTGGTTCAGGATTATTAACTGGATTAAACACATGTCTTGGAGCAGTTTGTATTTGTTCAACAAGAATATCACGTACACTACATCCCATTCTTCGTCTTTCTTCGTTACTAACAATTGCATAATTTCCCCATACTGTAGCTTGGGAAATAATTGGAGCAGTTGCAATATCTGCAGTTGCACCAACAACAGGAACAACAGATTGACTTGCAGTAGAAGAGACATTATCAAGAATTAGTAGCTGATCCCAATCTCTAAATTGGAAATTAATTCTCATTTCATTGTATGGAAGAGCTGCGGTAGGAAGAGCCACACCAGAATCACGAGAAAAGAAAAATGGTAGTGGTAAATTTAGATCCATTTCCGGAAGACTAACAGCACCTGGAGTAGTTGGAGGAGGCTGCGGTTGAATTAATGATGAAATATTTCCTATCATATTGTCATATCCAATGGCTTTTGATGCAGGAGTAGTAAATGCAGCCCAAAAATCTAAATGATAATTATCAAATCGTGCTGCAACTAGATCATTAAATGTAATTGAACATTCTCTGATTAAATTATGCATAAAATTTTTAGTCCAACGAATTCTTCCATTGTTTGCTCCTACTACAGGAGTATTATAGAATTGGTTTGTCGTAAGAAGTGTAATAGCTGGAATTTTAACACGAAGCCATGTATACATTAAATAATCACCAGCTCTAGATATACTAGCAGACCATTCTGCTCCAAAATTTGGAAATCCATTAGCACGAGTAAGACTTACAGGTACTTGTGTAAACCATGTTGATTTTCTAGTTTCTCTAACAAAATATGCTGTAGATGTTTTTCCTCCATACATATATTTTTCGATTTCATCTTTTGTTGCAATATCAATAAACCCAGAGGTCACGTTTGAACTAGAGATTGACATTTATTAGATGAACAAAAATTTAATTAAAATTTTTGTCTACCCTACAATTATTTAATACACTGCAAAAAACACGAAATGCTAAATAGATGCAGTTAAAATTATAGAATATGATGCAAAGCATAGTAGTGAAATGTCGCTAAATATGTTGAAAGGATGTGTTTATGTCATAACAACACAAGATTATGAAAAATCTAATATATATAAAATTGGATGCACGTCCAATTTGAGCAAACGATTAAAAACTCTTAATGCTACAAGAATAGATAATGATAAATTTAAAATTAAAACAACTATACACACAATGACATATTATGAATTAGAGTTAGGTATACATAAAATATTATACAAATACAGACTCAATAACGAATTTTTTAGATGCCCTTATTTTAAAATAATTAATGCAATACGTGAATTTTCAAAATCGCATCCATCATCTTTTATTTTTTTTGATGTTATTTTGTATACCGCACATAAAAACAAATTAACTTTTGAATCGGGTATTTGGTCATGTTTGGATGATAATATACATTGCAATTTTAATGACGATAATATGATATTACAAATAAAAAAATGGTTAATAAATTATGATAAATATACAGTTTTCACAAAATTTGCTCATTATAGTTTTTGGGAAGATATTCTACAGACATTAAAAGATTATTTTAATGTTCAAGATAGCGAATATATAAATTTTGATATTTCAGAAAATGATGTTGATTATCTATGCAGAAAATTCAACTGTTCTATAGATATAAATTTGCAAACAAATGCCTAAAAATCATTACTTAAATCATTACCCAAAGACGATGCAGAGCATCTTCATCAAACTTTAAAAACATCACTGATGTTTTTAAAGTTTATTAGAAATTAAACTGTTATAATATAGCATTAATAAACAATGCCTAAAAAAACGCCTGAACGTAAATCATCTCCTAAAAAATCATCGCCTAAACGCAAATCATCTCCTAAAAAATCATCTCCTAAACGCAAATCATCTCCTAAAAAATTATCGCCTAAACGCAAATCATCTCCTAAAAAATCATCACCTAAACGCAAATCATCACCCAAACGCAAATCATCACCTAAAAAATCATCACCTAAACGAAAATCGCCACCTAAAAAATCATCACCCAAACGCAAATCATCACCTAAAAAATCATCACCCAAACGCAAATCATCACCTAAAAAATCATCACCCAAACGCAAATCATCACCTAAAAAATCATCA
>Ga0070711_100000262_pt1 | contig 27016 bp, 25 predicted proteins | sample LARL53metaG_FD_65452 | JGI IMG/M metagenome (GOLD analysis project Ga0070711, IMG submission 65452) | Corn, switchgrass and miscanthus rhizosphere microbial communities from Kellogg Biological Station, Michigan, USA - LAR L5-3 metaG | ecosystem: Host-associated > Plants > Roots > Rhizosphere ... | reverse complement strand
GACGAACTAGGTTTTCCTGACTGGGAAAAGAAAAGGGCGTGATTTCACGCGGCCTCGCGGTAGAGAAGACCTCGGGCTTTGGCAATGAGCGCAGAGACGTGTTTCGATTTTGAGACTAGATCGGACACGCCAGCGTGGACCGCTTCTTCCTTAACAAACGAATCAACATAAAGTGTGAATAGGATGATCGGCACCGACGGCATTCGGTCTTTAAGTTCCCGAGCCGCGTCAAGGCCGTTCATGACAGGCATAGAAAGGTCGAGGACAATCAAATCAGGATGCAATGCGAGGGCCTTGTCGATTGCCTCTTTTCCATTCTCTGCTTCGCCGCAAATCTCAAAGTCCGATTCGCCTTTAAATGCCTCACAGATCATCTGACGGACATACGCGTTGTCATCGACGATTAGAATCGTCTTCGCCATGGGCTGCCTTGGAGCCTACGATGCAGTCGGCTTTTTCGGGTTGCATCGAGACTGCTTATTTTTGCAACCGACGTAGGTAGGCCGTGCGGCAAATGAATTTCGGCTACAAAACAATAGCCGCCACTTCCACCGCGCCAAGTGCAACCCAGACCATTGCCCTCCCGCGCTCCCCAGCGATCCAATAGCCAATAGCCGCACTGAAACAAAGGAATGCGCTTGTCCATCCACTCCCCATGCGGCAGGTTTGCTCAGCGTCTTGAGAAGATCCATGAAATATTTTACGATGGCAACCGAAACGGTGGGCTAGGATTCATTTCGTTGACATGAACGAATTCTGTCAGATCGAATACGTTTCCAGTGGCAGCGACGTTGGGATGCCATGCGGCAAGCCTGCTGTGGCGAAGTGCGGTGACTGCAGATCTGCGATCTGTTCTGACTGCTGTACGGAGTGTTGCGGGGATTCTTTCTGCGTCGTGTGCTATGACTACCACGTCACTCATTCCTGTATGCGGAAGCCTGTTCGGAACGAACGCCATGTTTTTGGTTCGCACAAGGCTGGCTAGCTCACCGTTCCACAGACCAACGCCTATCAATTTCCCGCATGATCAGCCCATCGTACCGCGTCCGCAATTTGCGCTCATCGTAGCAGGAACGCGCTTCCCTGCATCATGGGGCTACCTTGTTAAAACACATGCTGGAAGCGAACTACTGTCTGCCGTGGAAGCGGTTTGTCAGGGCAAGCGTTTTGTCAGTGCTGGATTGGCACGTCCCGTTCCAGTCGACCTTGCCGATGTGACAACTCCCAACCGTCTCCATCAAGGGCTGGGCACCGGAGACGGGCGACTAATTCCCATTTAGGAGTTTTACCCGGCAGCACGCATGGAATCGCTTTCCGAACGGACAGGAACGCGCGCGTGGATCGTCGTACCACGCTTGGGTTGCGAGTCGATTGACAGTGTTCCCTTCACAAGCCTCATCCGCTCCTCCATGCTGATGAGGCCAACACCCCGGCTCTTCTTTGCCCCTTCGAGGTCAAAGCCAGCGCCGGAATCACGAACTGTGAGATGAAGCTCGTCCGAAGTTCCCCACAATCGCACCTCGAAGTGCTGTGCCCCACTGTGCTTTGCCGAATTATGGAGCGCTTCCTGTAGTACTCGGAAGAAGCACAGAGAAATGTCCGCCGACAAAGGGCTGGGCAAATCGTGTGTTTGAAAGTCAATCTGCACGTCTTGCTGCTCACCGAACTCTCTGCAGAAGCCTCTCATGGCAGCCGCTAGGCCCAAATATTGAAGTTTTGACGAGTGCAACTCGTGCGACAAGTGCTGGATGTCAGTGGCTATCCCGGTGGTCTGCTTCCAAAGTTCGCCCGTATGGCTACGGACTTCAGGAGGCAACTCGGCAGATTTTTGGAGTTGTTGTAGCTTGATGGCCAGCAGAGCGAGCCGCTGAACGATGTCGTCGTGAAGTTCTCTGCCAATCCGGTTGCGTTCCTGCTCTTGTGCCTCAATCAACCTGTGGCTCACGTTTGCGAGTGCGACTTCGGCCAGTTTGCGCTCGGTGATGTCGATAAACGCGACCACGGCTCCCACAACCTCCTGCCCTCTCCGCTGCGGATACGACCAGTATTCAACCGGAAAACTTGTTCCATTCGTCCTCCAAAACACCTCGTCCTCCGCGTGGACTCCTCCCCCGGATAGTGTTTCCCGATGAACTCGACACTCCTCTATGGGGAACGACGTCCCATCCGCACGACTGCGATGCAACACATTATGCATATTCTTGCCGAGCAATTCGTCACTGTGTTCGTATCCCAACATGCGGAGGCACGCAGGGTTGCAGAATGTGCATCGGTGTTCGAGATCAATCCCATAAATGGCTTCGGCGGTGGAGTCGAGAAGCAGTCGGAGTTTGTCCTCGCTCTCCCGCACCGCTTCTTCGCCCTGTAGCCGCGTCTCCATCATTGCTTGTTGACGCAGGAGTTCTTCCCTTTCGGCGATTACCGCCGCCAATGTTATCCCCGAAACTGAAAGCACCGCAAAAAAGGAATCCAACATAACGGCGTTGGTGAATGGCCCGTTTTGCGCAAAAGGCCCGGAGCCCAATGCGGTTTCGATAGTAGCTATGGTGGCGATTATGAGAGTCGCCAGCGTGGCTCCGCTCACTCCAAAACGGATGGCTCCCCAGATTACGAATGGGAGTACTGCGAAAGGGAAGACATGCAGCTTAAGCGGGATAAGAGGCAGGTCGGCAAAGATGATGAAGCACGCCACCGTGAGAAGTAGTAGGAGCGCAGTCAGTTCTGCGACGCGAACCCGAGGGCGAATTCTCAGGAGAGTAGGGAACGTCAACACGAGGGGCGTTACCAACAGCACCCCCGTGCTGTCTCCAAGCCAATAGATCAGCCAAGCGGAACCGAGTCCGTAATATGCCTGCGCATGAGTTGCGTACAAGACGGACACCCCGATTGACGCGCTCACAATGGCGCTGCCAAACGCACCCAACACAATCAGCGCAAGCGCATCGCGCAAACGCGACAACGAAGGGCGGAACTTAGCAATGCGGTAGAGGAGGAAAGCACCGATCAGTGCTGCGAGGGTGGCTCCGGTCGCTTGACCGACTGCGGCCACCGCAGAAACCGGACTCAAGAATGCAACAAGAAAAGCGGCGGCTGCGATCCCGACCCAAACGCGATTGCCATAAAGTAAGAACGCAGCAAGGGCGACCCCGTATGCAGGCCATACAGGCCCGAGGTTACTGCTCCTGATACTGGAGGTCGCTTGGCCAAGCTTGCCTGCAACAACATAGGCTGTAAAGGCAATGGCAATCTGGGCAAGAAATTTCCTGACTTGACGTGGCGCTACTCTGACGCTCTCAGCTGTTTGGGACATGTCATCTTACCTATGGACTCGCGTCAATTGAGATTGCATCAGAGACTTAGAGGTTTCCCACCTTACTTCTTCGCAGCCCTGAACTTCGCCCAACGTCGTCGCTGAGCGGCAGCTATCTTGGCGCGACCTTTTGCCGACATCTTCCGCCGTTTACGACTCGGCTTGCCACCGTACAGGCCAGCAAGTGCCGTAAGCGCTGCAAAACTACTTCTCGACACGATCACGTTCCTTCCGCAACTGCTTCACTAATGAAGACAAGTTTGGCATAGTCCTCGGCACGCGATTGTAGCAGGGCTGGAACCCATCCTCATAAATTGGCCCGCTGAAAGGTTGCTTGCGAAATAGCTACCGTACGCAAAACCCCCTAGCCGATCTGCAGCATCTTAGGAATCGCATCGTTAGGACAACGATCGGAGGCCGTTAATGAAAACTGTCAGAACGTCTCTTCTCTCGCTAGTCGTTCTCGCAGCGGTTCTACTTTCCGCCGTAGTGCCGCGCCTTCAGGCAGAAGACCTCGACGAATGTCAGCGCCGAGTCGCTCATGCAGACCACGAACTCCACGAGGCAATCCAGAGACACGGGCGCCACAGTAGACAGGCAAATCACGAGCGTCGCGAATTGCATAATGCGCGGGAGCATTGTTGGCGTGAGCGGCATCAGTGGTGGGAGGAACACCAGCGTCGCTGGCACAAGGAACACGATTGGGATGAGCACGATCACGACTAGGTAGGCTATGGAAGATAACGGCGAGGCCTCTTTTTAAACGGAGGGGCCTTTGGGCTGTTTGGCGAACCGCTCAGATAACTCTTGATACTTAGCCGCCGCTAGCAGCGGCACCCAGCGAAACTGTCGACTACGTCTTTCCCACCCGGTATCCGATCCGCCTCCATCCGCTTCTCTATAGAGTGCTCACGCGCCCACCATCGGCTCTCTATTAAGTAGATACACAGTTACTAGTTGTCCCGACCGTAAAGATACTCCCCTGTATCAATAAACGTTGCTGATTATGAGTTAGTAAGTCATGTGTTTGTCGCGCTCATTGTCATCAAATAATTGTGCTGACAATCGTGCGCTACATGATACGGTCGAACAATGAAAGTCGCCATTTACGCCCGCGTTAGCACCGACAAACAAGACAACGCAAACCAACTGGAGCAGCTACGAGAATTTCGCCAGCAAGCAGAGCTGGGAGATCGTCACTGAGTACAAGGACACAGTGACCGGATCTGGAAGGCGCAATCGCCCTCAGTTTGACGCCGTGATGCTGGCGGCATCGCAACGGAACTTTGACCTGCTGTTGTTCTGGGCTCTGGATCGGCTGAGCCGTGAGGGCATCGTCAAGACGCTCAGTTACCTTGGCTTCAACCAGCGATAGATTTTGCCTCTAAGCAGGACGTTCAGCGAAACGCTCACCGACACTACCGCCAGAAACAGCAAAGAGACCAAGACCACGCTGGTAGTGGTGTTCATTGCGCAAATTATGGCGTACGCGGGGATAAATTTCGAGAACAGCGATTACATTCATTCAGTGAGGATCAATACAAGCAGACACCTAAAAGACACCCGAGAACGACAGCGCCAGCTTCGGACGTGCATCCTTTGACCGATTCGGTTTCAGGTACCGCTGCGTAGACGCGAGGTCTTTATGGCCCATATAAAATTGGACGGTCACCAGCGTGTTGTTGTCCAGCGCCATCGTTGCGAACGTCGCCCTGAATTTGTGAATGAAGTAATCTTTTTCTTTCGACACCTTCAGGCCAGCACGCACAGCGATGGCTTTGCAGTGGGTTAGAAACTGAGAGTTGGGTCTGCAGATGCGGCTGGGAAATACCAGATTGCAGTTGGCCTTTGTTTGTTCTTTCCATTTCTTAAGCAATTCCACCATCTCAGGAAGGAGCGGAATTTCGCGTTCTTCATGAGTCTTCGGCGTCCAGTTGAATTCAGGATGCGCCCTGATGGCGAGTGTCTGTTGCGCAAAGGAAATGTTATTCCACGTCAGATATTTTGCTTCCTTATGGCGAATGCCAGTGGTTAACAACAGCTTGAAAAGCGTTGTTTCGTAATCGGTGTTGCACGCATCGAAAAATCGCTTCAATTCTTCCGGTTCAAAAATCTCAACCATGGGGAGAGTGAACTTTGGAGTGTCGCCACCTTTGCCTTTTTCTGTGCAATCAACCCAGCCATTTTTTCTGAGGAAGGTTTTTACCACGACGAAACGATTAAGCTGCGTGCTGGCCGCCATGCCTTTTTTTCCCGTGTGCGTGTGCTTGCCTTTTTTGCCTCTGTGCTTCAGCACACGGTTGCGCATGAACGTAACGAAGTCCAACATGTCATTACGATCAATTTCTTCGATAGTCTTATGCGGACGCGGGGCCATGAATTCCAGAAAAAGATTTATCCCACCTGCAACTGAACGCGTCGTCTCACTTTTCGGATTCTGCATGGTTTTTATTTTGATCCACGCGGCTGCTGTTTGGATGAGATCGTGACCAGATTTAGGCGCTTCACGGTCGCTAGGGTCGTTAATTTCAAAGCCTTGATTGACCGCTGCCATTTTTGCTTTAAGGGCAACCATCCTCTCAACCGCGTGCATCGGACTGGTACATGGCTCGCGCTTCAGCGTCTTGCCGCTGTAATACGACACGTAGTAACATCCTTCGCTATGCAGTTCAGGTTTACCGTTCACCACAACCACGTTGGGTTTCAATCGTCTTTTGTCAGACCACACGGCAGCGCAGAATCTGTAACCCTGCTTGCCTTTCCCTTTTCCGAGCAGCGGAACTTTGATCCGCTTGGTTATGTTCACGGCTTTGTTCATGAGCGCCCCTTTTTGATATACCGATGATATCAAAGAGGATGTAACCGTGTATTTTCAATGATGTACGTGTCGCTTTTATGGTCTTCCTAATACACAAATGAAGGTAGTTTGGATCTCGATCCAAGGTCACGCATGTGGTCGGATGGCTCGAGAACTCGAGAGGACAGGGATAAAGAATGGGGACGAGGTTTCGTTTCCTGCCAGGTCTGCTGGTCGTGTTGTGGCTGCTTGTTTTAAATGGTTGCAGTTCCAGCAGTTCTTCGACTTCGTCGGGCACCGGACAACTTTTTGTGAGTACGCAGGGAGATTCTTTGGTCTCTCCTTACACCATTGACCTATCGACCGGATTACTGACGGCGAACGGTACCGGGGTAAAGACAGGTATCACACCATCGGCAATGCTGCTCGCGTCCTCGGCCAACGCGCTTTTTATTGTCAACAGCAACTCGGCGATAACCCCAACCGTTCCGCCCACGGTATGCCAGTTGCCTGACAACACGGGGTCGATCTCCGCTTATACGGTGAAATCCGACGGCACGCTGACAGCGGCAGGGGGGAGCGCGACGGCCGGATACATTCCCCTGGCCGTAACGACCGATTCGGGAGGGCACTTCCTGTTCGTGGCCAATCAAGGTTTGCAGTGCAAACCTGAATCCGGCACCGTCTCGATATTCTCGATTCAAGACGCGACTCTCACCAAAGTCTCCGATGTCCAGGTGGTGGGAGTCTCGCCTGCAAGCAATCCCGGCCCCACAGCCATCGCGGTTACGCCCGACGGGAAGTTCTTGTATGTTGCCAATCAGTTCGATGGAACTGTAAGCAGTTTTTCGGTTGACACTACGTCCGGCGCCCTCACGCGTTTTGCGACGGTTCTTGTCGGGACAGCTCCAGCAGGGATGGCTATTACCCCGGATGGCGGATTTCTTTACGTTTCCAATTCGGGTTCCAGCAGTGTATCGGCGTTTGGGATATGCAATCAGGTGGTCAGCACCTGTAGTGATCCCAATAGTCCCGACGGTTCGCTCTCGCCGGTTGCAGGTTCTCCGTTTTCAGCTGGCCTCGGACCGTCTTCGATCGTCGCTACATCGTCGGGCAAATTTCTTTTCGTACTCGATCGCCAGTCCAATCAGATTTCGGAATATAAGATCGCCACTGGAACCGGAGTCTTGACCGCCAATACCCAACCGTCGATCGGAACCGGAAGCACGCCCGCTGGAATCGCGCTACGCAGCGGGACAAGCGTCGTGGCGGCCACGCTAGGTACGACGGATTATTTGTACGTGGCTAATCTAGGAGCCTCCACGATGACGTCGTACAGTTACGACTCGACCGTGGGCCTGCTGGGCCTTTTGGGTTCGGCCATCACTACTGGCGGCCAGCCTTCAGCGGTAGCGACAAAATAGTCTCACTGGCCCAACGCTAAGTGGGAACCTTAAGAATCAGATACCCACCGGCCAGCCCGAAAATCAGATCAGGCGCCCACGCGGCCAGCACCGGCGGCAACTGGCTCACGTTTCCCATGGATTCCGACAACCGCGAGACCATGATGTAAAGCAATCCGATGCCCACCGCGGTTGCGACCCCCGCAATCGCGCCTCGTTTTCCGGCGGCCAACGCGAAGGGAATCGCCAGCACCGCCATGATCAGGGTATTCAGAGGAAACGCGAATTTTTCTTGCAACTGAACTCTGAGCCGGACTACGTCGAAACCGCTTTGTTGTAGATCGCGAATATAGCGACGCAACTCCTCGTAGTTCATTTCAGACGACTGCCGCACTTCTTTCTTGAAATATCCAGGCGGTTCGCTGATCGGCGCGAACGTGGCGACCTCGAATGTATGGTAATCGCCGATAGCGGAGCCATGCACGCTTCGTTCCCATCCCTGGGTGCAAACCCATCGCTGCAGTCTTTCCTCCCAGTGAGCCTGGTCGGCGTACACGCGGTTCGTTAGTTGAAAACTCTTGGGGTCAAATTGGAACGCGGACAGATTGCCGAATTGATTTCGATCGGGATCGAACAGTTGGTAATAGTAGATGGTTGAGTGTTGGCCGAAAATCCATTTGCGGTCGGGATTCAGATAAGTTTGTGCCGGTTTTCCCTTGATCAGGTTGCGTAGAGCGTCCTGCCGCTTGTTGGCATGAGGGAGATAAAATTGATCGAAGAAGAATAGCCCTGTCGCCAACAGAGTGGAAACTACAAGAATGGGCACAATCACGCGATAAATGCTCATGCCGGTAGCTTTGATCGCGGTGATCTCGTTTGATCTCTGCATCAATCCCAGTGTGATCAGTACTGCCAGCAGGATGCTCAGGTGCAGGACGTTGTATAGAAAAAATGGTGCGACGTTGACCAGGTATTCGCCGACAATCAGCGGAGAAATGCGGTTGCGAAGGATATCGCCCAGCAGTTCAAACAGAGTAAATACCTGGAGCAACATTAGGAACGAGGCCAGGATGAGAGTGAGATAGAGGAAGAAATCTCGCATCACCAGGTCGTCAAGGATCATGGGGAAAGTGGCGTTCAAGACGCGCCGCCGCGTGGACGCCCGTTCAAACGCATTCTCTGGCCGATTGAAGCGGACCAACTGCTTTCCCCATTCAGCGAGCCTGGTCTTTAGCGGATTCCAGCGTGCACGGAAGGAAGCAAGTTCGAACGGTCGGCGTTCTACTCTCCACAAAAGAAATGCCCCGCACACAAATGAAACGATATCGGCCAGCCAAGCGCCGAACCACGGTGGAACTTTTCCCTGGCGGGCCAGGGACACTCCGATCAAAGTCACGGAGTAATAGGCAAACACAAGCAAAATGGTTAAAACAAATCCTGCCGACTTGCCTCCTTTTTTCGAAGACAAACCCAAAGGAATTCCCACCAGCGCCAGCACCAGGCAAGACGTTGGCAAGGCAAAACGCCGATAGAACTCGATGTAGTACCAAGGTGCGGCGAACTTTTTGGCTTTGGCAGCCTGAGCCTGCAATTCCCAAGTCGGAAGTTCAGCCATAGGCACAGGTTCCTGGTCCTTGCTATCGGTTTGGGGAATGGGAATGGGAATGTCGGTCTGATCGAAAGTTGAAATCTGATAGTGATCAGCCGAAGCCGCGTCGGTTTCGTGGGTAGCTCCGTCCGTCAAATGCAAGTGAAGCATCTGCGGCCCCTCACTAACCAAAATTCCTTGACGGGCGAGCGTAATGCGGGGCGAGCCAGGATTGCTGATGTCGGCGATGAAAACGCCCTTCCAGATTGCAGCCCCCTGCGCGGTTTTTACATCCTGTACGTAAAGCACGAGCTTGGGAAAGCCCTCGTAGAAGACGCGGGGCTGGACTTCAAATGAAGCCTGGGAGGCCTTCAGGCGGTCTTCCAGTCTCCCCAGGGCTGCCTGAGAGGCTGGTGCCAGGTATACCGCATTGAAGAGAGCCACCGCCCAGGCCGCCACGGCAAAAATGGAAACAATGCGCAGAAGCGTCCACGCTCCTATTCCGCTCGCCCGCATGGCGGTGATCTCACTATCAGCCGCAAGCCGGCTCAACCCGATGAGTATTCCCACGAGAACTCCCATGGGAATTGTGTAGGTAAAGGCAACGGGGAGCGTAAAAATGAAAATCTCCATCACGCTAGGCAGCGGCGCGCTATTGCGGACCACCAAATCGAGAATGTGCCCCAGATCGCGCGTAAAAAGCACAAACGTGAACACCGCAATGCCGATGGCGGCATGGGAGATCACTTCGCCTAGAATGTAGCGAGTCAGGATGCGCATTGCGTGTGGTGCGAGCTAACTACAGGGAGAATAGCATGGGGAAAGACACCAATGGACGACGGTAGTGTGGGGCCATTTGTTCGCCGGATACCCGCGGTTCGCGAATGCCTCCTATGCAGAAAGGGAGCCTGTAAAATTCTTTCTCGGGTTCTTACTCAGGTTTTAGGAACAATACGGAAAGAGGGGGTAAGGTCAGACTAATGGAATGCGGCCGCCCGTGGACTGCCCGGTCCTCAGAATGAACGCCTCCCAGATTTCCCATGCCGCTTCCACCATACTCCTGGGCATCGCTGTTCAGGATCTCGCGCCAATATCCCCCAGATGGCACACCAACACGATATCCCAGGCGCGGTATTGGAGTGAAATTGCAAACAATCACGACTTCCTCCGCCGGCGATCTGCCTTTGCGCAGCAGGGAAATTACGCTTGCCGCGGTATCGTTGCAGTCGATCCATTCGAAGCCAGCGGGATCGCTGTCGAGTTGGTGTAGCGCAGGTTGTTCGCGGTAGACTCGATTCAGTTGCTCAACCCAATTCTGCGCGCCTCGATGCACCGGATACTGCAAAACATGCCATTCCAGACTGGTGTCGTGTGCCCATTCTCGTACCTGTCCAAACTCGCAACCCATGAACAGCATCTTCTTGCCGGGCTGCGCGTACATGTACCCGAACAGAAGCCGGAGATTTGCGAACTTCTGCCACTCATCTCCAGGCATTTTGCCAATCAGAGATCCCTTACCGTGAACCACTTCATCATGGGATAACGGAAGGACAAAATTCTCCGTGAAGCCGTACAACATACGGAACGTGAGTTGGTTGTGGTGGTACCGGCGATGGATAGGATCCTGCGAAAAATAGGCCAACGTATCGTGCATCCATCCCATGTCCCACTTCATGCCGAAACCAAGGCCGCCCACGTAAGTTGGTCGAGAAACCATGGGCCATGCGGTCGACTCCTCGGCGATGGTCTGAATTCCGGGATAATTCTTGAAGGCTTCTGTATTGAATTGCCGTAGAAAATCGATGGCTTCCAGGTTTTCCCGGCCTCCGAACTTATTGGGGATCCACTCACCTTGTTTTCTCGAGTAGTCGAGATAAAGCATTGACGCGACCGCATCGACTCTTAACCCATCGACGTGGTACTTGTCTAACCAGAACAGCCCGCTGGCGAGAAGAAAAGTTCGTACTTCATTGCGGCCATAATTGAAGATGTACGTCTTCCAGTCGGGATGAAAGCCCTTGCGCGCATCCGCATGTTCGTACAAATGCGTACCGTCGAAGTAGGCCAATCCATGCTCGTCGGTAGGGAAGTGGGACGGCACCCAGTCCAGGATCACGCCAATGCCCTGCTGATGCAGATAATCCACCAGATACATGAAATCCTGGGGCGTACCGTAGCGAGATGTGGGCGCGAAATAACCTGTGGTCTGATAACCCCACGAACCGTAGAACGGATGCTCCATGACGGGCAGGAATTCCACATGGGTGAAATTCATTCGCTTGACGTAGTCGGCTAAGCGCAAAGCGGTCTCGCGGTACGTTAGCGGACGGTTATTTTCCTCCGGGACCCGCATCCACGATCCCAGGTGTACCTCGTAAATTGAGATGGGTGCCTGCAATGAATCTCTTTGGGCGCGGGTTTCCATCCATTGCTGATCGGACCATTTGTATTCGAGGTCCCACACCACCGAGGCGGTTCGTGGCGGCGTTTCGTGAAGAATGCCAAAGGGGTCGGCTTTATCGGCAACATAGCCCTGGTTATGCGAAACAATGTGGTATTTGTATAGCGTGCCTTTGGTGGCTCCAGGGATAAATCCTTCCCAGATGCCTGAACTTCCTCGAGCCTGAAGCGGGTGGGAATGGGGATCCCAGCTGTTAAAACTGCCTACGACGGAGATTTCTCTCGCATTTGGCGCCCAAACCGCAAAATACGTTCCCGCCCGGCCATCAACGGACGTGACATGAGCTCCTAACTTGTTGTAGATGTGGAGGTGCGTGCCCTCGTTGAACAGGTGCAGATCCTGATCCGTCAGCAAGCTCGCCTCGGTGCGAGGCGGCGACTGCAAAGTTAATGTAGGTTCCTTAGCCATCTCTAAAGTAATACTGACTCAGTGTACCGGACTTTTGGTGATCTCGCGCGCCCGACCAAAACCCTGCTAGACTCTCACCTTCGTTCGGAAAAAACTCCCTCATGCCCGTTCTGCGCGTGGTTGTCCTGTGGCATCAACACCAGCCGTACTACAAGGATCTGGTCTCCGGAGAATACCGCCTGCCGTGGGTCCGGTTACACGCATTAAAAGACTATTATGGGATGGTCAAACTGCTGGACGAGTTTCCCGACGTCCACCAAACCTTTAACCTCGTCCCCTCACTGATCACGCAAATTCAGGACTACGTGACCGGAGAAGCACGGGATCCATTTTTAGACGTGGCCGCGAAACCAGCCCAGGATCTTACTCTCGCCGAGCGCCACTTCGCTTTGCAGTATCTCTTCCAGGCGAATCCGGAAAACATGATTGGGCGTTATCCCAGGTATCGCGAACTCTGGGACCACTTTCGCAATGCCGGCGGGTCCCCCACGGCGGCCGAAAAGCTCTTTCAGTTACACGACTTTACCGATCTGCAAGTGCTTTCGCAGATCGTTTGGTTTGACGAATTCTTTCTCAATGACTCCGATATCGCGGGTCTGATCAAAAAGGGACAAGGATTTTCACTGGAAGACCAAAGTTTTGTGATCGCGCGGCAACGCGCAATACTCGCCAAAGTATTACCGGCGCATGCGGACGCGGCCAGGCGCGGCCTGATTGAGATTTCGACTTCAGCTTTCTATCACCCGATCCTGCCCTTGGTTTGTGATACCAATATGGGCGCCGTGTCCACGCCGGGTTTACCTTTACCGGAGAATCGTTTTCGTCATCCGGAAGATGCAAGCGAACAATTGCAACGTGGACTCGATCTGCACGAGCGGGTGTTCGGCCTGCGCCCCAAGGGCGTGTGGCCATCAGAGGGAAGCGTTTCGGAAGAGGTCTTTGCGCTGGCACAGAATCTGGGAGTGAAGTGGATGGCCTCCGACGAAGAAGTATTAAGCCGCAGCCTCGGCATATCTTTTTCGCGCGACGGCAAGTGTCATCTGTCTTCGGAACTGGCGTCCAAGCTTTACACAATCCACCGCTTCGAGAATCAGGATACAGAAATGAATCTGATTTTCAGGGATCACGCGATCTCGGATTTGATCGGATTTGTTTACTCCGGCATGGCCCCGCAAGAGGCAGCGAATAACCTCATTCGTAACATTAAGGTGTCGGCGCAACCAATTCTGGAGTCAGGCAATGATGCGGTCATCCCAATTATTTTAGACGGCGAGAACGCATGGGAGTACTACCCTCGGTCGGGCAGGGAATTTCTGCGTCGCTTTTATGACGGATTGCAACGTGATGCCGGAATCGAAGCGGTCACGGTTTCCGAAGGTATCGCGCGCCATCGGAACTTTGGCAAGCTCACATCGCTGGTGCCTGGCTCCTGGATTCATGCCAACTTCAACGTATGGATCGGCGCCCCTGAGGATAATCGTTCCTGGGACTGCCTTTTTGACGCACGGAATTTTTATGCCCGGGCGGCTCCAACGGCCAGTGAGGCACAGCGCAACCTGGCATTCGAAGAAATCCTGATTGCGGAAGGCAGTGACTGGAACTGGTGGTACGGTCCCGAGCATCATTCGGCTAACGACCGTGAATTCGACGAGCTCTACCGTAAACATCTTTCCAATGTTTATCAGGCGCTCGGTAGTCGAGCGCCTGACTATTTATCACAGCCTATTATCGGCGATGCGATGCGGCCCTCCGTGCTTGCACAGACGGCATTTATCCATCCTCGTATTACCGGCGACATGGTCCGCTACTTCGAATGGATGGGCGCCGCTGTCTACACAGCGGACCGGCGTGCAGGAGCGATGCACGGTAAATCGTTTTTGCTGGACGCAATTCATGCTGGCATCGACGACGCGTTTCTTTATGCGCGGCTTGATTTCATTGATCATGAAATTCCGGCAGGAAATTTTGAGTTGGTGGCTAATGTCGAAGCGTGGTCTGTCGACCCGCAGCGACCCAAGCGCGCCCTCCGCCTCGACGTGACCGTGGAATCAGGAAAGATTAAAACCTGGAAATTAACCATGGCCGACGAAAGCCAGCCTTTAGCCGTTTTTGAACGGCCAACCGAAAAAGCCGCCGCGGCACTACATCGTAACTTTGAGTTTAAAATCGCATTGGCGTGGCTCTTGGGGGGGCCGGTCTCTTCGAACAGCCCGAACGTCCCCTCGGCCACCAGATTGAAGTTACGCCTCAGTCTCTGGCGAAACGGCCTGCCCGCCGATTCCCTCCCACGTGAAGGATGGATTGAACTACCCCTACTTCGGCAAGATGACATGATCAAGCACTGGTAGGGAGACTTGGCGCAAAAAGCCTCCGGCGTCGGAACTCAGGTTTTCGCTACTGAACCCGAATGCCAAGCCAGTGTCACGCTGAAAAACCAGTGTTTCAAAAGAAGTTCGGTCGGTGCGCCGAATCTTGGCTAAATCCACGGGCTGAGAGCTCCGACGCCGCTTGGCTTACTGTCCAGCAGGTTCCGGAGTCATCGCCAGCGGCCGACTCAACTCCATCATCAACTCGGTTCCGGACGGCAGCACGGCCGAGCGCTTCTTTCCGAGCCAATGTGCAACCGTCAAAGTCGCGCCGACCGCTCCCCCGATCACAAGGCCTTTACCACCCGCAGCCAATCCTCCGATCAGCATCCCGCCGCCCGTTCCCATCCCGATTTCGGTAAGGTCTCGGCCGTCGATGCCTTCGCCCTTGAACTGACCTTCAGTGTTTACGTCAGTGCCGTTGCGCAGGCTGGTGTCGACCATCGCTGCATTGAGCATGTACCGTTCACCATTCGGAAGAACGATAGCTTCGGGAAAAATCCCGATCGTCGGTTTGCCCGCGATGCGTCGCGGCTCGTTAACCTTGGTCACGCGTCCCTGAACGGTAGCTCCGATCGGAAGGATCGTCTTGCCGTCCAGGATTACATCCTGCGCAACCCGCCCAGAGAAGGCATCGCCTTCCTTGCTGGAGAATGTCGATAATGTATTTTCCAGTTTGACTTTGAATGCCGTTCCCGCGGGTAGAGCCATGTTGGTTTGTGCCCCGGCCGCGACGGCGAATAGAAGCGTGCCTATCAGTAAGCCTGTTTTCTTCATTCTGCCCTCCTAATTTGTTTCCAGTTTTTATTTCTGCGATTTGTTTAATCTTTCAACAGCCGCACCTATGTAGTCTTAAGTCATTTTGATAAGTCCCTCACGGCTTCCATGACCCGGTCGAAAGGGGCTCGATCCGTCTGACTTTCACCGCGATGGATGTAGTTCACTTTTCGATCACCATCGATCACTATGGTTGCGGGGTGAGCGATATCCAGCGCGTCCAGCCCGATCCGATGGTGCAGTCCATACGCCTTCGTCACCCTCCGGCCTTCATCCAGCAGAAACGGAAATGACACCGGATGCGACCTTAAAAATTTCGTCGGGTTCCACACGCCCTTGGCCTTCTCCGCCGCGATGTAAGCCAGTTGCGCTCCAGCGCCTTCAATCTGGCCAATCATCGGCTCCAACTGAGCCATGCGTTGAACGCAGTTCGGTCACCAGGTGCCACGCAGGAACTCCAAAATCAACCTGCCGCGAGATAGAAAACCTGAAAGTGAAAGGATGCCCTCACGATTTGCGGCTGACAACAAAAACTCCGGCGCTCTTGATCCCACGACAAGAGTCTCTGTTCGATCCGACATCCTGACTTGACTGTAGGGCACGCGCGACTTTGAGGAGCCTGTGAAAAACGTGGGGAACCACCGTAGATACGGGCCTGCTAAATCGTCAGACAGAGTGCGCTTGGAATGGCTCAAAATTTTCGCGCTAACGCCTTTTTACTAAAAATATGACCAACCCACCGAAAAGGAGAGTGAAGACCTGAAGCGAGCCGGCAAACATCCGCTATAATCACAAGTTCCACAGACAAAAGAAGTACCATCAGGTAGAAATCCGAAAAAGAAAGAGGAGTGATGGACGCGCCGACCAAGATTCAGAAAATTCACGCCCGGGAGATTCTCGATTCGCGGGGCAACCCGACAGTTGAGGCTGAGATTACCCTCGCCGGCGGGGCTAGCGGTCGCGCTGCTGTTCCTAGTGGTGCGTCCACAGGCGAGCACGAAGCAGTGGAATTGCGCGATGGCGACAAGAAGGTTTATCTGGGCAAAGGCGTGCTGAAGGCGGTCGAAAACGCCAACGGTGAGATCTCCAAGGCCCTGATCGGTATGGATGCTACCGCCCAGCGAGCGCTCGACCTAAAGATGATTGACCTTGACGGCACTGAGAACAAGGGGCGACTCGGAGCCAACGCGATTCTGGCGGTGTCCATGGCCGCGGCCCGTGCCTCGTCAGCTGCTTTCGGCCTGCCGCTCTATCGTTATTTGGGCGGAGCGGGTGCCAATACGTTACCGACACCTATGATGAACATCCTCAATGGTGGCGCGCACGCTGACAACAATGTGGACTTTCAGGAGTTCATGGTAATGCCGGTAGGCGCCAAATCTTTTTCTGACGCGCTGCGCTGGGGCGTTGAAGTGTTCCACACCTTGAAAGGTGTGCTCAAAAAGCGTGGCTATAACACCGCGGTCGGAGATGAAGGGGGTTTTGCTCCTTCCGTCAAATCAAATGTCGAAGCCATCGAAGTTGTTCTGGAAGCAATCCAACAAGCGGGCTATAAACCAGGCGCGGAAATCGCGATCGCTCTTGATCCTGCGGCAAGCGAGTTCTATCAGGATGGAAAATACGTTTTCAAGAAATCGGACAAATCTACGAAAAGCTCTGACGACATGGTGCGATTCTGGGCAAAGTGGGCGAATGACTACCCCATTGTTTCGCTGGAAGACGGTTTGTCCGAAAGCGACTGGGATGGCTGGCAGAATCTCACTAAAGAGCTCGGAGGCAAGATCCAACTTGTGGGAGACGACCTCTTCGTCACCAACGTGACTTTTTTGCAGGAAGGCATCGACAAAAAAGTCGCGAATTCGATTCTGATCAAAGTCAACCAGATTGGAACTGTCAGCGAGACTCTGGATGCGATCGACCTCGCCCGGCGCAACGGTTATACCTCGATTGTTTCCCACCGTTCTGGCGAAACAGAAGACACTTTCATTGCCGATCTTGCTGTAGCGACAGGGGCGGGTCAAATCAAGACCGGTTCAGCTTCGCGCACCGACCGCATCGCCAAATACAACCAGTTGCTCCGGGTTGAGGAAGAACTGGGAGATACGGCGAGATTCCTGGGCATCAAGGCGCTCAACTATCGAGGCTGATCGAGCCGCCAGCCCGTTAAGATTACGCCGCGCGGCTCGGCCCTTGTTTTTGGCTATCTCAGAATCCCATAGTGTCATCCGCGGATGGGCCGTAAGTGGCCGGAACGGGCTTTTCGTTCAAACGCAGGTAGACTCCCAGTTGGGCGCGATGGTGGATCAGATGGTTGAGGAACATAGCCCGGTAAGCAAGGAACCGTGGCCCCTCGTAGATCGGTTTTCCCTGGAAGCTTAACTTCCAATTTTGAGTCCAATCGTCATCCTTGATGTTCTTTAAGGCGGAGCGAACCTTAGCGACTCCCTCGTCGAAAACGCCCAGCAACTGCTCGGTCGATTCGAGCGGCACTGGTTTATAACTGCCTTTGGAAAAATCAAGTTCTGGCGTGGTTAGAACGGTCAATCCAAAGCCCGCAAGTTGGGCCACGTGAGGAGCAAGTTTGCTCAGCGGCATCGATTTTGCGTGGGGTGTGAAGTCTTTTTTGTCGATGGGTACGCGCTCCAGAGTCGTTCTGGTTTTCTTCATTTCTTCGTCGAATTCACCAAGCAAAAGTTCATTCATTGCCATAGATTCTCCATCATCTCCGAAAATGTAGCGGGTTGATTTTTAACGCTCTTACCGGCCTGCCAAATCGACTATATTATGAGCTTGCTGATTTGAAAACCTGTTCGGTCTCCTTTAGATTTTATTGTTCTGAATCTTCGATGTTTTCGCAGTCTCAGATGTTCCGCAGCGCCCCTACGCGGACTCATCGAAACACACACAGTCAGGAGCTGAATGAATCGTCCCAAACCTCTCGTCCTCGTCATCCTCGATGGCTGGGGTTATCGTGCCGAAACCAAAGCCAATGCAATCGCGTTAGCCCGTAAGCCGACATACGATCGGTTACTGCGGGATTATCCCAACACGGTAATCCAAACCAGTGGCCACTCCGTGGGTTTGCCGGACGGACAGATGGGCAACAGCGAAGTGGGCCACCTGAACATTGGCGCCGGTCGTGTGGTCCATATGGATAGCACCCGTATTGAGCTGATGATTCAGAATGGAGACTTCTTTTCCGATCCCACACTACTCGGCGCCATGAAGCATGCCCGCACTGGCGGGCGCCGCCTCCACCTTTTCGGATTGGTTTCAGATGGGGGGGTCCATTCTTATCAGGCACATCTGCATGCGCTGCTGAAGATGGCCAAACAGAGTGGCATCGACCGGGTTTTGGTGCACGCCTTCATGGACGGCCGGGATACTCTTCCCACGAACGGCGCAGAATACCTCAAACAACTGCAGCAAAGAATGCGGGAGTACAGCATCGGAAAGATTGCATCTGTGAACGGACGCTACTTTGCGATGGATCGCGACCGCCGTTGGGAGCGTATTGCCAAAGCGTTCAACGCGATGGTCTTTGGTGACGGCGAAGGCGGGAAATTTATAGATCCCGTGCAAGGCGTAAAGCAGTCGTATAACAACGGCATCACAGACGAGTTCGTCGTGCCGTTCGTGTGTGTGGACAATCGCGGCGAGCCGTTGGGGATGATCCGTGATGACGACTCGTGCATCTGCTTCAATTTCCGAGCGGACCGCGTTCGTCAGATTACCCGGGCGTTGGCTCGTAACAGCGGGCTTAATCCTCAAGGCGGGCGCGATTTGCCGGGAGCTGATAATCTCGACGTGACCATTGCGCGCGACCGTGTGCCTAACGGATTGCACTATGTTTGCATGACGCAATACGACAAGAAATTCGCCCTTCCCGTGGTCATTCCTCCCCAGTCGATGGACAACATACTAGCCAACGTCATGGGGCAGGCGAGCTTGCGCAATCTTCGAGTCGCAGAAACCGAGAAGTATGCTCACGTGACGTACTTCTTCAATGGCGGAGTCGAGCAGCCGTTTCCCGGAGAAGAGCGTCTGCTGGTGCCCTCTCAGAAAGTTCCTACGTATGATCTCAAGCCTGAAATGAGCGCCAGTGGCATCGCGGATGCGGTGGTCAATGCTGTGGAGGAGGGAACTTTCGACGTCATTATCGTGAACTTCGCGAACGCGGACATGGTAGGACATTCAGGCAAGCTTGAACCGACCGTGAAGGCGGTTGAAACAGTGGATGCCTGCCTGGATGGAATCGAATCGGCTGTTCGTGCCAAGGGGGGAGCGCTGTTGATCACGGCCGATCATGGCAATGCGGAAATGATGATCGATCCAGTTACCGGAGGACCGCACACCGCTCACACCACGAATCCGGTGCCATTCATCGCGATCGCACAGGATGGCAAACGATTTACGCTGAAGGCGGGAGGGTCGCTGCGCGACGTCTCCCCGACCGTACTGGGGATGTTAGGCATCCCGCAGCCAAAAGAAATGACCGGACACGACCTCCGGCTACCCTTGAAGGCTTGAGCAAAACGGGAGCGACAGCTTGGCCATGACAAGCGGAATTTTTCGAGTCAAATCTTAAGCTCTCGCCCAGACGACCCGCGAAATCCGTGACCCAGTTCTAAGCAGCCGACGCAATTCTGCGAATCAGATCTTCCTGCTCCGATTTACTCTCGGCGCCGATAGTAAAGGCGTCCAACACGCCCAGTGAAAGAGCGTATTTCAATGCTTCGTCCTGGCGATTACGAAGGTCCCCCTGACCCAGAATCTTCATACCGACGATAGCTTTTCCGGCGGCTTTCATTTGACGTAAAACGCTCAGTACGGTGTCAGGGTCGGCATCCATGTGCGATCCAATCGGATTGATTCTCACCAGGTCAACCTCTACCCAAGGTGATTTGGCCGCGGCGCGCAAGGCCTCGATGCTGTGGCATGAACAGCCATGGGCTCGGATGATCCCCTTTTCTTTCGCTTCAGAGAAAACATCCATTACGCCTCTATAGCGTTCTGTCCAATCGCCTTCGGTCAGGCAGTGCATGAGGCAGATGTCGAGATAGTCGGTGCCGAGCTCCTTGCGAAATCGGTCGAGATCGGCACGGGCTTCGGTCGGGTCACGAGCCCAGGTTTTAGTCAGCACGGTCACTTTGTCGCGGGAGACATGCTTGAGCGCTTCGGCCACGTGCGGGTGGCTCCCATACGCGTCCGCCGAATCAAAAAATCGCAGGCCATTGTCATGTCCATTGAGAAGCAGGTCAGATAGCCCTTTCACCCCTAAAGAAGTCTGGTGAGAATGATGTCCGCTGCCAACCGTTCCAGTACCCATCGCCAGACGGCTCGTAGTAATTCCAGTATTGCCAAGCGTGACGGTATCGGCTGCAGCAAACTTGCGCGGTAGGGGCGGCATGGCTCGTGCCCAGGTAGTCCAGCTCTTTGAGCCAATCCATGCGGCTCCCATTCCAAGGGTGGCACCGACGATGAATTCTCTTCGTTTCATACTGCCTCCTCGGCGACTCTACTCTGAAGTTAGTCAGTTTGACGAATCCAAGCTGCACTGGATATCAGAATACCGATCTTCCGATCTACCCTAACTCCCTCCTTGCGTGAATTCAAGACTGGGGAGATCTTGAGGTCGATGGTTATCGCTATGATTGTTCTTAGATTTCTACAGTCTTTCCCTTAGAGACATGCCTATCACCTCAAATTATCTTGTGCCTGCGTTCGCAGTAAACAACTCTTCGACCATTATTTGGATCAGAGTTGCGTGGCCGGTTTGTCGAACTCCACTCTTGAGGTGACTTGACATGCTTTGGACAATTTTTGTGATTCTGCTGGTTTTGTGGTTGCTCGGATTGGTGAGTTCGTACACCCTGGGCGGGTACATCCACATCTTGCTAGTCATAGCAATCGTGGTGCTTCTGATCAACTTGATATCAGGGCGCAGGCCAGTCGTGTAGACCCGGATTCGCCGCAAGAACAGCGGTAAGCGATTGCGGCCACAAACATAAAAATCGAATTCCTTGGAGGCAAAGTTGAGAAAAATATCGTTGGTTGTGCTGCTCAGTTTGGTTGTGTCACTTGGCACTATGGCATTTGCCACGGCCAAGGAAGATTCCGAAGAGCGTCTACAAAATGCCGGAAACGTATTGAAAGAAATTATGGGCACGCCCGACAAAGGCATACCTGAAGAGGTACTGGATGACGCGAAATGCATTGTTGTGGTGCCTCACTTGATTAAGGCCGGATTCATCTTCGGCGGTAAGCATGGTCGCGGCGTAGCGAGTTGCCGCGAGCCCTCCGGCTGGAGCGCTCCCGCTTTTATTTCTGTCGGCGGCGGAAGCTGGGGTCTCCAGATCGGTGCCGAAGGTGTCGACCTGGTTATGTTGGTCATGAACGACAAGGGCTTACAGCACCTGCTATCGAGCAAATTCGAGCTTAGCGGAGAGGGTTCGGCTGCTGCCGGCCCCGTGGGGCGTCACGCGTCCGCTGGCACCGACTGGAAGCTGAATACCGAGCTACTGACCTACTCGCGCTCTAAAGGAGCATTTGCAGGTCTTACGCTCGAGGGTGCTGTTATCGAACCGGACGTGGATTCGACCACCGCGATCTATGGCAAGGACATCCCGTTCCGCACGATCTTGACCGGGAAGGTTCGTCCGCCGGAAGCAGCCGCTCCATTTATGGCTGCGGTCACCATGGCAGGACATAAAGCGGCTGCACACGAGGCCAAGGAACAGGCGGAAGACAAGAAATAGCAACGTTTGATGGTATTCAGCCCCGTCTCTCAGATGGGGCTTTTTTTTTATTCCTAGGCGTGTGCTTGGCTCTACGTCGCCGGGGCGGATGGTATGTGATTCCGAAGGGATTTATCGGAGAAATCTGCTTCTGTCCGGACGGCAGCGCGCCTGTCTGGTAGCGCCCCGCTTGCGAACAGGTAGAGAATTGGACTAAACACTTCGTTTTTTATATATAGAAAACATGAATACTGTTGAACACTTCCAACGCCTATTTGCTTATGACGCTTGGGCGAATCGCGAGGTACTGGCCAGTTTGCGCTCCCCGTCTCAAGCCCCTGCGCGCGGATTGAAGTTCATTGCGCACGTTCTGTCGGCCGAGCGTCTGTGGTTAGAACGCCTTGAGCAAAAACCTCAGACTCTGGCGGTCTGGCCGGAGCTCACGCTGGACGAGTGTGACAAGCTGGCCGCCGAACAGGCCACAAACTGGAGGACTTATCTAGGAGGCCGCGAGGACTCCGATTTGGAAAGACCCGCGAGCTATCGCAACAGTAAGGGCGAAAGCTGGAAAAGCCGTAAAGAGGACATTCTGATCCACGTGATTATGCATTCGGTCTACCATCGGGGCCAGATTGCGACCGAAATGCGTGCCGCGCAGCTGACTCCCGCACACACCGATTTCATCCACAGCGTGCGCCAGGGCTTTGTAAAATGATGGTATGGTGACTTACGAACGAATTACTCCGCTGTTCGTTCTCCAGTTCTGTGCGGTCGTTGTCGTGATTTTGATTGTCGTTTTCCGGCCCGGCGGATGGTCCGCCGCACGCTGGATAGGGTTGGCTATCGCGATACCAGCCGCAGTCGTGCTTTTCACAGCCCGCTGGCAGTTGGGGACTTCGTTTTCAGTCACGCCACAGGCGCGTGAGCTGGTAACGCATGGTGTGTATTCCAAGATCAGGAACCCCATCTACCTTTTCAGCGCAGTGTTAGTCACTGCCATCCTAGTCGCCTTGCAATACCGCTACGCGTTTCTCCTGCTTGCAATACTGGTTCCGGTGCAGATCATACGTGCCCGGCAGGAATCGAGAGTTCTGGAGGCAAAGTTTGGCGACGAATATCGGAGCTACAGGAAAGGAACGTGGGTTTAGAGATCGCATCCTACTCTCTAGGTTCTTTGCTGAGACGGGCTCAGCGTCATGTATGCGTAGAATGGGAACAGACATGAAACCTAATTTGTTACTACTGTTCGCAATAATACTCGCTACCGAAATTCTCTCGGCACAAATCCCGTCGGTTTCAGAATCAAATTCTCCAGCACAGGCCGCAAGTGCCAATGTGCTGGCTCCTGGAACTCTCCTGTCTGTTGAGCTTTCGAAGTCCCTCGATGCCAAAAAGCTTAAACCGAACGACAAGTTTGAAGCCCGTACTGCCTTGGACTTGCTGTCACACGGGCAGATTGTGATTCCGAGAAATACCAGGATCATTGGCCGCGTGACGGACGCCAAGGCTCACAGTAAACAATCCCCGGACTCGCTGCTGGGCATCGCCTTCGAACGCGTGATGTTGAAGGATGGACGGGAACTACCTCTACAAGCCGCTGTGCAGGCGATTGCCCGGCCATTGCAAACCTCGCCTCCAGTTTCGAATAATGAAGACGATCCGATGGGAGCATCGGCGAGCGGTGTCCCTCCTTCGCCGGGTCAGCGAGGCACTCGCATAGGGACGCCGGCCGGCGGAACACCAGTTCCGGATCCCAGTGGATACCCGGTCGGCGGCGGTTCGGGCTTGCCACCTGATCCCAACAATCCCAATAGTTCGACGGTCAGCCCTCTGGGTCCGACCAGCAAGGGAATCGTGGGAATCAAAGGCCTTTCGCTGGAGTCCACGGGTACGGCCTCGATCGTCACTTCCAAGACAGATAACGTTCGTTTGAGTAGCGGGACGCAATTGATATTGAGAGTGCAATGACACTTATATTCGGCTGGCGCTCTAAAATTCGCTAATCCTTCGTCCTCCAGAGCTCATCAGACGAAAGATCGGTCATGGCAAATCGTCCGCGAGAAGATCGTCAAATAGAAACGGCGGAAAAAGACCCTCGAGACTCTGACACGCTCTTTCTCGCTGCCGCGCGCAGTAATTTGCCCAAGCTTCTGCCAGAGTTTCTCATGCGCCGTCGCTGGTTTGGCGGGAAGGCCCGTCGCATACTCGCGGTGGAAGTGCTTGACATTGTGGCCATAGATCAGCCGGTCCTCCGAGCATATTTTGTGCTTGCCCAGATCAGATATGAAAGTGGTCCAGGTGACACTTACAACATACCTTTAATCCACCTACGCAATGGCGAGTCTGTCGGAGCGGATCCGACAACAGTCATCTCGTTTCGAGATCCAGCTTCAACCGAAGATATCGTTCTCGCCGACGCTCTCCTGGATCAGCGCTTTCTTTCCCGCTTGCTCGATGCGATAGCTCAAAGCGATTCATTCCCAGGCTCAAGGGGAGAAGTTCGGGCGTCGTCAACCAGCGCTCTTCCAGCTTTATGGCAGCCGTCTGAAGGGGTACTGGAGCCCTCTCTCATCAGGGCAGAGCAGAGCAACAGCTCGGTGACGTACGGCCAGCGTCTTATGTTAAAAATAGTTCGGCGGGTGGAGGAAGGGGTCAATCCTGACTTGGAGATCGGATTGTTCCTGACTGAACAGAGCTCTTTTCGCCACGTTCCGCCCGTGGCTGGTCACGTTGAATACTTGAGCAGAGAGGGAACTCGTACCGTACTCGGCATACTTCAGGGCTTCGTTGCCAATCAGGGTGATGCCTGGCAGTTCACGTTAAAAGCTCTCGAGGAATATTACGAAACAGCACAGCGGGGCCGCCCGTTGGAGGCTTCAGATATTCCCCAGACCTCGATCTTGCTCTTATCCAGCCAACCGGTTCCCAGCGCTGCAGCCAAGCGCATCGGTCCCTACCTGAACGCTGCCGCGTTGCTTGGCAGGCGCACCGCCGAGCTCCACGTGGCGCTCTCCTCGGCGCGGCAGTATCCGGCGTTTACACCTCACGTTATTTCTCAAGCGGAGCAACAGGCATTCGTCAGCTCGGCGACAGATCTTGCGACCGCAAATCTTGCTCTATTGCGGCGTCTTCGAAATGAGGTGCCCGAATACATACGGCGTGAGGTTGATGACGTCCTGGAACTTGAAGAAACTGTGCGGCAGCGATTTCAACTTCTCAGCGGACGCAAGCTGTCAGCCATGCTCACCCGTATCCATGGCGACTATCACCTCGGCCAAGTCTTATTCACGGGGAATGATTTTGTCATTATCGACTTCGAAGGCGAACCTGCCCGTCCTCTGGAAGACCGCCGCAAAAAGCGCTCGACCCTGCAGGACGTTGCTGGAATGTTACGTTCATTCCATTACGCCGCCTACGCGCCGCTTCTTCAGAAATCCACCGTTAACGGGCCGGACACGCGATTTCGGGATTTGGGGCGATGGGCTTATTACTGGCAAAAGTGGGTTTCCGCCACTTTTCTGAAAGCGTATCTGGAGACTTCGCGAGATTCGGAGTTTATCCCAAAAATCGACGCGGAGCTGGTCCTTTTGCTGGACGCCTTTCTTCTGGATAAGGCAATTTACGAATTGGGTTATGAACTTAACAATCGGCCGTCCTGGGTACGAATTCCACTGGAAGGCATTTCGCAGTTGCTAACGGACACCAGTTCGGCGGTCGAATAGAGATTTGCCCGTCATGAGTTACCGGTCAAGCCGACTTCGCAGTCCGCGGCTTGCCGAACGCCTTCTGCACCAAGGTGTAACGCGCCGATCCCATCAGTCCACAGTCGTCATTCAGCACGATCTTGACCGGCATATCTTCCAGCAGTCCGCGCAAACGGCCCTTGCTTAGGAATGACTCGATAAAGATCGGCTCTTTCATCTTCGAAAGATTTCTGGCCGCGATGATGCCGCAGATGAAAACGCCACCCGTGGACATCAAATTCAACGCATAGTCTCCGGCCTTGGCACCGTATGCTGCAACGAAGAGTGACATGGTTTGGTCGCAAATGGGGGCCCGACCTTCATGCGCGGCTTTTGATATCAGCGCGGGAACATCATGCGTTTTTCCCATCTCTTCTTTGAGCCAGGCAGGTTCCTCGGCTTTTTTCGTGTCGCGAAGAAAGTCGTAAATCGTTTTGATTCCAGGCCCGGAAAGGACTCTTTCACTGCTTACGTGACCGTGTTTCTTCAAAACGTAGCGAAATAACTCCATTTCCAACTCGTTCCGTGGAGCGAAATCAGTGTGGCCACCCTCACAAGCGAATGGATGATGCCGGAATCCATCCCAATAAAGTCCGGCTACGCCCAGTCCAGTTCGAGCTGAAATTACCGCGCGATTTCCTTCCGCATGTTCCGCTCCTGCGCGGAGCGTGACTAAATCTTTGGATTCCAGCGCGTCGATTCCATAAGCATAGGCTTCGAGATCGTTGAGTAGTCCGACCGAATCCAGCTTGAGTTGCTGTGCCAGTTCGTGCGCATCGATTGTCCACGGAAGATTCGAAATCTTGCTGCGGCCCTCCCGTACCGGACCAGCAACGCCGAAGCACGCACTGTGCACCGGGATGCCCTCGGTCTTGATGAAATCACTGAGGATTTCTGCCAAACCGTCATGTTCCTGGCTGGCGTATGTTTTTTCGGTTACGCAATTCAATTTGCTGCCTTGGGTTTCAAAAGCTGCAAAACGAGTGCGGGTTCCGCCTATGTCACCTGCGAGAATCATGGTTCGATTTTCCTCCACTGCCGGCCATCGCGAGCCAGCAACTCATCCGATTCCGCCGGTCCCCACGTGCCTGCCGGATAGTTCGGAAATCTTCGCGGGGGCAGTGCCCGCCAAACATCGAGGACTGGATCAACGATACTCCATCCCGCCTCCACCATGTCCGCACGTTGAAATAGAGTGGCGTCTCCAATCATGCATTCGTAAAGCAGAACTTCGTAGCCAGTGTAGGCATCCGCGCCGAAATACTTTGTGTACTCGAAACTCATGTTTACCGCTCCCACCCGTAGGACCGGACCGGGGACCTTCGCGCCAAAGCTCAGCGATATCGCTTCAACCGGCTGTATTTGGATGACTAACTGGTTGGTGTGGTTGTGGACTGGGGCATTACGGAAAATTTCGAAAGGCGTA
>Ga0070711_100000260_pt1 | contig 27024 bp, 30 predicted proteins | sample LARL53metaG_FD_65452 | JGI IMG/M metagenome (GOLD analysis project Ga0070711, IMG submission 65452) | Corn, switchgrass and miscanthus rhizosphere microbial communities from Kellogg Biological Station, Michigan, USA - LAR L5-3 metaG | ecosystem: Host-associated > Plants > Roots > Rhizosphere ... | reverse complement strand
AGCTACACCGACCGCACCCGCGCCCGCAACTTCCGCTCGATATCTGCGGCGAAGTTCGGCGCCTCCTCTTCCACATGCTTGCGGACGAAGTACGGCGCACCGGTCAACTTGGCCGCCAAGCGAACGAGGTTGGCATCTCGATCTCGACCGTGCAATCGAACGTCGTGGTGTCGCCAGTCCTCGACGCGGCGGTCATCGTCCAGCGCACCAGAAAGTGAACAGGGATCAGATGCATGACATAGCCGCGGCTGCGCTTGGATAGCATCTCGACCCGGGTCGGTTCGGCACTCACCGCGTGGTAGTGCTGCACCATCAGCGTGCCAGCGATGCTCTCGACGTTGACGGTGCCCCGCACGCCGTTCTCGGTGAACGTGCCCGCTGCGCGGTGTCCCTTCGCTGCGGCCTGGTACTCCGAATCCGACAGCGTGAATAGCCATTCTTCGAGGTCGACGCGGTCGACGGGGACATTGACGGCGGCCTGGTGACTGAACTTCATGGGTTTCTCCTGTTCGCGAGGGATAACTAAACGTATGTTTACTTACGGCTCAGTTTCTACTACATAAGTAAACGGTTGTAAAGTGATCTGCATGACACTGCGGAAGCCCCGCCCCCGGAATGCTCGCGGCGAGGGTGACCGACTTCGCGACGAGGTCGTCGACGCCGCCGCCGCGCTGATCGCAGAGAACGGTCCGCGCGCCTTGACGCTGCGCGCGATCGCCCGCCGGGTCGGGGTTACCGCGCCCGCCATTTACGCGCATTTCGAGAGTCTCGACGACGTGCTCAAGGCCGTTGTCGACAGCATGTTCGACGCGCTGGCCGACCATTTGCGGGAAGCCGGCGTCGGGCAGAACGATCCGGTGAACCGGTTGCGGGCCTACTGCCACGCGTACGTTTCATTCGGCCGGGATCGGCCCCTTCAGTACGCAATCTTGTTCAGCCGTGCCGTCGAACTCCGTCCGGCCGATTCTCCGAAGGAACTCGAAAACCTGGAGGGCGGTGAGGCTTTCGCGATTCTCCTTAGTGCCATCAGGGAGTGCATCGACGCAGGCGTTTCGGAGTCGACGCAACCCGTCGATGACGCAATAGCTGTCTGGGTCGCACTGCACGGCTACGTGGGTCTGCGTACCGCCGTCGCTGATTTCCCTTGGCCTCCAGGCGATACGCTGCTCGACGTCCTGATTGATCGGCTCGCGCGATTGAGATCTGGCTGAGCACTCAGCGTCGAACGGTTGGCGCAGGCACGATCCGGCGCGCCGCCCGTGCGAGCGGCGAAGGCTCGAACTGCCATGTGTCGGCTTCTGCGACATCCCATGCGTACGTTGGCGTTTGGCCGTCCAACAGCGCCATGAGTCCAGGCAGGGCAAGCTCTTCGGCAGACCAGGCGTAGAGGTGACCAAGCCTCGGCTGGATGACGCCGATGTCCAACATGTGGCCGAAGCCGTGCTCCACCGCGACGTAGGTGTCGACGTCGTCACCGAGTGGATAGCGATCCGGGAGAACGCGCGACAGCGAAAGGAAGATGCCGGTCATGCCCACCCGCGGATCGCCTGCCGGACGGCCCAGCGGGGCAAGCCAACCCAATGCCAGCCGCGGCGCGGCCACCAATGCGTGCGCGAACAGCACGCGAAGAAGAACCACGTTGATGAAGAACCGCTCGACACGACGTTCGCCAACGGCGAGGTGCTCGTTGGCCAAATACCCGCCGACGATGCTGACATTGTGGGCTCGGTACCAGTTGCGTGCGGTGGGCCACCGGATGAAGTCGAGGTGCGCCGTCACGCCGGGACCGCTGGGCTCACCGGCATAGCCGAAGGCGAACGCGCGGGCTTCGGCCGTATCGCGCAGCAGCCCTTCATTCAGGGCACGCCACCATGGGCTGCCCGGCCGGAGATCGCTTTGCGGGTTGAGAAGCCCTCGCCGCAGCTGCCAACCCATGAAGGCAGATGCCGCCCGCCGGTAGGGAAGGTATCCACGATCCACACCGCGCGGCACTTCATACAGTCGGCGCAGCAGCGCCAAGCGTGCCGTCGGGTCGTCCCGGACACGCTCTACTGCTGAACGCGCATAAGCCGCAGCACAATTGCCCGACACGGTTCGATTGTGTCATCAGTGGCGCTAGCCTGAAGCTGTGGCGCAGGCTCCGCGGACTCGCTACGCCAGCTGCGGCGAGATGGACATCGCCTACCAGGTGTTCGGCGACGGCCCGGTTGACCTGTTGGTGCTGTCGGGCCCCTCGATCCCGATCGACTCGGTCGATGCCGAGCCGTCGATGTATCGCTTCCACCGGCGCCTTGCATCTTTTGCCCGGGTGATCCGCTTCGACCCCCGCGGACTGGGACTATCGTCGCGCGTCCCTTCCGCGGAGATGATCGGCCCGGAATTCTGGGCGCAGGACGCACTCGCGGTCATGGATGCGGCCGGATCGGAGCAGGCGACGATCTTTGCACCGAGCTTCACCGCGATGACGGGGCTGGTGCTCGCGGCCGAATCGCCACAGCGGGTGCGAAGCCTCGTGATCGTCAACGGCGCCGCGCGGATGCTGTGGGCGCCCGACTATCCAGCCGGTGTCGATATCGGCCTCACCGATCCGTTCATGACGGTCGGCCTCGAACCCGATGCCGTCGAGAAGGGGTTCGACGCGCTGGAGATCGTCGCACCGACCGTCTCCCGCGACGATGCGTTTCGCACGTGGTGGGATCTCGCGGGCAACCGGGCCGCGTCGCCCACGATGGCGCGTGCTGTCACGAAAATGGTGGCCGATTCCGACGTTCGGGACACACTTGCGAACATCACCGTTCCGACGCTGATCGTCCATCGCGATCAGTCGCGCTTTATCGCGGTCGGACACGGCCGGTACCTCGCCGAGCACATCGCGGGCTCTCGTTACGTCGAGTTGCCTGGCCCAGACTCTTTGTATTGGACGGGTGACGCGGCACCGGTGCTCGACGAGGTCGAGGAGTTCATTACCGGCGTGCGCGGCTTTGAGGCCGAACGTGTACTCACCACAATCGTTTTCACCGATATCGTCGGCTCGACCGAACGCGCGGCCGCGCTTGGTGACGACCGGTGGCACGCCCTGCTTGACAACCATGACCACGTGGTCCGCCATGAGCTCGAGCGATTCCGCGGTCGCGAAGTCAACACGGTCGGCGACGGATTCGTCGCGATGTTCACCAGCCCTAGCATCGCCATCGACTGCGCGGACGCGATCGTCGACGCCGTCCGTCCGCTCGGCATCGAGGTCCGGGTCGGCATCCATGCGGGCGAGGTCGAGGTACGAGGCGACGACATCGCGGGCATGGCCGTGCACATCGGGGCACGCGTCTGCGCACTTGCGGGACCGAGCGAGGTGCTCGTGTCATCGACCGTGCGTGAGATCGTCACCGGATCGAGGCGCATGTTCACCGAGCGAGGCGAGTACGACCTCAAAGGGGTGCCGGGCCAATGGCGGGTGCACGCGCTCGTGCGCGAAACGGCTAGCGTTGCGCAAGGTAAGCGTTGATGCCTTGCACCACCGCGGCGGCGTACTTCGCACGGCCCTCTGGTGTGGCCATCGCCGCGGCCTCCTCCTGGTTCTTCATGTTGCCCAGCTCGATCAGGATCGACGGGTATTGCGCGAGATTCAGTCCTGCGAGGTCCGCGCGACCGTAGAGGCCGTTGGCGCCTCGGTACGTCGAAGGCGTCAGCCCGGCGGCCGCCAGTTGGCTCGCCATCACCTGTGCCAACCGCACGGCGGGGCCGGACTGGGCTTCGTTGAGCGGCGGGTCGGAGTAGTTGACGTGAAAGCCCCGACCGCCGGGCGGCCCGCCATCGGCGTGGATGCTGACGATTGCGTCGGGGCGTAGAGCGTTGGCCATCGCGGCCCGTTGGTCGACGCAGGGGCCGAGCGCATCGTCATTGCCCCGCGACATGGCGGTGCGCACGCCGAGGCCGTCGAGTTCGTCTCGGATGCGCAGCACGACATCCCAATTGAAACTGTGTTCGGGATAGCCGCTGTCGGTGGTCGTCCCCGTCGTCTGGCATTCCTTTGTGCCGCCGCGGCCGTTGTCAACCTGCCGATTGATCGAGGCGTCGTTGGCGCCGTTGTGTCCGGGGTCCAGGAATACGATCGCGCCTGCGACACCGGGCGCGGCGCTGGCCCTGGGCGCACCCAGCGACGCCGCCAGACCCGACAGGCCTACGAAAACCGGTGCCGCCGCGGCGCATTTGAGCACATCGCGGCGGGACACGTTGCTTTGCACCGATGCAACGTAGCCAGTCAACCTTGGCCCCCCAATCCACACTCCGCTGGGGCGTTGCAACTCGGTAACGAGGTGCCCCGACACTCAAGCCGTTGCGGCGGCCTCTTCGCACGGTCCGCTGCAGGAGAACCTGCGGCGGTAATCCGATGGCGTCACGCCGATGATCCTGCGGAAGTGGTGGCGCAGCAGGGTGGCCGTTCCGAAACCGGACCGGTCGGCGATCCTGTCGATGTCGAGATCCGTCTCCTCTAGCAGCCGGCGTGCGTAGAGCACCCGTTGGTCGGTGACCCATTGCATCGGGGTGCGACCGGTTTCCTCGACGAATCGACGGGCGAATGTGCGCGCCGACATGTGCGCACGGGTGGCCAGCGTCGCGACCGTGTGCGGCTTGTCGAGATTGGTCAGGATCCAATCCAGATGCGGCGCAAACCCTTCCGAGCATCGCACCGGAATCGGCTGGTCGATGTACTGACGCTGACCGCCGTCGCGCTGCGGCGGCACCACCATCCGCCTCGCGATCTTGTTGGTGACCTCGCTGCCAAGTTCGCGACGCACCAGGTGCAGGCAGGCGTCGATTCCTGCCGCGGTACCGGCGCTGGTGATCAGGTTGCCGTCGTCGACGAACAGCACGTTGCGATCGACCTTCGCCGTCGGATACATCCGGGCCAGTTCGTCGGCGTGCATCCAGTGGGTGGTGCACGGCCTGCCGTCCAGCAGCCCCGCGGCACCGGCCACGAATGCGCCCGAGCACACCGTCAGGATGATCGACCCGGAGTCGGCGGCCTTCCGGATAGTCTCGAGGGCCTCCGGCAGATACCCGCCGTACTGGCTGCTGATCGCCGGAATCGCAACGAGGTCGGCTCCCACGAGGGCGTCGAGGCCGTCGTCCGGGGTGATGGTGGCGCCGACCGACGTCCGCAGCGACTTGCCCGGCTCGGGTCCGCAGACCTTGAAATCGAAGTTGGGCACACCGTCCGAGGAGCGGTCGATGCCGAAGACTTCGCAGATCACGCCGAACTCAAAAATCGCTAGACCGTCCAGCACCAGCGCAGATACGCTTCTTAATGCCATGGCAGCATTTTATCGCAAGGTGTCCTTCCTGCCACTGTTGGCGGGATCTTTATCAGCGGAGTATTACTGCCATGACCACTGCACTCGCATCTCTCATTCTGATCGCCCCGTTCGCGGTGGCAGCGGCGCTCAGCTGGGCCGCCCATCGCTCTGACTCGCTTCGTATTCGCTTCGACCAGTTCCGTTGGTCCGCCCCGATGATGGGCCGGCTGTTCGAGGACGACCGGGACGGCTTCCGCGTCGCACACGACGTCGACGCGATCCGCTCACGCTTTGAGAAGCAGCCGTTCTGGCCCGCCTCAGGCGCCACCGGCGAGCGTCGCTAGAAACGACTCGACCGCCTCTTGATAGATCTGCGGCGCATCGTCGTGGATCAGGTGACCGGCTCCGGGAACGTGCAAATACGTTGACCGGTAGCCGGTTTCCTGCATTCTGCGCATCTGCCCCGGTGGGGTGACGGAGTTGCCCGCCTCGAGGAGCAACGCGGGGACCCGCGCCGCCTCCCACTGCTTCCAGTAGTCGCGGGTGCCCCACTCGGCGGCTATCTCGATCCAGTCGCTGGTGTGCCCGTGCAGCCGCCAGCCCGTCGCGGTCCTGTCGAACGCTTCGAGGAAGTACTCGCCCGCCACTTGCCCGAACTCGTCGTAAACCTCTTTGGCCGAACCGAATTCGGCCGGAAGCGCGTGCAGCCACGGCTCCCACGGGCCCGTGGTGCGGCCGCGGAAGTCCGGCGCCATGTCCTCGACCACCAACGCGGTGACAAGCTCGGGCCGATCCGCGGCCAGACACCACGAATGCAGCGCGCCCATCGAATGGCCGACCATGACAGCGGGCCGGCTCAGCGCGGCGACCGCGTCGCCGAGGTCGGAAACGAATCGCTCGGTGCTGATCGGATACGGGTCGGCGACATCGCGGCCGCGGTGCCACGGCGCGTCGTAGCTGTACACCGCGCCGAGCCTCGTCAGCCACGGCAGCTGACGGGACCATGTGCTGCCCCGCCCCATCAGCCCATGCACCAGGACCAGCGGATCGCCCTCACCGCCGCGGGGCGTCAGCGGGTCGGGGGCCATGGCAGCGCACGGTAGCCTAACGACATGCCCGTGGTGAAGATCAACGCAATCGAGGTTCCGCCCGACGCCGGCCCGGAGCTCGAGAAGCGGTTCGCGAACCGTGCACATGCCGTGGACAACCAGCCAGGTTTCCTCGGTTTCCAGTTGCTGCGCCCGGTCAAGGGCGAAGACCGCTACTTCGTGGTCACGCAGTGGGAGTCCGAAGAGGCATTCCAGGCGTGGGCGACGGGCCCGGCCGTGGAGGCACACGCCGGCCAGCGCGCCAACCCGGTGGCCACAGGCGCGTCGCTGCTCGAGTTCGAGGTTGTGCTGGACGTTGCAGGGTCCGGCGCCAAGGCGTAGCGCGGGCCGGGCGCGAAGTACCGCGGCCGGGCTCACGCTGACGGTCGCCCTCGTTAGTGCCCTGTCTTGCGGCTGTGCGAAAACGGCGCCCGCGCCCGCCGAGGTGGCGTACGGCGTCCACATTGATACGAATACCCCCCAGGGCCTGCGAGCCAAGCAGACCATGGACATGCTCAATTCGGACTGGCCGATCGGCACGGTCGGTGTTCGCACGATGGCGGCGCCCGATCAGGTGAACCCGATCACCTCGGCGATGGGCAACCTGTGGGCAGACCGTCCGATCACGGTCGCCGGCATCGACGTCGGCGCCGGCGTCGCGACACTGCACGTGCTCACTCCCTACGGTGCGGCACAGGACATCGAACTGCGCACCAATGACGCGAACATGGTCGACCGGTTCTCGGTGGAGCTGCGGCCGCCGGTGATCAAGAAATGGGCAGACATCGACGCGACGCTGAGCAAATCGGGCGCGCGGTACTCGTATCAGGTGTCGAAGGTGACGGACGGCAAGTGCGAAAAGGTCGCAGGCACCAACACCGACCTGTCGCTGCCACTCGCTTCGATTTTCAAACTGTATGTGCTGCTTGCGGTTGCGGATGCGGTCAAGGCGGGGACGGTGAGCTGGAACGATCAGCTGACGATCACCGAGGAGGCCAAGGCTGTCGGATCGGCAGGCCTCGAAGAACTGCCCCCGGGCGCTCAGGTATCGGTGCGCACGGCCGCACAGCAGATGATCTCAGCTAGTGACAACATGGCGACCGACCTGCTGATAGCGCGGCTGGGCCCGGGTGCCGTCGAGCGTGCGCTGGTGACGGGCGGGCACCACGACCCCGCCAGCATGACCCCGTTTCCGACCATGCATGAGTTGTTCTCCGTCGGCTGGGGCGAGCCGGATCTGCGTGAGCAGTGGAAGAACGCGTCGCCACAGGGCCGGGTGCAGCTGCTGCAACAGACGAATTCCCGTCCCTACCAACCTGATCCGAACCGCACGCACACTCCGGCATCTCCCGATGGTGTCGAGTGGTATGGCAGTGCGGCCGACATCTGCCGGGTGCACGCTGCCCTGCAAGCTGCGGCGGTCGGCAGCGCGGCCCCCGTCAAGCAGATACTCTCCACCGTTCCGGGGATAGATCTGGACAAGGCGAAGTGGTCCTACGTCGGCGCCAAGGCCGGGAACCTGCCCGGCGACCTGACCTTCAGCTGGTACGCCGTCGACCATACGGGCCAGCCGTGGGTAGTCAGCTTCCAGTTGAACTGGCCGCACTTCTACAGTGCGACCGCGGCGTCATGGCTGCTCTCGATTGCGCATGAGGCGTTCGACCTGGCGCCGGTGGCCTGATCACAGGCTGGAGCGCAGAGGTCTGATCAGCGGTCCGACCGCAGTGTCCACGCGTGCCCGCGAAAGTGCATCACCGTGCGGCTCACCGGTGCAATATCGATGCGCCAGAACGACTTCGGCGGAGCACTGAGTGCCACCAGAATCGCGGCACGGATCACCGACGGGTGCGTGACGGCGACCAGCCGGGTGCGACGGGTGGTCAATGAGTCCATCCATCCGCACACCCGGTCGATCAGCTCGACGACCGACTCACCACCGTGAGGTGCCCGCGTCGGGTCGGTCAGCCAGATCGACAGATCGTCGGGCCGTACCCCGCCCACCACGACGCCACGCCAGCGGCCGCAATCCAGATCCGCCAGCCTGTTGTCGACGCTGGCGTGCAACCCGAGCAGTTCGGCCGTTTGCCGGGTTCGTTTCTCCGGTCCGCAATAGGCCCGTTCGGTGACGCCCAGCTCGATCGACGCGTCGACCTGACGGTGGCCAGTGGCATTGAGCGGTTCGTCGGTCGGAAATCGTCCGGCAGCCATCGCATCGGTCATGGCATGCGACACGAGGGTGAGCCGGACGACCTCATTCACGCAGGTACTACGTCCTGCCGCTTCTCGCCCAACAGCCGCGATGCCAGCGCCGCGAACACCAGCCCGATGGTGGCCCACATGACTACCTGCGTGCCCAGTGAGAGAAGCCGGAACTCGTACAGATCGTCGGCCGGGAAACCCTGGTAGACGATGTTGCCCGCGTCATCGCGCAGCGGTCCCGGTGTTTCGTCGATGGTCGGAAGGATCAGCATCACAACGGCTATCGCGACGATGTACGAGCCGGCCGCCACCAGCGTGGCGTTCCATGTGCGCAGCCGCGCCACGAGTTGCCGACCGAGGTAGACCGCGCCAACGAACAACGCGGCGGACAACACGACCATCAGCAGATAGAGCAACGTGCGTTGCCGGATGGTCTCGTCAAGGCTCACGGCAGGCGGGTTGGCGGGGTACTTCAGCGCGGGAACGACGTACAGGCTCAACAACATTCCGCCCGCGATATAGAGCGACAACAGGCGTGCCGAGACACTGCCGACGCGCCCGTAGGTCACGGCGAACACCACCGAGAAGAGGACGCCCATGGCGACGCTGAACGCCAGCACTCCGAATCCCATGCCGATGTTGGCCTGCACGCCGCGGGTGAACACCTCGGCACCGTGCTCGTGGCCACCGCCGTGCATGGCCTCGTGGGCTGCGCCGACGCCGTCCTCAAAGCCGATCGCTCGGTCGATGACAGGTTCGACGAAGATCCGGGCAAAGACAAACGCGAGCACTCCAGCGAGGGCGCCGGCCACAAGGCCACGCCCGATGATCTGCTTTTCCATTGTTTCTGCTACACCCTGCAGATCAGTGGCAGGGGAAGCCGAGTAGGTGGCGGGCATCGTGCACGAACTCGTGCACGTACGTGTTGTTGCCGAAAACGGATGTCGCGCCCTGGTCCATTCCCACGAAATAGAGCACGATCAATGCCAGAAAGGCCGTCAGAGTCAGCCAAACCGCCGCCTTCGCCACCGAGATGTCGACTGCGGGAGCGACGGCTTTACGTGCCTCGGGGGAGGTCATGTCGAATTCCTTTCCGGGATCTAGCGTCCCAGCTTCAGGTCGACGACAGGCGTCGGGTCTGACTGTGCACAGTGGCGCGACCGTTCTGGATTTTCACCAGGATTCCTTCGCCCGTCGATTACATGTTCTTTCGGAAGCGATCCTAAACGAACCGTCTAGCCTCCGGCGCCATAACCCAACTGCTGCGCCGTGTACTTGGCGGCGTCGGTGACCGGTACGGCCTGTACCGCCGTGCCGTAGGCGCAGATCTCGGTCCACACGTCGCCGAGTTCGGTGGTGTCGAACCGCATCGCGACGATGGCATTCCCGCCGCGGGCACGGGCTTCGGCGATGAGCCTGGCCATCGCTTCGTTGCGGCTGTCGGTGAGGTTCTTGGTCATGCCCTGCAGTTCGCCGCCGAACATCGACTTGAACCCGGCGCCGATTTGCGAGAACGCGTTGCGGGATCGGACGGTGAGCCCGAATACCTCACCGCAGACGCGCTGAATCTCCCATCCGGGAAGGTCGTTGGTGGTCACAACAAGCACCGGGAGCGCTCCTCTTCTGACATGAAACGGGCGGCTACCCGGTGAGGGTAACCGCCCGTTTCTTGGTAGTTGCTACTCCGAAGCAGTCGCCGTGGGTGCGCCGCCGGCTCCTGCCTTCTCCAGTTCCGGCTCAGTCGACTCGGCCGGCTTCTTGGATCCGGTGAACGTGAACACCGCGTCCTCGCCCGATCCTTCGCCGTCCCAGTTGTCGACGTCGACCGTGACAAGCTGGCCGGGTCCAACCTCCTCGAAGAGGATCTTCTCCGACAGCGCGTCTTCGATCTCGCGCTGGATGGTCCGGCGCAGCGGCCGGGCGCCGAGGACCGGGTCGAACCCGCGCTTGGCCAGCAGCGACTTCGCCTTGTCGGTCAGCTCCATGGCCATGTCCTTGCCCTTGAGCTGCTTCTCCACCCGGCCGATCATCAAGTCGACCATCCGGATGATCTCGTCGCGAGTCAGCTGGTGGAAGACGATGATGTCGTCGATGCGGTTGAGGAACTCCGGCCTGAAGTGCTTCTTCAGCTCGTCGTTGACCTTCTGCTTCATCCGCTCGTAGTTGTTCTCGCCACCACCCTGGGTGAAGCCCAGACCGACCGCCTTGGAGATGTCGGACGTACCCAGGTTCGAGGTGAAGATCAGCACGGTGTTCTTGAAGTCGACCGTGCGGCCTTGACCGTCGGTGAGCCGACCATCCTCGAGGACCTGCAACAGGCTGTTGTAGATCTCCTGATGCGCCTTCTCGATCTCGTCGAACAGGACCACGCTGAACGGCTTGCGCCGCACCTTCTCAGTGAGCTGGCCGCCCTCCTCGTAGCCGACGTACCCCGGAGGGGCACCGAACAGCCGCGAGGCGGTGAAGCGGTCGTGGAACTCTCCCATGTCGATCTGGATGAGTGCGTCCTGGTCGCCGAACAGAAACTCGGCGAGCGCCTTGGACAGCTCAGTCTTACCGACACCGGAGGGGCCGGCGAAGATGAACGAGCCCGACGGGCGTCGCGGATCCTTCAGCCCGGCGCGGGTACGCCGGATCGCCTTGGAGACCGCCTTGACGGCGTCCTCCTGGCCGATGATCCGCTTGTGCAGCTCCTCCTCCATGCGCAGCAGACGCGTGGTCTCGGCCTCGGTCAGCTTGAAAACGGGGATGCCGGTCCAGTTGCCGAGCACCTCGGCGATCTGCTCGTCGTCGACCTCCGCCACCACATCGAGATCACCTGAGCGCCACTGCTTCTCGCGCTCGGCGCGCTGAGCGACCAGTTGCTTCTCCTTGTCGCGGAGGCTGGCCGCCTTCTCGAAGTCCTGCGCGTCGATCGCGGACTCCTTTTCCCGGCGCGCCTCGGCGATCTTCTCGTCGAAGTCACGCAGGTCCGGCGGCGCGGTCATCCGGCGGATCCGCATCCGGGCACCGGCCTCGTCGATCAGGTCGATCGCCTTGTCCGGCAGGAAGCGGTCGTTGATGTACCGGTCGGCCAGGGTGGCGGCGGCGGCAATCGCGCCGTCGGTGATGGACACCCGGTGGTGCGCCTCGTAGCGGTCGCGCAGCCCCTTGAGAATCGCGATCGTGTGCTCGACCGTTGGCTCACCGACCTGCACCGGCTGGAACCGGCGCTCAAGGGCGGCGTCCTTCTCGATGTACTTGCGGTACTCGTCGAGAGTGGTGGCGCCGATGGTCTGCAGCTCACCGCGGGCCAGCTTCGGCTTGAGGATGCTGGCGGCGTCTATCGCGCCCTCGGCGGCACCCGCCCCGACGAGCGTGTGCAGTTCGTCGATGAACAGGATGATGTCGCCCCGGGTGTTGATCTCCTTGAGCACCTTCTTCAGGCGCTCCTCGAAGTCGCCGCGGTAACGGCTGCCGGCCACCAGTGAGCCGAGGTCAAGCGTGTAGAGCTGCTTGTCCTTGAGCGTCTCCGGCACCTCGCCGTGGACGATGGCTTGCGCCAGCCCCTCGACAACGGCGGTCTTGCCGACGCCGGGCTCGCCGATCAGCACCGGGTTGTTCTTGGTGCGCCTGCTCAGTACCTGCATCACCCGCTCGATTTCCTTCTCGCGGCCGATGACCGGGTCGAGCTTGCCCTCCATCGCTGCCGCGGTCAGGTTGCGGCCGAACTGGTCGAGGACCAGCGAAGTGGACGGATTGCCCGCCTCGCCGCCGCGGCCGCCGGTGCCGGCCTCCGCGGTCTCCTTGCCCTGGTATCCGCTCAGCAGCTGGATGACCTGCTGGCGCACCCGGGTCAGTTCGGCGCCCAGCTTCACAAGCACCTGGGCGGCGACGCCCTCACCCTCGCGAATCAGGCCGAGCAGTATGTGCTCGGTGCCGATGTAGTTGTGGCCGAGCTGCAACGCCTCGCGCAGGCTCAGCTCGAGCACCTTCTTGGCGCGTGGGGTGAACGGGATGTGACCCGACGGCGCCTGCTGGCCCTGGCCGATGATCTCCTCGACCTGGCTGCGAACGCCTTCCAGCGAGATGCCCAGCGACTCTAGCGACTTCGCCGCGACGCCCTCGCCTTCGTGAATAAGTCCCAACAGGATGTGCTCGGTCCCGATGTAATTGTGGTTGAGCATCCGGGCCTCTTCTTGCGCCAGGACGACGACCCTGCGGGCACGGTCGGTAAATCTCTCAAACATCGGTCGTTACCTGCTCTCCATCAAATAGGCCGGGTTCTTTGCGCGGCATGCCGCGCCCGTACCCGTCACCCAAGTCTAGTGGGCGAGTGCCCCCGCTGCGCTGCCTCCTGACCTTGTCGAGAAAGCCACGTCGCGGGGGCCGTGAACGCCATAGGCCCTGTGCCCGGCGCTGCTCATAGCAACGCCACCGTCGCACAAATCGTTTCCAGGGCCGCGGCAGACCGAGTTCGCCGCTAGCGAAAGCAAGTCAGCAACCTATTCGCCGAGGCGAAGTTCTGGCAACTGCCGATTACGTTGCCGCGTGAAAAGCGTCGATGACGTCTGCCGGGATGCGTCCGCGAGTGGACACGTTGTGCCCATTACGCCGAGCCCATTCCCGGATTGCCGCGCTTTGTTCGCGGTCGATGGCGGCGCGTCCGCGACCAGATCCCGCCGAACGCCCGCGCCGACGACCGCCAACCCGCCGGCCTGCATCGACCCATTGCTTCAAGTCGTTCCGGAGCTTTGCGGCATTCTTGGAAGAAAGGTCGATCTCATAGCTCACCCCGTCGAGCCCGAATTCGACCGTCTCATCTGCTGCACCTTCGCCGTCGAAATCATCGACCAGCGTGACGGTCACTTTCTTCGCCATTAGCCCACACTGCCCTTCTGCTTGAGAACTAGATCGGTAGTTTAGACCTCGAACCCCGGGCCCCAATGTGCCATAGTAACGCACACATTCAACAAGTTGCGAAGCGAAGCAGTTCAGTTGCTGTGCCGGCGAACAATCGGGAACAAAACTGTCTCCCGAATCGACAGTCCCGTCAATGCCATCAACAACCGATCGATACCCATTCCAGTGCCAGTAGTGGGCGGCATCGCATACTCCAACGCTGCCAAAAAATCCTCATCGAGAACCATTGCCTCGTCGTCGCCCGCCGCGGCCGCCCGAGCCTGGGCTTCGAACCTTTCCCGTTGGATTACGGGATCGACCAGCTCGGAGTAGCCGGTCGCCAGTTCGAACGTCCTGAAGTAGAGATCCCACTTCTCGGTGACTCCCTCGATGGTGCGGTGTGAGCGGGTCAGCGGCGTGGTCTCGACTGGAAAATCGCGCACAAAGGTTGGTGCCCAAAGCTTGTTACCAACGGTGTGTTCCCACAGTTCCTCAACCAATTTCCCGTGTCCGTAACCACGGTCACGCGGAATCTCGACTCCGATCCCATCGGCGATCTGCCATAACCGATCAGCCGGCGTCTGCGGGGTGATCTCTTCGCTGAGCGCCTCAGACAGGGATGGATACATTTGTATCGTCTCCCATTCACCGTCGATGTCGTAGACCGTGCCATCAGGCAACGGCAACCTTCTGGTCCCGATCGCTTCGTCGGCGACCTCCTGAATAACCTCACGCGTCATGACGGCGGAATCGTCGTAGGTGCCGTAGGCCTGATATGTCTCGAGCATCGCGAATTCGGGCGAATGCGTGGAATCCGCACCTTCGTTTCGGAACACCCGATTCAACTCAAAGACCCGCTCGAATCCGCCTACCAAGCAACGCTTCAGGAACAGTTCCGGCGCGATCCGAAGGTACAGGTCCGCATCCAGGGCGTTGGAGTGTGTGACGAACGGGCGGGCCGCGGCGCCGCCCGCAAGGGTCTGCAAAATTGGCGTTTCCACTTCGAGAAAGCCGCGCCGTTCCAGCGCTGAGCGGACCGCGCGCACCACCTTTACCCGTTGACGGGCAATGGTGCGGGCCTCCGGACGAACGATCAGGTCGACATAACGCTGTCGGACACGGGACTCTTCGCTCATCTCTCGATGGGCGACGGGAAGCGGGCGCAGCGCCTTGGAAATAATTTGCCAGGAATCGACAAGCACAGACAGCTCACCGCGTCGGGAACTGATCACCTCGCCGTGCGCATACACGATGTCGCCCAGATCGACGTCCGCCTTCCATGCGTCGAGTGATTCCTGTCCGACGCGATCGAGGCTGATCATCACCTGCAATTGGGTCCCGTCGCCCTCCTGCAGTGTCGCGAAGCACAACTTCCCGGAGTTACGCGCAAACATCACCCGACCTGCGATACCGACGATCTCGCCGGTCTCGGTGTTGGCCTCCAGATCTGGGTAGGCCTTCCGGATCTCGGCCAGCGTGTGGGTGCGGGCAACCTCGACCGGGTAGGGATCACGACCCTCGGCAAGCAGCCGCTCCCGCTTGGCCTGACGGATCCGGAACTGCTCGGGGACGTCGGGCTCGGAGCCGGGCTGATCAGGTGAGGTCACGACCAGCCAGCTTAAATGAACGCATGACCGCTCCAATCAATGCCGCATCGGTAGCCGCCTTGGCCGACGAGGTCGTCGACTGGCGCTTCAAGGGTGTGCCGTCGACCTGGTGGGGCCGCACCCCCGCACAGGTCTGCACGGAAACACCCGACCTGTTCGAAGAAGGCGTCGTCGGGCCGGTCTGCGTGCTCCGCACCGAGGCGCTGTCGCACAACCTGACCGCGATGGCCGGCTGGTGCCGCGACCGCGGCGTCGAGCTCGCGCCGCACGGCAAGACGCACATGGCGCCACAGCTGTTCGCCCGCCAGCTCGACGCGGGCGCCTGCGGGATCACCGCCGCGACGCTGAGCCACGTCCGCACCTACCGCGCCTTTGGCGTGCGGGACGTCGTGCTGGCCAACGAGCTGGTCGATGGGGCCGGATTGCGCTGGCTGGCAGCTGAACTGGACGCCCATCCCGACTTTTCGATGGTGTGCTGGGTTGATTCGGTGCGCGGTGTGGAGCTGATGACCGCAGCACTGGTCGTTGCGGGGGCGCACAGACCGGTCGATGTCTGCGTGGAGGTCGGCATGCCCGGCGGGCGCACCGGGTGCCGCGGGCCCGTCGCAGTCGACGAGGTGGCGCGCGCGGCCGCCGCGTCGCCGCGGCTTCGGCTGGTCGGGGTCGCGGGCTATGAGGCGGCACTCGGCCACGACATCGCACCCGACGCACTGGCTGTCGTCACCGCCTACTTACAGGAGATGCGCGCCGCGGTGCTGCGACTGAGCCCGCTGTTCGAGGCGGATCAAGTTCTCGTGACCGCGGGCGGTAGCACCTATTTCGACGCGGTCGCCGAAGTGCTGACCGGAGATTGGCCGGCGGGATTGGCAGTGCGCACGATAGTCCGTAGCGGGGCGTACCTCACCCATGACGACGGGTTGTACGCACGCACCTCGCCGCTTCGTGCCGCCCTGCTGCCCGCGTTGCAGGTGTGGGCGCAGGTCGTGTCGCGTCCTGATCCGGGGCTGGCCGTGCTGACGATGGGGCGCCGCGACGTGTCGTTCGACCAGGATCTGCCGGTGCCGCTGCGGTTAGCCGACAGCGTGGTCACCAAACTCAACGATCAGCACGCGTATCTGCGGTTGGGCGGCGGTGACAACGCCGAGGTCGGCGACTGGCTCGGATTCGGTATCTCGCATCCGTGCACGGTGTTCGACAAGTGGCAGCTCATCCCGGAGCTCGATGCCGACGACCGCGTGGTGGGCATGATCCGCACGTTCTTCTAACGACCGGCCGGTCGGTCGAAAAGCCTTCCTGCACTGCGTGTTTGGTCGACTATCTTCGCTATCGGAATGAGTGCAGGGCAAGGTGCGTGGTGAGCGGGAACGCTCGTCTCGTGTGGGCGATCTGCACGCCCTCGAGTGTCACCTTGCCGTCGGCCTCGGCATGCCCCGAGCGGATGGCGAGTAGTCGCCCGTCCTTGACGACCGCCACCGCGCCATTCACCCCGATGTGCATGGCCAGCCGAGTCGACAACGTCATCACCCGCACACTGTCGACCTCGATGTCGAGGTCGTGCTGCTGCTCCGCTGAGATCGTGTGGCTGCGCATGGCGACGATCAGCTCAACCCCCGGTTGGTTTCGGGATCTCCACATCGCCTGTGTGACGGCGGCATACGATCGCCATCCGCCGAGAATGAGATCGACGAGCGTCTCACTCATGACCATCCGCAGTTTGGCCTCGATCTCCTCGCTGAGAGCCGTCCGTGCCACGTCATTGAGCCGTCGCAGTGGCCGGGCGCGCCTTTGATCCGCTGTACTTGCGTGCTGGACCACTTGCTTGAGCTGCCTTCGGAGCTCTGTCGAAGGCGGCAGCAGCCAACTTCCGACGGACGTAGTCGCGGTCGGCGGCGCGCTTGTGAGTGTCATGACCCGTTCTCCTGAACTGTTGTGGAACGGCCGACTTCGGCGGGTATGACGGTGAAAGCGTGGTCGCGGTCGGGGCCTTTGCCGGGCCATGACCGGAACGTCGCACCAGGCCCGTGCCTTGGCCGGACTGCGACGTGAGCTTTCACCCACGCTGGCCCACGGCGTCGGTAACGCAGATATGCCGCCAGCACCGCCACGGCGGCGGCCGCCAGCAGGAAAACCAGCGCCACGATCGCGTTGGGATTTGAAGACAAGGGGCATGTGTCGGCCGACGAAGCGAGCACAGGCGAAAAGAACCCAGCGACCGACACCGTGGTAGGCGGCAGGCTAACTAACGGTGGAGGAGGCGGGATAGCTAGTCGTGGCGGAACCGTCGTCGTTGGCGGAATCGTCGTCGTTGGCGGAATCGTCGTCGTTGGCGGAACCGTCGTCGTTGGCGGAACCGTCGTCGTCGGCGGAGTCGAAGTGACTGTCGGTGGCGAAGTCGAAGTAGCTGTCGGTGACAGCTCAGTACATGCGGCATTCGCCGGGACAGCGTTCCCAGACAACACCATCAGGGAGACCGCAGCTCCCACCGCCACTGCAGCCGATATGCGGCGGAGGTTATCGACAGCCGTTGCGTGATTGCGCATAGACCCCCCGAACTCCCACCGTTCGCACCGCTACCGTCGGCAGCTTTCATTGTGTGACTGGTCGTGGGTGCACGGAACGAGTATTCGGCTACCCGTTTTCGGATGCTTTTCCTGACGCGAGCAGACGCGGAAGGCCACGAATCGCCAACGAGAGAGAACCCTCTGCGTTCCCCAGTCCCCAGCTTGCGCGTGGGCCGAGCACGTGGGCCCAGCTCGGCGGCAGGAACTACCGGGCCTGTTTCAGCCTGCCGCGCGAGCTGTCGCGGTTGCGCTCGAACACCAACCGCAGGCCGTCGAGGGTGAGGTGCTGATCGTACTTGTCGACGGTGTGCAGGTCGGGCAGCACGAGAGGGGCGGTGTGACCGGTGGCCACAACCGCGACGTCGTCACCGCCGAAGCCGTCGACGTCCTCACGGATGCGGCTGACCAAGCCGTCGACAAGGCCGGCGAATCCGAACACGGCGCCGGACTGCATGCACTCGACGGTGTTCTTTCCCACTACCGATCGGGGCCGGAGCAACTCGACACGGCGCAGCGCCGCTGACCGCGCTGCCGCGGCGTCCGAGGACACCTGCACGCCGGGAGCGATTGCCCCGCCGAGGAACTCGCCCTTCGCCGAGACTACGTCCACACAGATCGACGAGCCGAAATCCACGACGATCGCAGCGGTGCCGTACTTGTGAAACGCAGCCAGGCAGTTGACGATGCGGTCTGCGCCCACCTCTTTGGGATTGTCGACCAAGAGCGGAATGCCGGTACGCACACCGGGTTCGATCAACACATGCGGCACCGACGGCCAGTACTGATCGAGCATCAGTCGAACCTCGTGTAGCACCGACGGCACCGTCGACAGTCCCGCCGCCCCGGTCAGGCGTTCGGAGTCGTCACCGATCAGACCGTCAATGGTGAGCGCCAGCTCATCCGAGGTCACCTCGGGTTCGGTGCGAATCCGCCAGTGCTGCACCACTTTCGCGTGGTCACCGGATCCGGAAATCAGGCCGACCACGGTGTGCATGTTGCGGACGTCGATCGCGAGAAGCACGGGCTTACCGCGGTGACATCAGCTCGGCCGCATCGGCCGGCACGTAGGCGGGGTCGTGACCCAGGTCGATCTGCTTGTTGTCGGCGTCGACGAACACCACCCTGGGCTGATATGCCATGGCCTCAGCGTCCTCCATCGTGCCGTAGGCGATCAGGATCACCAGGTCACCCGGATGGACGAGATGCGCTGCGGCACCGTTGATGCCGATAACACCGCTGCCGCGCTCGCCGGTGATCGCATAAGTGACAAGGCGGGCGCCGTTGTCGACATCCACGATCGTGACCTGCTCGCCGTCGAGCAGGTCGGCAGCATCCATCAAGTCTGCGTCAATGGTCACCGAGCCGACGTAGTGCAGGTCGGCTCGGGTCACCGTGGCGCGGTGGATCTTGGATTTCAGCATCGTCCGTAGCATCAATTCCTCCAAGGCAATTCGTGGGTTTCGTAGGACCCGACCCGTGGATGTCCGTCGGTGCCGGCGGTTGCTCCGATGTCGATAGCGATGTTGTCGAGGAGCCTGGTGCCGCCGAGCCGCGCGGCGATGACCATGCGCGCGATGCCCTCGGCAGGTGCGGGACCCAGCATCGGGTCCCGGACCTCGAGATAGTCGACGTCGATGGCGGGCACCTCGTCCAGCACGGCGCGGGCGGCGTCCAGCGCCGCTGCGGTGCCGCCCGATGCGGCGTACATGCCCGCAAGTAGTGCGGCCGACAGCGCGCCCGCCTGCTCACGTTCGTCGTCGTTCAGGTAGCGATTGCGCGACGACATGGCCAGCCCGTCGGCTTCCCGCACGATGGGCACCCCGACGATCTGCGTGTCGACGTTGAGGTCGGCGACCATCTGCCGCACCACCACGAGCTGCTGGTAATCCTTCTCGCCGAAGAACGCGCGATCCGGGCGCACGATCTGCAGCAGCTTGAGCACGACGGTCAGCACACCCGCGAAATGCGTTGGGCGGGCGGCGCCTTCGAGCTCGGCACCCAGCGGCCCCGGGTGCACGGAAGTGCGCTCGCCGTCCGGGTACATGTCGGCGGCCGTCGGCGTGAACGCAATCTCGACGCCTTCGGCACGCAGCACCTCGAGATCCTCGTCGAGGGTGCGCGGGTAGGCGTGCAGGTCCTCCCCCGCCCCGAACTGCAACGGGTTGACGAAGATGGACACCACCACGACGGCCCCCTGGACCCGCTTGGCGGCCCGGACCAGCGTCAGGTGACCCTCGTGCAGCGCGCCCATCGTCGGCACCAGCATCACCCTGCGGCCGGTCGCTCGCAGCGCTCGGGTGACATCGGAGACGTCGCGCGGACTGGAATAGACGTTGAGGTCACCGGCGGTGAACTGCGTTTTGGACACGGTCATGATTGTCCCGCTCCCCGGCTGCCGCGTGGGCCCACTGCGAGTACCGCAAAGACATCTTCTGGGGCGTGAGCCCGCTGTGCGGTGCGCAACGAGTTGGCCCGATACGCCTGTGCAAGTTGCGGATCCACTTCGGCAAGTGCCCGCAGGTGGCCGGCGACAGCAGCCGCGTCACCGCGGGCAACCGGGCCGGTCAGCGCCGCCTGACCGCGCTGCAGCGAGTTCTCCAGCGATGCCCGCGCCAGCGGCCCGATCACCCGCTCGGCGATGCCGCCCGGCGCGTCGCCTACCAGTTCCTGCCCCAGCAGTTCCTGACCCCACAGCGCTGCCCGCAGTGCCTCGACGGCGTCGAGTAGCAAGGTGACGACGTGGTTGCTGGCATGGGCCAGCGCCGCGTGGTACAGCGTGCGGGCATCCTCGCGGACCCGGAACGGCTCACCGCCGATCTCGAGCACCAGCGACTGTGCGATCGCGTAGCCGACCTCGTCAGCGGCGGTGATACCGAAGCATGTCTCGGACAGTCGCGCGATGTCCTCGTCTGAGCCGGTGAACGTCATCGCGGGATGAATGGCCAACGGGATACAGCCTTGCTCGGTCAGCGGAGCCAGCACCGCAACGCCGTTGGCACCCGACGTGTGGGCGACGATCGTGCCCGGCCGCACGGCCGAGGTGGCCGCCAGACCCGACACCAGACCTGCGAGTTCAGCGTCGGGGACAGCCAGCAGCAACAGTTCGGCGCGGGCGGCGACCTGGTCTGGCGGCAGGACGGCGGTGTCGGGCAGCCTGCGTTCGGCGCGCTGCCGCGACGCGTGCGAAATCGCGCTGCACGCGACGACCACATGATCGGCGCGCTCCAGCGCTAGACCCAGCGCCGTGCCGACCCGACCAGCGGAAATGATGCCAATCGTGAGCCGCGCCGGACGCAGTCCGTCGACATGCTCCATTGCAGACGACCTCGCAAATTGTCGTGGTTTCTTCGTTCCGGTCCTGCGTTGCGGGTACCGGACGGTCGCCATGAGCCTAACTCACTCGTCGCGGCGCCTGCGACGGCCGCCGCCGGTCGGGGAGGCCTGAAGCCTCGCCAGCAGTTCGGCAACCGACTGGCCGCCGGTGTCCTCGGCGCTGCGGTGTCGCCGGCCTTCGGGATCGGCAGGCGGCGGTTCGCCTGGTTGCTCGGGCTCCGGATGCGGCGGAAACTCTCCGGATTCGGTGGCCAAGGTCGGTAGCGCAGGCGGTCGGCCCGGATCGACGGCGTCCGGCGGCGCCGAGTGGCGGCCGCGGAGGCCTTCGGCCGACGGGGCCTGCATGGCGAGCTCGGGTGCCCGTCTCCTGCCGACGTATTCGGCGGCGGACCCGTTTTCTCCCGTCGGCGGCGCCGACGAATCGGGCACCTCAGGCGACGTCGGCGAATCAGCTATGTCAGGCGACGTCGGCGAATCAGCCATCTCAGGCGACACCCAGTTGCTGCCCGGTGCGCCCGCGGGTATCCACTCGCCCTCGGCGGGCGCAGGCTGCCACTCGGGTGCCTGCGCGACGGGCTCCGGCTCGGGAGGCGCTGGGGGCGGCGGTGCAGGCGGAACAGGTGGAACAGGTGGGCCCTCCTGTTGCGTTGGCTGCCAAGCGAATTGGGACTCAGGCACCGGTTGCGCGACCGGTTGAGGGGGCGACGATGCCGCCCACGCGCGCGGCTGCTCCTCCACGCGATGGGTTCGCTCCTCCTGCTCAGTCTCCGAAGGTCTGCGGTGCGCACCACCGAAACTCGACGCCTGCTCCCAGTCGGACTCGGACGGATGAGGTTCGGCAGGCACGTCGATGATCGGACTTTCCTCGGTATTCGCATCGAAGTCGTCACGGTCCTCGGTGTCGATCCGGCTCGCGGTCACCCTGCCCGTGGATGCTGCGCCGCGCGGCCAGTCACCGTAGGCCCGGCTGCGATCGGTTTCGATCGCGGGCCGGTGCGACAGGTCGGCGTCGAACAGAATCTCCAAATTGGCCCGAAGCGCGGCCAATTCGGCACGCAGGCCCGCGACCTCATCGGCGGCCTGAGCCCGAATCTCTGACGTCAACTCGCGGCGCAACTGGGTCTCCACCGTCAGCTCGTATTCACGCCGCGCCGAGATTTCGCGGTCCAACTGCAAGTCGTAGACGAGCTTGAGATCCCGCATCTTGGCCTGGTCGACGTCGCTTTGTCTGCGATAGATGACCGACACGAACGCCGCCACCACCGCGGCCCACAACGCCAGGATGACGGCCAGCTTCAGCAACTCCACCCGGTCGGTGAACACTAGGGCGGAACTCGCCCCGATAGCGAGCACCAGCAACACCGTCAGCAGCACCCAACCCGGCCTGCGGCCGCTGCGCCGAGCGCGCGTACCGCGGGACAGATCGGTCATGGGGCGACTGTACCCGCCACAGGTCATCTCGCGTGTCGACCACTTCGGCGATTCGGCCGACGGCGCTGCGGGTCAGCTACTCGGTCGCCCCGTCGGCGTTGTCCGGAGGCTCTTGTGGCGACTTGCAGCAATGCTGAAGCCATAGCGCAGCAACCACCAGCGCGAGGGCGCTTGCCGCGGCAACGACCGAACCGGCGGTGTCCTCGCCTGCCACCCGCAGCGTGCTGCGACGCGGCAAAAGATAAACAAGTACCGCGATCCACCAGCCGAGCACCAGCGCGCCGACCCACGCCGACGCCTTTGCGATCAACACCGACCGCGCCACCGCCAGTGGATGCAGCCAACCGCGCGCGTCACCGATTTCGCCGTCGTTGATCTTGGCCCGCACATAGAACGCCCACGCGGCCTCGGCGATCGCAACAGCCAGCAGTGACACGCCGGTCCACACATCGATCGGCGGGAAGTAGCGGTACAGCAGCACCACGATCATGTAGCCCACGACGGCGCCCAGCACCGTCGCGGCCGTCAGGTCACGCTTGCGGGTGGGTCCCATCAGCACAGCGCCAACTCGGTAAGGCGCACGCCGTCACGATCGGCCGGCTCCATTTGGTCGAGCAAGCCCGCGACGGGACGCCGTTCGCCCGCGACCGTCAACGTGGCAGCTGGGTCCACCGCCAACCAGGGAATCAGCACGAATGCCCGCAGATGCGCCGACGGATGAGGCAGCGTCAGGTCATCGTCGCCCGAGGTCACCTCGCGCTGTCCGTCATGGCAAGTGACCAGATCGACATCGAGGGTGCGCGGGCCCCAACGCTCCGCGCGGATCCGGTCAGCCGCGGCTTCGAGTTCGTGCGCGCGACGTAGCCAGCCGTAGCAGTCGACAGCAGGATCCTCGGCGATCAGAACCGCATTGAGGAACGGGCCCTGCTCGACTCCGCCCCATGCCTCCGTCTCGTACACCGGCGAGAGTGCGCGCACCGCGCCGTCGAGCCCGTCGACCACCGACTGCAGCCGCGCCAGCCGATCACCGAGGTTCGACCCGATCGACAACACCACTCGCGTCATGCCGTACCGCCCCGCCGCGAACGTCGCGCCGTCACAGCGACGTCGGCGAAGGTCAGTGGAATGGGCGCCGACGGTTTGTGTACGACGACCTCGACGGCGTGCACGCGTTCGTCCGCCATCACGTCGTCGGCTATCGCGCCCGCGACCGTCTCGATGAGCTTGCGCGGCGGCCCGGCGACGATGTCGGCGGCCCGCTGAGCGAGCTTGCCGTAGTCGAGCGTGTCGGCAAGGTCGTCGCTGGCCGCTGCGGTCGCCAGGTCGATCCACACGGTGATGTCGACGACGAAGTCCTGGCCGTCGCGTCGTTCGTGATCGAACACACCGTGATATCCGCGAACAGTCAAGCCGCGCAATTCGATTCGATCAGCCAATGCTGATCCCCCGGTCGCTTCCGCCGGACCAGGCCTCGAGCACCTTCAACGCGTCGACGGAGGCGCGGACGTCGTGCACCCGCACACCCCACGCCCCGTGCAGGCCTGCCAGCACCGAGACCACGGCTGTGGCGGTCTCCCGGCCGCCGGGTGGCCGCGGTTCGCCGTCCTCGTCGGCCAATAACGTACCGAGGAAACGCTTGCGGGACGCCCCGACGAGCACCGGGATGCCGGTGCCGACGAATTCGGGTAGTGCGCGCAGCAGCGCCCAATTGTGTTCTGCGGTCTTGGCGAAACCAAGGCCAGGATCGATGATCAGCCTGGCCGGATCGACACCCGCGTGCACGGCGGCGTCCACTGCGGCCAGCAGTTCGTCGCGCACCTCGGCGACCACGTCCCGGTAGGCCGGTACCTCGTGGGGTCGGTCCGCGCCCACCGAGCGCCAATGCATCAGCACCCACGGCACTTTCGCATCCGCGATCAGCGGCGCCATGTTCGGGTCGGCGCGCCCGCCGGACACGTCGTTGACGATCTGGGCGCCGTTTTCCAGCGCCGCCTGCGCGACCTCCGCGTGCATGGTGTCGATGCTGACCGTGATGCCTTGCCCGGCAAGCTCTTTGATGACAGGGAGCACACGTGCCGACTCGATCCGGGCGTCGATGCGGGTCGCGCCGGGACGGGTCGACTCGCCGCCGACGTCGACGATCGCTGCGCCTTCGGCAGCCAGCGTCAGGCCATGTTCGACGGCGCGGTCACGGTCGAGGAACAGTCCCCCGTCAGAGAAGGAGTCGTCGGTGACGTTCACAACCCCCATGACCTGCACTCGCGTCGGGCTCACTTTCGCAAGATGAGATCCAGCGCCTCGGCCCGCGATGCGGCATCGCACTTGAACTGGCCGCGCACCGCCGACGTGGTGGTCACCGCTCCTGGCTTGCGCACGCCGCGCATCGACATGCACAGGTGCTCGGCCTCGACGACCACGATGGCGCCGCGCGGATTAAGCTTGCGCATCAGCGCATCGGCGATCTGCGCGGTCAGCCGCTCCTGCACCTGCGGCCGCTTGGCGTACAGATCGACCAGTCGCGCGATCTTCGACAGTCCGGTGACCCTGCCGTCCTTACCGGGAATGTAGCCAACGTGCGCGACCCCGTGGAACGCCACCAGGTGGTGTTCGCAGGTGGAGTACAGCGGGATCTGCTTGACCAGCACCAGCTCGTCGTGCTGTTCGTCAAACGTGGTGTCCAGCACGGTATCCGGATCAGTGTAGAGGCCGGCGAACATCTCCTTATACGCCCGCGCGACCCGCGCCGGAGTGTCCTCCAAGCCGTGTCGGTCGGGATCTTCGCCGACTGCGATCAACAACTCTCGCACCGCAGCTTCCGCGCGGGGTTGGTCGAATGCGGGTTTGGTGAACGTGGCCGAATTGTTGAGCGACCGCGTCATCGATGCCTCCGTTCAGTTATCAGCCATGAGCCGGCGGATTAGGTCCGGCTGTTGTCCTGCCCAGGGTCCTCGTTCGGGTTAGGCGCGGGCGCGCCACCCTGCGGGGCGGGATGTCCGGGCTGCGGATAGGGCTGATACGGCGGATAGGGCGGCGGAGCCGCTCCGGCGGGGACATTCGGGTTGTGCCAGTGCGGCGGCGGGTACCAGTACCCCTGCTGCGGGTGCTGTTGCGCCGGCGGCGGTCCCTGCGGCGGCCAACCGGGCGCGTGCCAACCGGCTGGGGCGCCGTAGTCCGGCTGTGTCGACGCGTTTGCGGGAACTCCGTTGCCGCCAGCGCCATTTGTGCCGTTCTGGTGAGCCTGCCGCGCAGCGGCCTCCTGGCTCGCCTGCGCGATGGCTGCCTTGAACGCCGGCTCGGGAACCGGCTTGGGCCACGGCTCGCCCCGCTCGATGGCCAGCTCACCAGGCGTCTTGATCGGCGGCTTGTCGGACGGAACGCGCCCGCCGAAGTCGTCGAACATGGTCAGTCGCGGACGCTTCTTCACGTCGGCGAAGATCGCCTGCAGTTCGGCGCGGTGCAGAGTTTCCTTCTCGAGCAGCTCGCCGGCGAGCGTGTCGAGCACGTCGCGGTACTCGGTGAGGATCTCCCACGCCTCGGTGTGCGCGGCCTCGATGAGCTTGCGAACCTCGTCGTCGATGATCTGTGCGACTTCGTGTGAGTAGTCGGCCTGAGTGCCCATCGTGCGACCGAGGAACGGGTCGCCGTGCTCGGTGCCGTAGCGCACCGCGCCGAGCTTGGAGCTCATGCCGTATTCGGTGACCATCGCGCGGGCGATCTTGGTGGCCTGTTCGATGTCGGACACCGCGCCTGTCGTCGGCTCGCGGAACACCAATTCCTCGGCGGCGCGTCCGCCCATCGCGAACACCAGCCGGGCGATCATTTCCGAGCGGGTCATCAAGCCCTTGTCGTCCTCGGGCACCGCCATCGCATGCCCGCCGGTGCGGCCGCGGGCAAGGATCGTGACCTTGTAGATCGGGTCGATGTCCGGCATCGCCCATGCCGCCAGTGTGTGGCCGCCTTCGTGGTAGGCCGTGATCTTCTTCTCGTGTTCGCTGATGATCCGGCTCTTGCGGCGCGGCCCGCCGACGACGCGGTCGACGGCCTCCTCCAGCGCCGGGCCGGTGATGACGGTGCCGTTCTCGCGCGCGGTCAGCAGCGCCGCCTCGTTGACGACGTTGGCCAGGTCGGCACCCGACATGCCGACGGTGCGCTTGGCCAGACCGTCCAGATCGGCGTCGGGGGCGATGGGCTTGCCCTGCGAGTGCACACGCAGCACGGCACGGCGGCCGGCGAGGTCGGGGTTGGACACCGGGATCTGCCGGTCGAAGCGGCCGGGCCGCAGCAGCGCGGGATCGAGGATGTCGGGCCGGTTGGTGGCGGCGATCAGGATGACGCCCTGGCGGTCCCCGAACCCGTCCATCTCGACCAGCAGCTGGTTCAGGGTCTGCTCGCGTTCGTCGTGGCCGCCGCCGAGGCCGGCGCCGCGCTGGCGGCCGACCGCGTCGATCTCGTCGACGAAGATGATGCAGGGGCTGTTCTGCTTGGCCTGTTCGAACAGGTCGCGCACCCGGGAGGCGCCGACGCCGACGAACATCTCGACGAAGTCCGAACCGGAAATCGTGAAGAACGGAACCCCCGCCTCACCCGCGACGGCGCGGGCGAGCAGCGTCTTGCCGGTGCCGGGCGGGCC
>Ga0070711_100000257_pt1 | contig 27050 bp, 28 predicted proteins | sample LARL53metaG_FD_65452 | JGI IMG/M metagenome (GOLD analysis project Ga0070711, IMG submission 65452) | Corn, switchgrass and miscanthus rhizosphere microbial communities from Kellogg Biological Station, Michigan, USA - LAR L5-3 metaG | ecosystem: Host-associated > Plants > Roots > Rhizosphere ... | reverse complement strand
CAGCATCGTGGCCAGGAAGTGCCGGGTCTGGCCGACGGCCGCTGCGCAGGCATCCACGCCGTGCGCCACCGCGCCGCGCCCGCCGACCAGGGTTGCCGCGCCCAGCGCCGCGACGCGGTCCAGCGTGCCCGCGGCCCAGTCACGGTGGAACGCGTCGCCGGTGTACAGCGCGGCCTGCGCCTCCACCAGGTCGCCGGCGAACAGGATCCGCCGGTCCGGCAGCCACGCCACGATGTCGCCCTCGGTGTGCCCGCGCCCGCAGTACTGCAGCACCAGGTCGCCGCGGCCGCCGCCCAGGTCGATCGTGAACCGGTCGGTGAACGTCGCGGTCGGCCAGGTCAGCCCGGGTATCGAGGCCGGCTCCTTGAAGAGCCTTGGCATCCGCCCGTACTCCGACTCCCAGTCCTGCCGCCCGCGCTCGGCGATCAGCTCCCTTGTCTTTTCATGCGTAACGATGATTTCGGCGCTGAAAGCGCTCGCACCGAGCACCCGGACCGCGTGGTAATGGGAAAGCACCAGGTAGCGAACGGGCTTATCGGTGTGCTGGCGCAACAGGGTCAGCCACTCACGGGCGGCCACCGGGGTGGCCAGGGCCTCGAAGCACACCAGGAAGTCCTCGCCCTCGATCGCGCCCACGTTCGGGTCGCCCTCGGCGGTCAGCGCGTAGACGCCGTCGGCGAGGATCTCCAGGGTCTGTTCCTTAGCGGCCAGGTCCGCCGAGGAGGCGAACGCTTTTCCAGGCATGACCCACCTCGACTCGATCGGTTCCGGTAACCCCGATCGTAGGCCGGTGGCCTCAGCCGAGGCTGTGGAGCCTGGACCGGACCAGGCTGGCGTCGGGGTGGCGGAGTTCGTCGAGTATGTCCACGGCCTGCTGCCAGGCGTCATTGGCCGGGCCCTGGTCGCCCGCGGTGGCCAGCGCGTCACCGAGGTGGGTGAGCAGCGTTGCCTGGTCGCACCGGGAGTCCAGTTCGCGGAGCACCTCCAGGGCCTGGCGGTAGCAGTCCACCGCCTCGGAGTGCTGGCCGGCCAGATGGTAGGCGTACCCCACACTGTCCAGCGTCTGGGCCTCGCCGCTGCGGCTGCCAAGCTCGCGGAACACCTCAAGCGCCTGCTGGCAGCGGGTCAGCGCATCCTGGTACTGGCCCTGGTAGGCGTGGTAATAGCCGATGTTGTTCAGGGCGCCGGCCCAGACCATCCGGTTCCCGGCCGCCTCGGCCAGCATGAGCGCCTGCCTGGCGTGGTCGAGCGCCCTGGTGAGGTCGCCCTGGGCGCGGAACGTCCGGCCCAGCTCGATGTGGCTGCGGGCTTGGCCGCCGCGGTCACCAAGCGCGCCGAACGTGCTGAGCGCCGCCCGCAGGTGGGCCCGGGCCGCGGCGTAGGCGCCCAGGCGCAGGGACGCGCGGCCCAGGTCGAAGCTCGCGTGAGCCTGGCCGGCCCGGTCGCCCGCGCGCCGCGCCGCGGCCAGCGCGATCCGCTGCACGCCCACCCAGGCGTGCCAGTCACCGTGCCGCTTGAAGTAGGTGGCCTGCGCCCAGGCGAGCTGCCAGGCGTGGCTGCCGAAACCGGACCTGGCGGCTAGCGCCACCGCAGCCAGGAGCACGCGCTGCTCCGCACGGAACCACGTTAGGGCTCGGTCGTGCGAGGTGATCGGCTCGGGGCCCACCCCGGTGGCGGGCCTGCCCAGCGGCACCGGTTCGCGCTGCGGGTCCAGTCGCAGGTCCGCCGCGTGGGCGGTGTGCAGGTAGTGGTCGAGCACCCGGGTCACCGCCGCGCGCCGCGCGGCACCCTCCATGACGGCCCTGGCCTGTTCGGCGGCGTACTCCCTGAGCAGGTCGTGGCGGCCGAGCCGTCCGCTGCCCGGTCCGGCCAGCAGGTGCGCGCCTGCCAGTTCGGTGAGGGCGGCCCTGGCCTCGCCGAGTGGCACCCCGGCCAGGCTTGCGGCGGCCATGGCCGTGATGTCGGGTCCTGGGTGCACGCCGGTCAAGGCGAACATGCGCGCCGCTTGCGGGCCCAGGTTCCGGTAGGACCAGGAGAACACGGCGCGCACGTCGGTGCCCACGTCCTGGGTGGCCAGCGTGTCCAGCCGCGCCCTGGCCAGCTCACCGGCCAGGGCGGCCAGGGAGAGGCCGGGATTGGCGGCGGCATGGGCGGCCGCGATGGACAGCGCCAGCGGCAGCCGGGCGCAGCGCCGGATCAGTTCGGCCACCGCCGCGGGCTCGGCCGCCAGCCGGCCCGGGCCCAGGCGGCGCTCGAGCAGCTCCACGGCCTCGGCCTCGGTCAGCACGTCGAGGGTGAGCAGCGCCGCGCCATCGGAGGCGGCCAGGCCGGTGAGCCGGTTGCGGCTGGTCACCACGGTCAGGCAATGCGGGCTGCTGGGCAGCAGCGGCCGGACCTGTTCGGCGTCCCTGGCGTTGTCGAGCACGATCAGCACGCGGCGGCCGGCCAGCAGGCTCCGGTACAGGCCCACCTGGGCCGCGGGGCTCGCGGGCACCGCCTCATGCGGCACGCCGAGCGCGGCCAGGAAGCCGCGGACCGCTTCGGCGGAGCTCAGCGGCGCCCGCGCGGGCGCGAAGCCCTGCAGGTCCGCGTAGAGCTGGCCGTGCGGGAACTGGGGCGCGACCTGATGTGCCCAGTGCAGCACCAGCGCCGTTTTGCCCACCCCTGCCGCGCCGCCGATCGCGGAAACCACCACGGTGCCCGTGGTGGTCGCCAGGTGCTCCAGCGTGCGGGTGAGCTGGCCAAGTTCTGCGGTGCGTCCGGCGAAGTACCGGGGTGCCTGCGGAAGCTGGCGAGGGGGAGTGCGCGCCGCGGTGGGCTGAGCGCTGGTCCCGGTGGTGGCCCTGGGTGCCGGGACGCCGGCCCGGCCCGGCAGCGGCGCCCCGCCCGGCGGGTCGGTGCCGCCCGCCCAGCGCAGCCGGCCGTCGGCGGCCAGGATGAGCTGATGCAGTTGCTGGAGCTCGGCTCCTGGCTCCACGCCAAGCTCGTCCACGAGCATCCGGCGCACCCCGTGGTAGGCCGTCAGGGCGTCAGCCTGGCGGCCGCACCGGTACAGGGCGAGCATCAGGTATGCGTGCAGCCGCTCACGCAGCGGGAACTGTGTGATCAGGGCCTGAAGTTGCGGCACCGCCTCCTCGTGCCGGCCAAGGTGCAGTTGTGCTTCAAGGCGCCATTCCATCGCCTGCAGGCGCAATTGCTCCAGCCGTGGTACCTCGCTTCGGCGTAACGCTTCCGACGGGACGTCAGAAAGGGGCGCACCACGCCATAGGTCCAGGGCTTCTTCGAGAAAGGCGCCGCCCTCTTCCCACAGCCCGGCATGGACTGCCGCGCCGCCGGCCGCGCACAACCGGGTGAACTGCGCCAGGTCCAGTTCGGCCTCGTCCAGGTCGATGCGGTAGCCCGGGTCGCGGGTCTTGATCCGGGACGCCATCTCCGGCCCCAGCCCGTGCCGCAGGCGCTTGACGTAGTTCCGCAGCGTGACTCTTGCCGCAGGTGGCGCGTTGTTTCCCCAGACCGCGTCGGTCAGCTCGTCGAACGACACCACCCGGTTCGGCTGCATCAGCAAGGCAGCGAGCACGACCCGCTGTTTCGCGGCCGGCACCGCAATGACCTCGTGATCATGCTCGACGTGCAAGGTGCCCAACAAACCTAGCCACACGCCTGTCTCCAGGGCCGGTTGGGGGCGCCAGCGCCCGGCCGGGCTTGCTCGGCAAGCCATGTCGCGGCTATTTCCGGCTGACCCATGGGTGCCGGGCGTTTCGCCGGATTTTTGACCGTTAATGAAAATACCCGGATGGGTGCCGCGCGGTCCGGCGAACGTGCGCGATGGTGCGTGCGCGGCGCGGGGTGTGTACGCGCCGGCCGGTGTGTGCACGGCGGCGGGCGCCTGCGCGGCGTCGCTTGCCCGCGCCGCGTCGCCCGGGTGCGCGGCGTCGGCGGGCACGGGCTAGCGGACCCGGCGCAGGACGACCCCGAGCAGCCGGTCGCCGGGGAAGTATCCGAGCTGGCGGGAGTCGTAGCTGCGGGCCGCGTTGTCGCCGAGCACGACGAACTTACCGGGGGGAACCTGCGGCCCCAGCCGGCCGGCCGCGGCGGGCAGGCACCCATCCGGACGGGTGTCGCCGGGCAGGGCCACCACCCTCTTGATCATCCATTGGCGCCGTCCGGCCCGCCCCCGGGGCGGCGGGCTGCGCCAGGCGCCGCCGCGGCCGGGCTCCTCGACCACGACCACCTGTCCCAGCCGCAGTTGCCCCACCCGGGCGCGGCGCACCAGCACCCGGTCTCCCGGGGTATAGGCCGGCCGCATGCTCTCCCCGGTCACCGTCACCAGGGTGAGCTGCCGCCGCAGCGCGACGAGGACGCCGCCCAGCGCCAGCAGCAGCCCGGCACCGAGCAGGTAGCTCCACATCAGCCGGCTGCCCGTCGCGCGGGGCGCCCGGTGGCGGTGGGGCGCGGCGTGGGGGTCGCCGCCGGTCGCGGTGCGGGGCCGGGGCGCGCCTCGGGACCGGCGGGATGCCGCGGGGAAGCCGCCGCCCCCGTGGTGGGGGCGAACAGGTCGGCGAGGTCCTCCCAGCGGATGACCACCAGGGCCGCCAGGGATCCGGTGGCCGCGGCCAGCGCGCTGGCCGCGGGGACCGCGTGCCCGTGCGCCAGCGGGCCGGCGACCAGCCCGGTGACCAGGATCGCGAGCAGGCCCACGTTGCGCGCCAGGTGCGCCCGGCCCAGCGGGCGGCCCGCTCTCGCGCCGAAGCAGGCGCACCGCGCCCGGGCGCCGCTGTGTGCCGTGAGCGCGACCCCGGCGGCCAGCACGGCGGTGAGCGCCGCCGCACCGGCCAGGGCGCCCTGCGCGGCCGGGAGCACATCGCGTTCCCCGGCCACGCTGGTGACCACGGCCAGGACCGCGAGGTCGGCGGCGATCAGCGCCTCGGCCCCGGCCAGCAGCGCGGCGATCGCTGGCAGGGCCCGCTCCGGGATCAGGCCGGTCTCGCGCAGCCCGGCCCGGTATCCGCGGTAGGCGCGGCGGCCCCGGAGCTTGCTGCCCGCCGAAACGGCGAAAACCCAGGCCCCCAGCGTCAGGACCGCAAGCGCGACGTCACCCATGACCGTTCCCTTCACCCTGTGCCGCCGGGGTGGCGTCGGCCGCGAACCCCTTCGCCTGCAAGGCGAACAGCCGCGCGTAGGTGCCCCGGCGTGCCATCAGCGTGGCGTGGTCGCCTTGCTCGGCGACCACCCCGTCGACCAGCACGACGATGTGGTCCGCGTCCCTTACCGCGTTCAGCCGGTGCGAGATCAGCACGGTGGCGTGGCCGCGGCGGCGGGCCCGCAGGGCACTGTGGATCTCGTGCTCGGCCTCCGCGTCCAGGCCCGAACTCGGCTCATCGAGGATCGCCAGGTCCCGGCCGCCGCGCAGGAAGGCACGGGCCAGCGCCAGGCGCTGCCACTGGCCTCCGGACAGCAGGACGCCGGTCTCCGGGTTTTCCTTGTCCGCCAGGTCGAAGAAGGTCCGCGTGAGCAGGGTCTGGTAGCCCTTCGGCAGTGCCGCAAGGGTGTCGTGCATGCCGGCCTTCGCGGCGGCGGCCGCCAGGGCCGCGGCATCACCCGCCAGGCTGAGGTCGCCGACGGCGATGTTCTCGGCCGCGCTCAGCTCATAGGTCATGTAGTCCTGGAAGACCAGGCTCATCCGGTTGCGCAGTTCCCCCGGGTCGAAGTCGCGCAGGTCGGTCCCGTCCCACAGGATGCGGCCGCGGTCGGGGTCGTAGAACCGGCACAGCAGCTTCACCACGGTGCTCTTGCCCGCGCCGTTGTGGCCGACGAGGGCGACGGCCTCGCCCGGCGGGATGAACAGGCTCACGCCGCGCAGCACCCATGGCTGGTCCGGGCCGTAGCGGAACCACACGTCGTCGAACTCGATGCCGTGCCGCAGGGCCGGGGCGGCGACCGGATCGGCGGGGACGGCGAGGTCGGGTTCGGCGCACACGACCTCCTGGTAGGCGCGGAACATCAGCACGGCCTGGTAGGTCATGGCCGTGTTGTTGATGATCATGGCTAGCCCGGAGGAGACCGCGAGCAGCGCGGATACCAGCAGCGAGACGTCGCCCACGGTCAGGCTGCCGCCTGCGGCGGCCGAGATGGCCCACCACAGCCCGCCGCCGGTGACCAGGGCGCTCAGCGTGCCGAGCAGGGTGTAGACACCCAGCTCGCGGCGGTCCATCCGCTCGTTCTCGCGCTGCGCGGCGCGCAGTTCAGCCAGCATCCGGCCCCGGAAAAACGAGCCGAGCCCGAACAGCCGTATCTCTTTCGCGGCCGCGTGGCTGGACAGGAGGTCGGCGTAGAACACCTGGCGGCGCTCGGCATGGCTCAGCCCGGCCACCAGTTCGGCCCGGCGGCGGGCGATGCCCAGCTCCGCGATCACCTCGGGCACCGTGGCCGCCACCACGATGCCGGCCAGGACGGGGCTGAGCACGGCCAGCGTGACCAGGAACCCGGCCAGGGTCAGCGCGGAGGACACGATGCCGACGCCGTTGGAGAGGATCATGCCCGGTCCCGACCGGCCCGCCTGCTGCGCCATGGAGACCTGGTTCTGGAAGCCGGGATCCTCCAGCCGGCGCAGCCCGGTCAGGCGCCCCACCGCGGTGAACAGCTCAAGGGTGGCGTGCCGCTGGAAGGCACGGCCCGAGCGGGCCGACAGGTACTGGCTGACGTTGGGCAGGACTCCCGCCAGGCCACCCGCCACGGCGAGCGCCACGATCAGCGGGACCAGTTCGGCCTGCGGGTGCGGGCCGGTCACGGTGTCCAGGATCGTGCGCAGCAGCCAGGCCGCGGCGACCGGGACCAGGCCCGCCACCACGGTGAGGGCAAGCCGGATCGCGAACACCACCGGGTGCGAGCGCCACGCCATGGCGATGACCCCGGCCAGCGCCTTCACCGAAGAACTGCGGGGAGCCGCTGGGCGGTCCCGGAGCAGCACCGAAGCGGGCATGGGCAACCTCGGAAAGATCTCAGCCGCGATTGCCGTGGCCCGGCGCCACCGGGCCACGGCAATGCGCCGGCGGCATCAGCAGGCGATGAAATCGTTGTAACAAGTGCCGCAGAACACCTTGCACGCGCAGTTGTACGAGCAGCGCTTCACGTAGACCGAGTGGCTGTGGCAGTAGCACTCCTGCAGCCACGGGTCCGGCGGGCAGCACGCGCCTGCCGTCGCCCGGGGCACGATCATGCCCAGCATCCGGTCGGCCAGCGATGTGACGATACGCATTTGCTTTCACCTCCTTCCGCACACATGGGGTGGTTGTGGCGGAGTCCGAGGCGGGGAGCCGGGCCGGGAGCGCCGGTAAGCGCGGGCCCGGGGGCAGGCACGCCCAGCGGATCAGGTCAATGCGGGTTCCGGCAGCTCAGCAGGGTCGTAGCCGGAGGCAAGCACGGTCCCGTCCGCGCCGAGCAGGCAGAAGGCCGGGTAGCCGGCGACCTTGAAAGCCTTGGCGATCTCGCCGTCTTCCTGCTCCATGCAGATCTGCGCGAACTCCGCGAGGCTCTCCAGGTATGGCGGTGGCTGGGCTTCGTCGCCGACGACGACCGCCAGCGTGCTGGCCCGGTCGATGTGATGCGCAGCCAGGTATTCCAGCAGCGGCGGAACTCGCTCGGGGCAGATGGAGCATCTGGCGGAGAAGAAGCCGACGACCCGGAGCGCGGCGCCGTCGTCCAGGAGCCGCCCGTCAAGGGTTGTCGCGGAGAACGCCGCCGGTGATTCACCCTCGGCCAGCCCGATGACGTCAGGCCCGGCGCCGCTCCTGCCCCGTTCGGCGAGCATCGCGGTGTGTTCCTTCAGCCGGCGGATCACGCCGAACGTCAGCAGCAAATCCAGCAGGCACAGGGCGCCGACGACAACGACCGCGGCGATGAGGATGGGCATGGTGGCTCCCGAGTGGCTTGGACTGGCAGGGCTGGCGGCCGGTCGCCGCGGCTAGCCCGCAACGAGGGCTGGCCGTTGCAACCGGCCGGTTGGGCATCAGCAGCAGACGTTCGCCTTGTTGCAGGCGCCGCATTCGTACTTGCAACCGCAGGTGTAGTAGCAGTACTTCAGGTAGGTGTGGCAGCCGCTGCAGTAGCAGATGATGTTCTGCCCGTCTGGCGGACAGCACGCGCCCGCGCTGGCGCGCGGCACCACCGCGCTGAGCATGCGATCGGCGATCGCGACGACAACACGCATAAGCTTCCCCTTTCACCTCGATGGGCTTGCTGGCGCTGGCTGCCGGCGTGGCCCGGTGAGGCGTGCCGGGCAGGTCGCGTGGTCCCAGGCTCGGCAGCACACGTAGCGGCCGGGTAGCGCGGCGGTAGCGCCTGGATAGCGCGGCTGCCCAGGCGGGTACCGGGGGCAGCCGCGGCCGCTCGCGGGCCGTACGGGACCGGTGGCCGGCGTCACGGCCAATTAGGGCCTGTGGATGCGGCAGGATGGAGTCATGCAGCAGCCGCGGAACTTCTCGCTGTACGGCGCCGTCGACCTCGGCGCCCGGCAGGCGGCCGCGCAGCGCCAGCAGGGCTCAGCCGCCGCCAGCCAGGGTGCTGCCCACAGCGAGTACGTGTTCGACGTGACAGAGGCGACATTCGAGACGGACGTGCTGGAACGCTCCCGCACCGTCCCCGTGATCATGGACCTGTGGGCCGAATGGTGCGGGCCCTGCAAGCAGCTCAGCCCGGTACTGGAGCGGCTGGCCAACGAAGCCGACGGGGCCTGGGTCCTCGCCAAGGTGGACGTGGACGCCAACCCGCAGCTCAGCGCGGCACTGCAGGTGCAGAGCATCCCGATGGTGCTTGGCGTGATCGGCGGCCAGCTCGTGCCCGGATTCCTCGGCGCCCTGCCCGAGGCTCAGGTGCGCCAATGGCTCGGCCAGGTGCTCCAGGTCGCGCAGCAGCTCGGGCTGCCCGGTGCTGGCGACCAGCCCGAGGCCCCGGAGGGCGATGCCGACAGCGACGGGCTGGTCGGCCTGGACGCACTCCGCGAGCCGGAACTGGCCGAAGCGCAGCAGGCCATGGAACGCGGCGACCTCGACGCCGCCTCCGACGCCTTTGAGCGGATGCTTGCGAACGACCCGGGCCACCCGGTGGCCACGGTGGGCCTGGCACAGGTGAACCTGTTCCGGCGGGTGAACTCCTACGACCAGGCCCAGGCCCGCAAGGACGCGGCCGCGCACCCCGGCGACGTGGAGGCACAGATCAGGGTCGCCGACATCGAGATGTCCCTGGGCAACGCCGAAACGGCGTTCGACCGGCTGCTCGGCGTCATCCGCCGGACCAGTGGAGAGGACCGCGACAAGGTCAGGCAGCACCTGGTCGGTCTGTTCGAGATCTTCCCGCCCCGGGATCCAAGGGTTACCAAGGCCCGCAGCGCCCTGTCCAGCCTGCTGTTCTAGTGCTGGCCTGGGGGAGCGACCCCCCTGGAACCCCCCGGTGGCCTAAGGCCCCGTTCCTTCGTCACGGGGCCTTGGCCCTGCTGGCAGAGGTGAGAACCCCGGCCGCTTGGGCGTTAACGACTCCGGGGGTCGGCGTCGGCTAGCTGTTCTAGGGCCGGGAGCGCGGCGGCGAGCGTGGCACGCTGTTCGGCGGTGAGCGTTCGGAGCCGGTCGGCCAGCAGGATCATGCTCTGCTCGCGGATCCGCTCGAGTACCTCGTGGCCCGCGTGCGTGATTTTCAGCGTGCTGGCCCGCGCGTCACCAGGGACCGGGCACCGCTCCACATAACCGCTCTCCTCCAGCACGGTGACCAGCCGGGTGAGCGTGGACGGCGCGATCTTCTCCGCCGCGGCGAGGTCGCCGAGCCGCAGCGGGCCGATCCGGTCCACGGTGGACAGCGCGGAAAGCTGGGTGGGCGTCAGGCCGGCCAGCTCGTGGCGGCGCAGCCAGCGCGACAGCCGGGCGATGGCCACCCTCAGCCGGGCCACATCGATCGTCGGCGCAGGCGGCCCGGCCGCCCCGGCGCCAACCGGGCGGCGCCCGGTCACACTACCCTGGGGCATTCTTGAAGAGTACGTGGCCGCCGGGCCACCCTGTGCGCACGACGCGAATCCTTTCGGCTGGCCATGCCTGCCCCCTGGTCACACGTGGTGGCACGATGTGATCGTCGGGCGGTACCGGGCGCGCGGGCGCCCGGGCCGGGTGAGGGCGGAGGAGCCAGTGTCGGTAGCCCCGAGCGTGTCGTATTCGATCACCGTGCGCCTGGAGGTGCCCTCGCGGGGCCGGGCGGTCAGCGACCTGACCCATGCGGTCGAGCAGGCGGGCGGCGCCGTCACCGCGCTGGACGTGACCCCGTACCGCTACGAGCAGCTCCGGGTGGACGTCACCTGCGCCGCCAGGGACACCCATCACGCCGAGGAGATCGTTCAGGCCATGACGGCGATCCCCGGCGTCGTGGTGAACAAGGTCAGCGACCGCACCTTCCTGCTCCATCTCGGCGGCAAGATCGAAACGAACGTGAAGGTGCCGCTGCGCAACCGGGACGACCTGTCGATGGCCTACACGCCGGGGGTGGCCCGGGTCTCGCTGGCCATCGCGGCCAACCCAGACGACGTGCGGCGGCTGACCGTCAAGCGCAACAGCGTGGCCGTGGTGACCGACGGCTCCGCGGTGCTCGGCCTCGGCAACGTGGGCCCGTACGCGGCCATGCCGGTGATGGAGGGGAAAGCCGCGCTGTTCAAGCGGTTCGCGGGCATCGACGCATGGCCGCTCTGCCTGGACACGCAGGACACCGACGAGATCGTCCGGACGGTGCAGATCATCGCGCCGGCGTTCGGCGGCATCAACCTGGAGGACATCGGTGCCCCCCGGTGCTTCGAGGTGGAACGGCGGCTGCGGGAACTGCTCGACATCCCGGTCTTCCACGACGACCAGCACGGCACCGCCATCGTGGTGCTCGCCGCACTGACCAACGCGCTGCGCGTGGTCGGGAAGAAGCTCGCGTCGGTGCGCATCGTCATGGCCGGTGCCGGTGCCGCCGGGACCGCGGTGCTCAAGCTGCTGCTGGCCTCCGGCGCGTCCGACGTCATCGTCTGCGATGACCAGGGCGCGGTCTACACGGGCCGCCCGGGGCTGGGGGAGAGCCTGCAATGGGTCGCCGAGCACACCAACTCCGGCCGGTACGCCGGTGACCTGCCCGGCGCCCTGCCCGGCGCGGACGTGTTCATCGGCGTGTCGGTGTCGAACATCCTCACCGGCGAGCACATCGAGACGATGGCGCAGGACGCGATCGTCTTCGCGCTCGCCAACCCCGATCCCGAGGTGGATCCGGACGCTGCGGGTGAGCACGCCGCGGTGGTCGCGACCGGGCGCAGCGACTACCCCAACCAGATCAACAACGTGCTCGCCTTTCCCGGGGTGTTCCGCGGGCTGCTTGACGCGCAGAGCCGTGCGGTCACCGACGACATGCTGGTCGCCGCCGCCCGGGCACTCGCCGGCGTGGTGTCCCCCGCCGAACTGGGCCCGCATTACATCATCCCGTCGGTGTTCCACCCCGATGTGGCGTCCGCCGTGGCCGCGGCGGTGCGCGATGCTGCCGGTGGCCGCCACCGCTGACGCGCTGGCGCGGCGGGGCGGGGTTGCCGGCGCCCGGGATCGGCGAGAATGGAGGCATGGACGAGGTCCGGGCGGGACGGTTGCTGGTGGCAACACCGATGCTGGGGGACCCTAACTTCAAGCGCACCGTGGTGCTTGTCGTGGAGGACGAGCCCGAGGAAGGGACTCTCGGTGTCGTCCTCAACCGCCCGACCAAGGTGCCCGTCGGCCGCGTGCTCGAGCCGTGGACGGAACTGGTCAGCGACCCGTCGGTGGTCTTCAAGGGCGGGCCGGTCGCGCCGAACAGCGCGCTTGGCCTGGCCAGCGTGCCGGGCAAGGAGGAGCCCGTGGGCTGGCGGGCGCTCGACTCCACGCCGCTCACGTCCCGGGTCGGGCTGATCGATCTGGACACTCCGCCGCAGCTCGTGGCGGGAGGGATCGCCTCGTTCCGGGTGTTCGCCGGGTATGCCGGGTGGGGGCCGGGGCAGCTCCAGGCAGAGATCGACGAGGGCGCGTGGTATGTCCTGCCCGCCGAGGCGGCCGACGTCTTCAACCCGGAACCCGAGCAGCTCTGGCGGGCTGTGTTGCGCCGGTCCGGCGGTGCCCTGGCCCTGGTGGCGACGTATCCGGAAGATCCTGGCCTCAACTGAGGCGGGGTAGACTCACCTCCCGTGAGTACGGAAGTGCTTCCCCAGCAGGAAACCCGCGAGGACACCGATGTCCGGCCGGACCTTTCCACCGGTGACGGCGATCACGAGCGGTTCGCCCACTATGTCCTGAAGGACAAGATCGTGGACAGTGCGGTGAGCGGTACCCCGGTGATCGCGCTGTGCGGGAAGAAGTGGGTGCCCAACCGGGACCCGAAGCGATTCCCGGTCTGCCCGGACTGCAAGCGCATCTACGAGTCGATCCCAGACGGCGAGTAACCGCGCAGCGCGCGGACGCCGGCAGGGCCGGCGTCCGCTGGTTCTATTTCTGTGTCAGGTGCGCGTCCCGGTTACCGGAGGACTGGCCGAGTCGAGCAGTTCCCGCAGCGTGGCGGTATAGCGGTCCAGGGCTGCCCGGCCGCCGAGGGTGAGGGCGACCGAGGTACGGCCGGTGACACCGCCACCGTTCTTGTGTGTCGTGATGTATCCGGTGTCTTCCAGCTTGCGCAGGTGCGTGATCAGGTTGCCCGGGGTCAGCCCGATCAGGTCCTGCAGCCTGGTGAAGGACAGGTCGTCACCGTCGGGCAGGCTGGCCAGCGTCACCATGATGCGCAGCCGCGCCGGGACGTGGATCGCCGGGTCCAGGTCGTCGTCGCTCATGCCCGGGGCAGTCTCGGCTCGATGGCCGCCATGAGCAGGATGCCGCCGCCGCCGGCCAGGGCGCAGACCGCCAGGACGGTCTCCGGTCCCGCCCAGGAACCGCCGGCCGCCACGGCCAGCAGCCAGATGCCCAGGATGAGCCGGGGCCAGTTCAGCCCGGTCGTGATGGCGGAAGTTGCGACGAATACCAGGCCCGCGACGAGCATCGGCGCGGTGAACCCAAGCACGGCCTCCACCGGTCGGCTCAGACCCGCGCTCGCCAGTGCGCTCTTCTCGATAAGCAGCGCCCCGTACCCGGCCGCCAGGGCCAGGACGAAGATGCCTCGCTGCATCTCGGACCGGCCGCCGACGCCGCTGGCGGCACGGTCCACGACCTGTGCCGTGATGATCGCGGCGATCGCGAGCAGGAGCAGCGCCAGCAAGAGCGTCGGCCACGCCGCCCCGTGGAACGGGTGCTGCCCGCGCACCGACAGCCACATCGCGCCGTAGCCGATCAGCAGGGCCAGCCCCCAGGTCACGAACAGCACCGGGCGCCGGATCCGCAGCTCGCTGCCGGCCCGCTCACGAGCCTGCTGCATGATGACCGCCGCGCCCTGGGCGTCCATGCCCACTGCCTCGCTGGGCCCAGGGGCACTTGTGGTGCCAGCTTCCTCGTTCATGGCGAGCCTCCTTCATAAAACTTTGTGACACAAAGCTAACTTCCTTTGCACCACAAAGTCAAGTGCGGGATCCCTGCCCAATGAGATCAGGCGGAGACCCGTGACCGGCCCCGGAAACCGGTCACCGGCCAGGAGGACGCCCGGGGTGCCGTCGAGGTTCGCGCGAAACGCCGCTCAGCGCGGCGCGGGTACGGCGGACCATGGCCCAGCCCCTGGTCAGAGCCCGTTCCTTGAGGTAGATCCGCGGGATGTTCCGGCCCTGGACAAGGTCCTGGAACGTCGTCATGGCGGTGGACCGCCGGATGGTGAGCCGCGGCAGCGCAAAGGGATCTGATTCCCCTGCCGCCATCGCGTTGCCGACGGCGCAGCCGTAGGCGTAGCCCACGTCACGTGCCACCTTCCTGACCCTTGGGCTGGAGCGGTTGCAGATTTACCTGGATGCCAGGCCCAGGCGGATAGCCGATTCGCTGAATGGAATTGGCGCTGGGACCACGACCTGTCCCGGGCCGGGCGGCGCCGGTCAGGCGGACAGGTCGCGTTCCAGGGGAGTGCGGAACCGGGGAGTGACCCTGGTCGGGCCCAGCCAGGCCCGGAGGCTTTCCGCCTCCACGCCGATCGCTGCGGCCGCCGCGGAGCCAGCGTCTTCGAGCAGGCGGAACACGATCTCGCCCGCTGGGCGCTGCGCCCAGCCGCCCACGATCCGGCCGTCCCACCAGACGGTGGGGCCGATGTTCCCTGAGCGGTCGAACAGGGCCGCGCCGTGGTCACCGAGGAACCAGCCTCGCTTGCGCCAGCCCATCGGGGTGGGGTCCAGCGCGGGCAGCAGCGCCGCCCACGGTTCGCCGGCCGGCGCGGGGTCCTGGTCGCTGGCCAGGACGACGCCCGTGCTGCCGCCGAGGTCCACCTCGGTTATGGCGAGCTGGCCGAGCGCCGCGCGTGTCTGGCCGGCCGTCCAGCCGGTCCACCACTGCAGGTCGGAGACTGGGGCCGGGCCGAACGCCAGCAGCCAGCGGCGGGCCAGCTCGGCCCGGGCGTCGGCTGCGGAGCCGGCCGGCCAGGGGTCGGCCGGTATCCACTCGTACTGGCTGGAGGTCCAGCCGCCGCGGGGGCGGCCACGGGCGATCCGCCGCTCCGCGGAGAGCAGCATCAGCACCCGGGTGGTGATGCTGACGGAGCCGCCGTAGCTCTTGCCCTCGGCGTAGACGAGCTGGGTGCGCAGCCGTGGCTCGTCGCGGGCCAGCTCGGCGCCGGTCGCGGCGCCCCGGGTGGTCAGGGCAATGACCGTGGCATCGCCGACCTCGTCGAGCCAGCGCCCGGCATCGGCGGCGACGCCGGCCGTGGCGAGGTCACGGACCAGCCCTTTGCGCATTCGCTCCGCGACCTGGTCCGTGCAGGCCGCCTGGATGACGGGCGCGAGCCCGGCCGGGACGACGAACATGGTCCGGCGCATGCCCAGCATCCGGAGCAGTTCCCGGTCCTGGTACAGGGCCCGTTCGACGGCGGCGTGCCCGACCGCGCGGTGCCCGTCCGCGCTGCGGGCCCAGGCGGCGAGGTACACCGATGCCGGATCGGTCCCGTGCAGGGCGATCATGGCCGCGGCCACCTCGGCGGCCGTCTGCGCCCTGGCCGGCGCCGCCAGCAGGTGCCGGGAGGCCAGCCGGGCCCGCCGCTCCGCCACGGATCCCAGGGACTGCTTGGTCACCAGCCCACCCCCATGCCCGGTGCTAGCCGGCGGGCTCGAGGATGATCACCGGGATCTGCCGGGTGGTCTTCTTCTCGTAGTCGGCGAATCCCGGGTTGGCAGCCTTGTGCGCTGCCCAGATCTCATCCCGCTCCGCGCCCGCGGCTACCCGGGCGTGGAATTTCCTCGTCTCGGTGCCGATCTCGGCCTCCACATCCGGGTGGGCCAGCAGGTTGTGGTACCAGTCCGGGTTGGTCGGGGCACCACCCTTGGACGCGAAGACCGCGTAACCGCCCGGCACCGGCCGGTACATCATCGGGTTGACCCGCTGTCCGCCGGTCCTTGCGCCCACGGTGTGCAGCAGGAGCAGCGGCGCGCCCTCGAACGGGCCGCCCACCTTGCCGTCGTGGGCACGAAACTCTTCGATGATCTTGCTGTTCCAGTCCGCCATCCTGGCTATCTCCACTGTTCCGGCGGGCGCCACCGCCCGCTGCCACGTCCCCAACAGGGCGGCACCGCGAGTACCGCCCCCATGACCCTAGTCCCGCTAGGGTTCCGGTCTGATAAGCGCTACGCCGCGCCGCGTGATTCCTCCAGGGCGACTCCCGCGGAGTTCATGTCGGCGAGCGCCTCTGCGGTGGTGACCGGGTCGACCCCGGCGGTCAGCGGGAGCAGCACTCTGGTGGCGAAGCCCTCCCGCGCCGCGTCCAGTGCCGTCGCCCGGACGCAGTAGTCGGTGGCGATGCCGGCCACATCCAGCGCGTCCACGCCGCGCTCACGCAGCCACGCGGCCAGCGGCGTGCCCGCCTCGTCGGTGCCCTCGAACCCGCTGTAGGCCGCGGCGTGTTCGCCCTTGCTGAACACCGTCTCCAGCCGGCTGGTGTCCAGGTCCGGGTGGAACTCGGCGCCTGCGGTGCCGGCCACGCAGTGCGGTGGCCACGACCGAGCGAAGTCCGGGTGATCGGAGAAGTGATCGCCGGGATCGATGTGATGGTCCCGCGAGGCGACCACGTGGGCGTAGCTGCCGCCCTCGGCCGCCAGATAGGCGCTGATCGCCGCCGCCACCGCCGATCCGCCGGTCACGGCCAGCGATCCGCCCTCACAGAAGTCGTTCTGCACATCCACGACAATCAGCGCGCGCATGCGCAGAGCCTACGGTGCGGTGCCAGCCCGGAGGAGCGACCCTGCGGAACCACCCCCGACGGGCCGAGGCCGCCCGGGTCCCGTCAGGCGCCCGCGGCCACGGCGGCGGGGGTGCCGCCAGTGATCCGGACGAGTTCGCCGAACGAGGTCGAGAACACCGTGTGCGCGTGGCCGGCCGCGGCCCATACCACGTCATAGGAGCCGAGTTCGGTGTCCACCAGCGTCCGTAGCGGGACCGGGTGCCCGACCGGGGCCACCCCGCCGATCACCTGGCCGGTGGACTGGCGGACGAAATCCGGGTCGGCCCGCTTGACCTTGTCCGCGCCGACCAGTGCGGCCACCCGGCCGGTGTCCACCCGGTGCGCGCCGCTGGTCAGCACCAGCAGTGGCGCACCGTCCGCGTTGAAGACCAGGCTGTTGGCGATCGCCCCGACCTCGCAGCCGAGCTGCGCCGCCGCGGTCGCCGCGGTGGGAGCGGGCTCGGGCAGCTCCCTGATGTCTCCGGTCACGCCAAGCTCGCGGAGCACACCGGCAACCTTGATCGCGGTGGGATGCATGCCCACAGGCTACGGCCTCGGCCACCGCGACGAAGTCGCAGTGGCCGTTGGCCAGCGGGGGTTCCGGGGGTCGCCCCCCGGGCCGGCACTGAGCGGCTGGGGACGTGCCGACAGGTTATCGATGCGGGCACGCGCCCGCGGCCCGGCGTCTGGCCGGTGGCTCCCGCCACAGGGCGAGGGGGCTCTGCCAGAGGAAGTCGGCGTAGGTGTCCGGCGCGCGGTCCCCGCCGGCGGCCCTCATATCGGGAAAGAGCCGGAGTTCTCTCAGCCGGCTGGTCGCGTAGTTGCACTCGCGTACCACGGCCGCCACGGTCCGCGCGGCGTGCCGTACCGCCTGCATTTTCCCTGGTGATCTGCGGTCGTTGTGGCTCATATCGGTAGTCTCGCCGACCGCCGGGTGCGCCGTAAGTGGCAGTAATGCCACACAGAGATGACATCCTGCCAATCCTCGGGCATGATGGTTGCGTGCTCCAGAACGTGGCCTTCGTCGTGCTCGACCGGTTTCCTTCGTTCGAGTTCGGGGTGGTTTGCGAGGTCTTCGGGACCGACCGCACGGACGACGGGCTTCCCGCCTACGACTTCTCGGTGGTGGCCGGGGAGGACGGCCCGCTGCACTCCGAACACGGGCTCACCCTGGCCGGTGCGTATGGCATGGAAAGGCTTGCCCGAGCGGACCTGGTGGTCGTCTCGGCGATCGACGAGCAGCTGCGCCAGGGCGGGCCCGGCGAGTTCCCCGCGCCGCTGCTGCGCGAGTTGCGGGCGGCCGTGGTGCGGGGGGCGCAGGTGCTCAGCGTGTGCACCGGCGCGTTCGTGCTGGCTGCGGCGGGGCTGCTCGATGGGCGGCGGTGCACCACGCACTGGCGGTACGCGGCGGACCTGGCCCGCTACTGCCCCGCGGCTACGGTGGACCCGGACGTGCTCTACGTGGACGCCAGCCCCGTCATCACCAGCGCAGGCAGCGCCGCCGGCATCGACGCCTGCCTTTACGTGGTGCGCAAGGAACAAGGCGCGAAGGTGGCCAACCAGATCGCCCGCCGGATGGTGGTGGCGCCACACCGCGACGGCGGCCAGGCGCAGTTCGTGGAACGGCCGCTGCCCGCCGAGCCAGCCGACACCCTGGCGGAGGTGACCGGCTGGCTGGAACGCCACCTCGACCAGCAGGTCACCGTCGCCGAGCTGGCCTCGCTGGCACACATGTCGCCGCGGACGTTCGCCCGGCGGTTCGTGCAGGAGACCGGCACCACCCCGCTGCGCTGGCTGACCGGCCAGCGGATTCTGCTCGCTCAGCGGCTGCTCGAGGACACCGAGGACACCGTGGACCGGGTGGCCGAGCGGGCCGGGTTCGGCAACGCCATGGCGCTGCGCCACCATTTCCGCGTGTGGCGCGGCACCACCCCGGCCGCCTACCGGAGCACCTTCCGCGCCAGCGAGGTGGTCGGCCAGGGCCCCGTGTCGAAGGGACGAGACCGCAGGCCATCCGGGGTTCGGGGGGCCGTCCCGCGGGGGCTGCGCTAGCCGCCGTTCGGCTCGAAAAGCGTCGGGATCGCCGGGTAGCCGCGGGAGAGCTGCAGCGCGTGCGGCGGCAACTCGGCCAGTGCGGCCTGGTGGCGCTCGCGCGCCTTGGCAAGTGGTTCGGCGCCCACCACCTCCCCGTCGCGCACCAGGGGCTGCAGCAGCGTGCGGTCGGACCGCGACGGCGCGGGCGGGGACAGGCTGACCACCTCGGCTTCGGCCACCCCCGCCTGGTCACAGTGCCGGACCGCCCACTTGCGCCCGCCGCGGCTCGGCTTGCCCACCGAGCGCTTGGCCACCGGGCGCAGCTCGCCGCCGGCGTCCTGGGCCCGCGCCACCAGCTTGTAGACCAGGGCCGCCGTCGGCGCCCCGGAGCCGGTGACCAGTGCGGTGCCGACCCCGTACCCGTCGACGGGGGAGGCGGCGAGCGCCGCGATCGAGTGCTCGTCCAGGTCACCGGTGAGCACGATCCTGGTCTGGTGCGCCCCCAGCTCGTCCAGCAGCGCCCGCACCTGCCGTGCCACCACCGGCAGGTCGCCGCTGTCGATCCGGACCGCGCCTAGGCCGGTCCCGGCCAGCTCCACCGCCTGGCGTACCGCCCGGTCCACGTCGTAGGTGTCCACCAGCAGGGTGGTGTCGCTGCCCTGCGCGGCGAGCTGGGTGGCAAACGCCTCCCGCTCGCTGTCGTGCACCAGGGTGAACGCGTGCGCGCTTGTGCCGCGGGTGGGCACGCCGTACTCCAGGCCGGCCTCCAGGTTCGAGGTGGTGGCGAAGCCTGCCAGATAGGCGGCCCGGGCGCTGGCCACGGCGGCGCGCTCGTGGGTGCGCCGGGAACCCATCTCGATCAGCGGGCGCCCGTCCGCCGCGTTCACCATCCGGGAGGCGGCCGAGGCGATCGCGCAATCGTGGTTCAGTATCGACAGGCTCAGCGTCTCCAGGACCACCGCCTGCGCGAACGGTGCCTCCACCACCAGGATCGGGGAGCCGGGGAAGTAACAGTCGCCCTCGGCGTAGCCCCAGATGTTCCCGGTGAACCGGTATGACTCCAGGTACCGGAGGGTGGCGGCATCGATCACCCCGGTGTTCCGCAGGAACTCCAGCTCACCCGGGCCGAAGCGGAACCGCTGCAGCGCATCGAGCAGCCGCCCCATGCCCGCGACCACCCCGTACCGCCGCCCGTAGGGCAGGTACCGCGCGAACACCTCGAACACGGAATGCCGCTGGGCCGCGCCGCTGCGCAGCGCCCCGGCCAGCATGGTCAGCTCGTAGTGGTCGGTGAGCAGGGCCGTGCTCGCGCCCGTCCCCTGGCCCCCCACGCCTGGATCCGTCACGAATGGAAGACTAAGGCTAGTCCTGGCCCCGCCGCCCCGCCCATGGATAGCGGCGGCCCGGCGTCTGGCCAGGCCGGCCGGCTGGCTTGCCTGGCGACAGGGCCAGCCCGGATGGGGGAAACTGGGAGAGGGGGCCAGGAGGTGACAAACCAGTGAGCGTGGCGCCCGCAGAGGTGGACCGGCCCGAGGCCGATGAGGTCGTGGTGCCCGATACGCCCTGGGTGACGATCGTCTGGAACGATCCGGTCAACCTCATGTCATATGTCACTTACGTGTTCCAGAAGGTGTTCGGCTACGCCAAGCCGCGGGCCGAGAAGCTCATGCTTGACGTGCACCACAAAGGCAAGGCGGTGGTCTCGTCGGGAACGCGCGAGTCCATGGAACGAGACGCCGAGGTCCTGCACGGCTACGGCCTGTGGGCCACGGTAAGCCACGACCGGTGAGCGACCCGGGCGACGACGCCGACGCCCCGGAGATCGCGGAGGAAACAATGGCGGGCTTCCGGCGCACGCTGCGGGGGGTGTCCGCGCGCTTCACCGCCGGCCAGGCCGGGATCCTCCGCAGCCTGGTCGCCCAGGTGGCGGAGCTGGTGGGCGGCCCCGGTTCGGCGGAGGCGCCGCCCGCGGGCACCCAGGACGGACCGGGCGAGGCGGCCGACGACGGCCTGCCCATGGACTTCGCCGCGATACTCGCCACGGACGGCCCGCTGGCGCCGCCGGAGGACCCGGTGCTCGCCAGGCTGCTGCCCGATGCCTACGGCGATGACCCGGAGTCGGCGGGGGAGTTCCGCCGGTACACCGAGCCCGGCCTGCGCTCGGGCAAGGTGGAGGCCGCCCGGACCGTGCTCGCTACGCTCCCTGCCGCCGGTGGCCGCGTGCGGCTGTCGCCCGGCGACGCGGAGGCATGGCTGCGGTCACTGAACGACGTGCGGCTCGCGCTCGGAGTGGTGCTCGGCATCACCGAGGACTACGAGCATGAGTTCGCCAACACCGAGCCGGGGGATCCGCGCGAGGCATACCTGCACGTCTACGACTTCCTGACGTTCCTGCAGGAAACCCTGGTCCGCGCGCTGCGGTAATGGTTGCTTAAGGCCGGCCCGCCGGGGCAGGCCCCGGGGCGGATACGCTCGCCCCCATGCTGACGATCAGTTCTTTGCTCTACGAAAAGATCGTGGCTCATGCCCGTGCCGACCATCCGGACGAGGCGTGCGGGGTTATCGCCGGGCCCGTGGGCAGCGACCGCCCGGAGCGGTTCATCCCCATGATCAACGCCGAACGGTCCCCGACGTTCTACCGGTTCGACTCGCTGGAGCAGTTGCGGGTGTGGCGGGAGATGGACGACCGCGACGAGGAGCCGGTGGTCATCTACCACTCGCACACCGCCACGGAGGCCTACCCGTCCCGCACCGACATCTCCTACGCCAGCGAGCCCGGGGCGCACTACGTCCTGGTCTCGACCCGGGAGCCGGATCGGGCCGAATTCCGGTCATTCCGTATCGTGGACGGTGAAGTGACCGAGGAGGAAGTGCGGATCACCGGGGGGGACGGCGTTGCGAGGGCCGGCTCGGGGGAGGACGGCGCCGCGGCGCTGGAATGATCCCGCCGGCCCGCCGGTTGAACCGAGCGACAAAGCCGAAGTCCCTGACGACCGCAACTGCCACGCCCCGTGGGGCCAGACACTGGAGCACCGTCCATGGCCATCGAGGTCCGCATCCCGACCATTCTTCGTACCTATACCGGCGGCGAGAAGTCGGTCGAGGGTTCCGGCAGCACGCTCGCCGAGCTGCTCGGGGACCTGGACTCCAGGCACCAGGGGCTGCGGGAGCGGCTGGTCGATGACTCCGGGCTGCGGCGTTTTGTCAACGTGTACCTCAACGACGAGGACGTGCGGTTCCTCGGCGGCCTCGAGACGCCGGTCACGGATGGTGACACCGTGACCGTGCTGCCCGCGGTGGCCGGCGGGAGCCGCTGAGCCACCCGGCGGAGGCGACCCGCGCCGCGCTGCCAGGCCGGCCGACAGGAGCCCGATGCGATACGACTCGTTGCTTGACTCGCTGGGCGGGACCCCCCTGGTGGGACTGCCCAGGTTGTCACCGGCGCCGGACGTGCGGCTGTGGGCCAAGCTCGAGGACAGGAACCCGACCGGCTCGGTCAAGGACCGAGCGGCGTTCTTCATGGTCGCGCAGGCGGAAAAGGACGGGCTGCTGTCCCGCGGCGCCACCATCCTGGAGCCGACCTCGGGGAACACCGGTATCTCGCTGGCCATGATCGCGCACCTGCGCGGCTACCAGATGATCTGCGTCATGCCCGAGAACACCTCGACCGAGCGTAGGCAGATCCTGCAGATGTACGGGGCGCAGATCATCTCCTCGCCCGCCGCCGGCGGCTCCAACGAGGCGGTCAGGGTGGCGCGCAGGCTCGCCGCCGAGCACCCCGACTGGGTGATGCTCTACCAGTACGGCAACGAGGCGAACGCCCGGGCGCACTACGCGACGACGGGCCCCGAGCTTCTGTCTGATCTTCCTGGCATTACGCATTTCGTGGCCGGCCTTGGCACCACAGGAACCCTGATGGGCGTGGGGCGCTACCTGCGTGAGCAGGTGCCCGGGGTCGCCATCGTGGCAGCGGAGCCGCGCTACGGCGAGCTGGTCTACGGACTGCGCAACGTGGACGAGGGTTTCGTCCCCGAACTGTACGACGCCTCGGTGCTGACCACGCGGTTCTCGGTCTCTGCCAGCGACGCGCTACGGCGCACCAGGGAACTGCTCGACGCCGAGGGCATCTTCGCCGGGATCTCGACCGGCGCTGCGCTGCACGCGGCACTGGCCATGGCCACCAAGGCGCGAAAGGCCGGCCAGCGCGCCGACATCGCCTTCATCGTCGCCGACGCCGGCTGGAAGTACCTGTCCACCGGGGCGTACTCGGGGACCCTGGAAGAGGCCGAAGCGCGCCTGGAGGGCCAGCTGTGGGCATGACCGCGTTCGACGAGGCGACCGCGATCACGCCGGAGGGCGACGGCTGCTATGCCATCCGGCCCGATGAGCGGTTCGCCATCGTGTCCGGCGACGGGTCGGTCGGCGCGGTGAACGGCGGCGTACTGCTCGCCACCGTGCTGCGGGCGGTGCTGGACACCTCGCCGCACCCGGACCCGGTCGCGACCAGCGCGCACTTTCTCCGGGTCCCCCGCCTGGACAAGGCGCAGGTCCAGGTCACCTGGCTCAAGCAAGGCAGGACAGCGGCCACGGCCCGCGCCGCGCTGCTGCAGGACGATGCCTGCGTGCTGGACACCACCGTCACCACGGGAACGCTCGGCGATCCCGCTGACGGTGGCCTGAGCTGGACCGGCGAACCGCCGGTGCTACCGCCGGTCGAGGAATGCACCGGGTTCGCCGACTTCGCCGGAGCCACTAGGCGCACCGGCTACGCCGGCCAGGTCGACCTGCGCCTCGACCCGGCAACCTCCGGCTGGCTGCGCGGCCAGCCGCAAGGGGTGCCGGAGATGCGGGGCTATTTCCGGTTGCGCGAGGAGCGCCCGCCCGACGCCTACCTGCTCGCGCTCGCCGTGGACGCGCTGCCTCCGGTGATCTTCGGCATCGCCCGCGCGGGCTGGTCGCCGACCGTGGAACTCACCTGGCACATGCGTGCGGTGCCAGCGCCCGGGCTGCTGCGGCTGGCAGCCAGGTCCCGGCACGTCAGCGGCGGCTGGTTCGACGAGGAGTCCGAGGTCTGGGATTCGGCCGGCCGCCTGGTCGCGCAGAGCAGGCAGATCGCCCGTGTCGGCCGCGGCCGCGGCGGCCCCGTCGCGTGACCCGATCGTAGGCGGTCCCGGGTCGGCACGGCCACAGCCCCGTGACGAAGGAACGGGGCTGTGAGCCAGCGGGGGGTCCGGGGGTCGTCCCCCCGGGTCAGCAGGGCAGCACTAGCACTAGCCTGGTCGCCGTGCGCATCACAGTGATCGGATGCTCGGGCTCGTTTCCCGGCCCGGACGGTCCGGCGTCCAGTTACCTGCTCGAGGCGGAGGGCTTCCGGCTGCTGCTCGACCTCGGCAACGGCGCCGTCGGCGCGCTGCAGCGGCACGCCAGCCTCGACAGCATCGACGCGGTCTGTCTGAGCCACCACCACGCCGACCACTGCCTGGACGTCTGCCCGTTCTGGGTGGCGCGTACATACCGCCCTGGCGGGCGCATGCGACGGATACCGGTGTACGGCCCGGAGGGCACCGCGCGCCGGATGGCCCAGGCGTACGGGCTGGACGACCATCCGGGCATGCGGGAAGCCTTCGACTTCGTGACCCTCTCGCCGGGCAAGCGGCAGATCGGTCCGTTCCAGATCACGCTGGCGCACATGAACCACCCGGTGGAGACCTTCGGTTTCCGGGTCGAGCAGGCCGGCCGGGCCCTGGCCTACTCCGCGGACACCGGGACATGCCCGGCGCTTGTCGAACTGGCCAGCCAGGCCGACGTGCTGCTCTGTGAGGCGTCCTTCCTGACCGGGCCGGATCCCATGCCGGACATGCACCTGACCGGACGGCAGGCAGCCGAGCACGCCGCCCGGGCCGGTGTGGGCCGGCTCGTGCTCACCCACCTGGTGCCGTGGAACGACCAGCAGCGAACCCTGGCGGAAGCGTCCGCCTCGTCCTTTGGCGGGCCGATCTCGCTTGCCGCGCCCGGGCAGGTCATCGCGCTGGACTAGACCCAACCGGCTCGGCGGCCAGACCTTTACCAGTGCCTGCGTCGGAAAGCCCGGAACCCCGATGTCATAGGACACCGTGGGTTGCACAACCAGGCCGGGTCAACGGCAATCGGGGGGCAAGCGGGAGATATGCTCCGTCTGGGCTACGTGCAGATTGCGGGCCTGTTCCTAGCGGGCATACAGAAGTGCCCCGTCATCCGAGTCCACCACGGATCATGTGAGGAACATGTGCGTGCTAGGCCGCGTCGGCGGTGACTGATACGTCCTGGTGCCGGCACCGCCGGAACGGGGCGCCATGAAGGCTGGGGTGGGCCGTGCCGTGCTGTGCAAGTGCGGCCATGAGCGCCTGGCGCACCAGCACTACCGCAGAGGGAGCGAATGCGCGCTCTGTGACTGCCCGGGGTGGTCCCCGCCGGGTCTGCTACGCCGGGCCGCGCCAGGCTTCCTGAGCCGCCTTTTCCGCAGGCAGCGGCCATAACTTAGCGGATATCTCCGATAGCGGGGAGTGACCGGCCGCTACTCGGCCATCATGCCCATCTTCGGTAAGATAAGGACCAATCCCCGGCCAATCGACTACTTACCGTGATCGCTGGGTCGCTCCATGATCTTTTAACGAACTCCCAGTGTCCAGAAGACAAATCTGTATCAGTACTTGTCTGACAGACTGGCTAATGTATTACTAAGTCATGGACTAGTGAAAGTCCGCTGAAGCTAAGACAAGGCGAACCATCTGCCCGGCCTGCTACCCCTTGGCCGCGGTACCCCCGCTTTCTTCGCCTGCAGTCATGGAGGGGAGACCATGACAGAACAGGCCGGTGCAAGCGTTCCCTGGCTCCGGGTTTCCGTGGTCATCCCGGCGCTGAACGAGGCACGTAACCTACCTCACGTCTTCGCGCGCCTGCCGCCGGACGTCCACGAGGTCATCGTCGTGGACGGCCTCTCCGTGGACGACACGATCGCGGTGGCCAGGACGCTAAGACCCGATGTCCGCATTGTGCTGCAGAACCGGCGGGGCAAGGGCAACGCCCTAGCGTGCGGGTTCGCGGCTGCCACCGGGGACATCATCGCGATGATCGACGCCGACGGCTCTGCCGATCCGGCTGAGATCCCACTGTTCGTCCAGGCGCTCGTTGACGGTGCCGAGTTCGCCAAGGGCACGCGGTTCGCCCAAGACGGCGGCAGCGACGACATCACCCGGCTGCGCGCGCTCGGCAACCGCATGCTGGTCGGCTTCGTCAACCTCTGCCACGGCTCGCACTACACGGATTTGTGCTACGGCTACAACGCGTTCTGGCGGCGGCTGGTGCCGCTGCTTGGCCTGGACGCCGACTCACCGGCGCCGCCGAACGGCGGGCGCCTGTGGGGCGACGGCTTCGAGGTGGAGACCTTGATCCACCTTCGGGTCGCCGCGGCCGGCCTGGCGGTCGCCGAGGTCCCCAGCTTCGAGCACTCACGGATCCACGGTGTGAGCAACCTCAATGCGGCCCAAGATGGCCTCCGCGTACTGCGGACCATCCTGGCCGAGTTGCGCCGCTCCCACCGGATGCGGCGCGGCAGGCGCGTGGTGGTCGCCCCGGCTGTGGTTGTGGCCGTGGCTCCAGCCGAGGTCGTCGCGCCGGAGCCGACGTCGCTGGCCGCCGGGCGTTCTGGCGACTGGGGCCCGGACCTGGCTACCCGGGCGGTTGAGTGAGTCCAGCTGATGGCTTCGGTGAGGTGCATGCCGATCTAGTTGATGTGGCCGGGAGCAAGCCCCACCCGCTTGCTCCCTTGGCCGCCGGTGCGCGGGCCGGGCACGTCCCCCCGGCCGCGGGTATCTCCAATGGAGAGGATTCAAGAGCAACAGGCGCGCTCGCGGGACGTGGTGCGGCCGCGGGTGCGCATGCTGATCTTGTCCCGGCGCGCAGAGGCGCGCCGGACGGGTTTCTGCCCGCGGGCGGCGGAGCCCCTCGCGGGTCGGCCGCCTCGCCGGGACATCTGCCGGACGAGGACTCCTCGGCGGTGGGGACCACCGTGATCGACCACACCGAGATCCTCATCCGACCGGCCGTGTCCGTGGTCGTCTGCGCGTTCACCGAGGACCGCTGGGAGGACATCTGCCGGGTGCTGGGTTCGCTGCGCGCGCAGACCGAGGCACCCGGCGAGATCATCCTTGTGATCGACCACTGCCCGGCCCTGCTCCGGCGGGCACGCCTGGCCTTCCCGGACGTGACCCTCGTGCCCAACCACTTCCAGAAGGGCCTGGCCGGCGGGCGCAACACCGGAGTGGCACATGCCTGGGGCGATGTGGTGGCGTTCATCGACGACGATGCGGTCGCCGATCCGGATTGGCTCAGCCGCCTCGCCGACCACTACATGGATCCCACCGTGGCGGGTGTCGGCGGGCTGGTGGAGCCGGCCTGGGAGCACGGGCGGCCTGGCTGGTTCCCCCCCGAGCTTGACTGGGTGGTGGGCTGCAGCTACCTCGGCATGCGCTCGGGCCTGGGGCCGGTCCGGAACTTCATCGGCGCCAATATGTCATTCCGCCGGGAGATTCTGACGGAGATTGGCGGGTTCTCCATCGAGTTGGGCCGGGTCGATTCGAACCCGTTCGGCTGCGAGGAAACCGAACTGTGCCTGCGGGTCAGCCAGC
>Ga0070711_100000256_pt1 | contig 27149 bp, 23 predicted proteins | sample LARL53metaG_FD_65452 | JGI IMG/M metagenome (GOLD analysis project Ga0070711, IMG submission 65452) | Corn, switchgrass and miscanthus rhizosphere microbial communities from Kellogg Biological Station, Michigan, USA - LAR L5-3 metaG | ecosystem: Host-associated > Plants > Roots > Rhizosphere ... | reverse complement strand
TATTGTTTTTTCCAACTCTTTGTATGGTAACATTTTTGCTCCACAACAGGCACATTTCATCATATAATGATGATTTTGGATTTTCAAATATAAAAAGTGAGAGACAATTTAAGGTCTTGTCGAGGGTGCCAGCATTGGAACTGAATTCTCATGAGCATTATCATCTCTTTGAATTAGTAATAATAATTGCAAACAACGTGTTTGATTCCTTTTACAACACCTTTTTCGGCGGTTTAGGGTTTATTAGCTAGTTATTAAAGATATTTTGCTGTCCTGATCGTATGGCATCAAGAGATGAACACATTATCAAGTGTAGTATTTGTGGACGAGGATTGATAGTCAAGGATACAGTTAATAATGGAGTGGCTTTTTTAAGTCATTTGAAATTAGACCATGATATCACATATATTCCTCAACGGATGACTGAGACAAAGACCAAGCATAAAAGTGTAGGAGATCAAATCTACAAGCCATATTAATGATCATGCAATCATAGCGTTTGTTAACATAGTGATATTGTATTATTTGTATAGACGACATGTAAGAGCATATTTTGGTAAAGCAAAACCACAGCCTCCAACTGCAGTGTAAATATTCCTTTCATTCAGGTAAGGAATAATAAATTAATCCGGCATATCTAATACGAACTATCTGCATTCATCTTTCCATCCATTACAAAAATCCTGTCTACGCGTCACAGCTTATGTCCTCGCGGTACAAAGTGACAAGTTATAAAAGATATGAAATAGTTCCTGTTAATTTTAATGCAGAAGACAAAGCAATGCAGGACATTGCAAGATGATATTAGAGAATGACTGTGAGAAGATAGCACTTAATCCAGATAAATTTGATAAACTGATAACTGCGTTGAGAACTGCAGTAGATAATGATGATATCTTAGATAAAGAAGCAATATCCTATAGCAATATATTTGATGCTTTTAGACTTATAAGGTATCATCACTATTGGAAAGAAATTGGCTTCAAAAGTACTAAGCAAATTAAGCAAACAACAGCAAGGTTATTACATTTTTTTAGCCAAAGAATGTTTTGCAGGATATAGTAATGCTGAAGACAATTTCAATATTTATCGCTATGCTTCCTCTAATGCATGGCTTTTTCATTCATCAGAATTTTTCTGGAAAGCTCTAACACTATTGTCAGGTAATTACTTTAACATTACTCATGAGGCATCACAGAGAGATATGATAAAAATATCTAGCGAAATACTGTCTGATGATGATAGGATCAGGATATATGATGTTTTAAGCAAGTTTTCAGATATTAGAAGAAACCTTGCAAGATATGGCTATTATGAAAGTGAAGGTACAATTAAATCACCATCGCAGGTGTTTGACAAAGATGATACTAAAACCAGCTTAAACCAGGTCGGCTTTTTAATAAATAAGCTTAGAGAAATTCATTATTATCAGATCTTTGAACCACCAATCAAAATAGGGATACTCTCAGGATATCTTAGTGCAAGACACGAAAAACCATGTTCATATTATCCGCATTCAGGATATAGAAAAGCAGTACAGTGGATGATAGATCTTAAAAATATCAAGCAAGATGTTAATAATAATAATAAAAAATTAAATCTATTTGATGTGTCAATGACACCTATTTCGAATATAAGCAATAGCGGTTTTTCGATTATAATAAATCCATTTGGTGAAGCCTATCCCGAATTAGGTAATGCAGAAGGCCAGGGGTTTAAAACAATAACTTCTTACATTAGAGATGGTGGAATATTTGTAAATTCAGCTGGACAATCTTTTGCCTATAGTTGGGATGTAAATACTGGAAAATCGCAACTCGTAGTTGGATTTATTCCAGGACTAGACGATGTACAAACTAACTATATCGATAGAATTCATGAACTGCACATAAAACAAAGTCTCAGAGTTCCCTCAGAAAGTTTAATTTTGAAAAGATATTTTGGATTAGAGACTGAATGGGATAATCTACAGAAAAATATAGTGGGCCCTAAAGAAATAGAGATTGAATTTGATGCAATATTAGGTCAAGATAAACCTAGGACTAAAGCCAAGGTTTATAGACCTGTAAGAAAATTGTCTCAAGATATTATACCTTTAACCCGTTCTTCTGATTCTGCATGGAACAATGATGATAATAACAGCACTATCTATCCTGTCGTTGCAGTAAAATTTGGAAGAGGATTTCTAATACATACAGGTATGAGCCTTGATGAGGAAAGAGAGTACAAAACCTTGATGGATATTATAACAAGACTTTGTATTATTGGTTATCAAACGTTGGTAGAGTCATAAGAAGATTTTCTAATAATGATCAGCTAACATATAACGCTCACTGAACAACTACGGTTTTGTATGTTTTGGACAATGACAACAAAACTAAACGAGTGATCGGCTATGGAAAGTATATATGGTGATTTTGGGCTATAAGAAATGCTGATACTATTCATGGCACATTTGCTTGGAAGCTAGTTAGCAAGTACCACCTGTTGGTAGACATTAGAAATAAACAAAAACTTATGCCAGAGATTATATCCATAAGATAAAATGAAAACTCACAATAATTTGAAGAGTTTATTCTGTCTTTGATCTTCTGATCCTTTTTCTTGTTAACCTATGATTTACTAACCCATAGTTCGATGTTTTCTATGTTATTACTAGATTCAATATTTTCTCAAGGAATAGTTCGTACCAAATAGATGGAGTGTTGATATTCGTACTGGTTCCTCCCAACATCAGAATACAGCAACTAAACTAGAAGCTGGTAGTGGAAAGCAAGAACGATGAACTACCCAGACTTAGTGACTCTAACTTTGCTAAGCGATAGGTACAATATACTGTTAACTGAAATTGAACGACTTTAGATTACCAAATAGATCGATAGTCGTGATACTACACACTTCATCATCGTAAATGCTCTATGGCACTATATTATGATGCTCTTAACGGATTGAAAACACAATACCTACGTTTGTATTGACTTGCTGTTCCCCAGAGATTACAGGAGTTGATCTATTAGCTATAGGTGGTGCTGATGCCGCCACTGATTCTTTTGCTAAAGGAATTGGAGGGGGTTGAATCTCAAACTCATTAAGATTGACTGATTTTACTCCTACTACTTTTAATCCTAATGCAGAAGCCGCGATATTAGCTTTAGTTATTGCATTGTCAATTGCTTGTTTTATAAGATTATTTTTGGTTTCATCTAATTTTTTGTTAGACAATGTAAAATCAACACTATTTACAGTATTGGCTCCTGAGGCTATAGCAGTATCAATCCACCTTGATACATTTCTTATGTTTGTACTTTGTATTTGGATTAAGTTAGATACTGTAAATCCTGTTATCTTTCCTACAGTATCAGAAGGTCGTGAATAGTTGTAGTTTGGAGATATGCTCAAGGATGAGGTACTTGTTTCATTTTCCTTTACGCCAGCTGTTTTTAATGCATCAATTACTTTGTTCATTATCTTTGAATTGGCTACCAAGGCTGCATTTGCTGTTTTGTTATTTGTCTCAACTCCTAAAGAAAGTATAACTTTATCAGGTTTTAATTTAGTATTTGCAGTTCCTGTGACGAATAGAGTATTAAGATTACTGGTATTGTTCTGAGATGAATGCAAGTTTAATGGTTGTTGAGCATATGCTGTATTATTCGAGAATACATAAACAACCACTCCAACCAGTGAGATGCTGAAAGTAATTAGAGTAAGAGTCAGGAATTTATCATAAATCTTGAAAGATGTCACGTAGAATTATATTTAGTATAAACAGATAAGTGTTATCATACCATACACACTATCATATTCTCATATCCATCATGCATAAGATACTAACTAAAACTTTGTTTACAATTGCAATATAATAGCATTGGGTAGGCTGAAAAAGAATGTGTCTAAATTTCCTTATACAAAATATGCTAATTATTGATCCATCGATAAGTTGTGAACTTGATCCATGACGATATCGGGTGCTAAAAATAGGTTCTTGTTACTATAGGATATAGTAATCTTAAGCTTTAAAGGTTTTTCTTTCTAGATTATTCACAAGACAAGTATAAAGATCATGTCAGATAATATAAAATTTGGATTAGCTATTCCACAAGGTTGGAGAGGAGGAGATTTCCCATTAGAAGAGGAAAATGATCCTGTTAGCCAATATGAATTCTCAAAGTCTATTGCAACAACAGCTGATAACTTGAACTTTAATTCGATCTATGCTTATGATCATCTCATTCCTCATTATAAGGACGATATACAAAAAAACATTTTCGAATGTTTTACTTTATTATCTGCTACTGCAGCAATTACAGAAAAGATAAAGATAGGACAAATAGTTGTATGCAATTCTTATCGTAATCCATTATTATTAGCAAAGATGTTATCTACGTTAGATATTATTAGTAATGGTAGAGTAGAATTAGGAATAGGCGCAGGATGGTACGAACAGGAATATTTGGCATATGGATATGATTTCCCATCTAACATAACAAGGATTATGCAACTTGATGAATCCATAAGCATAATCAAAGCAATGTGGACAGATAACAAACATGTTTCGTTTCAAGGAAAATACTATAGAATAAAAGATGCAATATGTAATCCAAAGCCAATCCAAAAGCCGTATCCTACTATAATGGTTGGGGGATCAGGTGAAAGGTATTTGCTTAAAGTTGTAGCAAAACATGCTGATAGATACAATCTTTTCTTTGGTTCCCTTGATGAAATGAAAAGAAAAATTTCTCTCTTAAAGGAGTATTGCAATTCTATTGGAAGGGATTATAAAAAAGATATACAGTACTCTGTTGTCTTGCCTTGTATAATAAGAGAATCAGAAGACGAAGTGAGCAAAGTTCTTGCACAAAATAAAAGGAACGATAAAACCATAGAAGAATATACTCAATATCTTGTCAACGGCATTGCAATTGGAACCCCTGAAAAGATAATTGAAGGTATCAGCAAATATGTAGATATCGGTGTCAGACACTTTGTTCTACATTTTGTAGGACTAGATGATGCAACATTGGGACTTTTTGATTCTAAAGTAATTAGAATGATTTAACAAATAAAATTCTATTACATGACGCAATAATTCTTTGATTTCAATTTCAGATTCCTTATGATTTCCTTCCTCTCTTGATTCATAACCATAATAATACAACTTTTTTTCTTTTGTTATAGTAAATGATAAATGGTCTTGTCACAAATTAGTTTATTTTATCTTTCTTAAATTGACGTTGTAAGCTAGTCCAAATCTATGAGCTTCGTCTCTAATATGTTGTAAAAGCTTGAGTGCAGAGCTACTCTTTGGAAGAATTATAGGTTTGTTTGAGTAAGGGACACAGATTTCTTCATTTTCCTTTGCTAATGAAATACATGGAATATCAATTCCTAACTCGTGAATAGCATGTATTGCAGAATGTAGCTGCCCCTTTCCCCCATCAATCACTATCAAATCTGGCATTTGGTCTTGATCAGTCTTTTCAGTTAACAAATATCTTCTGGACACAATTTCTTCTATCATTGCAAAGTCGTTCTGACTTGGTATGGTTTTGATTTTGAATTTTCTGTATCCTGCTTTGTTTGGTTGGCCGTTAACAAACCTTGTACATGATCCAACCGCGAATGAAGTTCCGAAATTAGAAATATCAAAACAATCAATTATGGCAGGGATCGTAGGTAGATGAATGATGTTTTTCAAATCTATTATGCTTGGATCATATCCTTTTTCAGTATAGAGGATGAGATTGCGAGTAAGTAGGTCCATCAACTGCCTTTTTTCTTTTACTTGAAAGTCTTTTGAAATCTTGGTAATGCTTACCGCATGGTCGGCAAGTCGCTCGATTGATGCTTCTAAAACATTCTTGGACTCGATATCTTCATTTACATATACAAACCTGGGAATTATTGGAGCTGTAGAATAATACTGTGAGAGAAATGCTGTCAATGAATTATCACCGATCAAATCAAATTCGAATTTTTTGCTATCACTTATAACTCCATGGGTTCTGCGCAAAGTCATTACATGGGCTATACCTCTTGCAATATCTTTGAGAATTCCAATGTATTCTTCATCAGCATTATGATTTACCGCCTTTTCCATTTTCTGCTTGATACGCAAATTGTTCAGTCTATGCAGAGTATCACGAATTTCCTTTGCCTTTTCATATTGCTGTAATTCTGAAGCTCTTTCCATTTCATTTTTCATATCGTTTACAAATTTTTCAATGCTGCTTTTTCCTTCTAATATCTCCTGCAGCGCAAAAACATTTTTCATGTATTCGCTTCGTGTTATATTATTGATGCATGGTGCATCACAATTTTTTATGAAGTACTCCAAACAAGGTTTTTTGGGTAGTTTGTCGCAGATTCTAATTTTGAATAATTTTCTTAAAAGACCAATGGTAAGGAACTTTGAACTCCCACGTACAAAAGGACCATATATTTTACCCTTTGGTTCGTAAAAATCACCATTTCTGTTACGTCTTGCTACAAGCAAGCGAGGAAAAGTTTCATCTGTAATTTTTAGATATGTAAAACGCTGCTGATCCTTTAATTCGATATTAAATACAGGCCTGTACCTTTTGATGAGGTTGGATTCTAACAAAAATGCTTCGATCTCATTATCAGTTACTATAAAATCGATATCAACGATCTTTCTTACAAGCTGTGACGTTTTCCAGTTATTATTGTATTGATTATTATTGTTATTACTGCTGGAGTCCTGCTTTAAGAAATAAGAACTGACACGCTTATGAAGATTTTTTGCTTTGCCTATGTAAATTATTTTCCCTTCATAGTCTTTCATTAAATAAACTCCAGGGTCTTGTGGGATCTGTTTTTTCATCATAAAAGTGATACCTTCCACAGATCCTGTGATTACCTTGCACCTCTTTGAATTATTTGATCAATTAGTAGTTTTGGTTTTAGATATTTGCCAGTGTAGCTGCCATTTTCATTTCTTGCAATTTCGTCGGGCGTTCCAGCAACCACAATCTCACCACCCTTTTCCCCTCCTTCTGGACCAAGATCTATAATCCAATCCGCACTTGCAATGACGTCAAGATTGTGTTCAATAACTATTACAGTATTACCAAGATCTACCAATCTTTTTAAAACATGTAACAATTTGCTAACATCAGCAAAATGAAGACCAGTTGTTGGTTCATCAAGTATGTAAACTGTCTTACCTGTATCCCTTTTTGAAAGTTCTGCAGCAAGTTTAACCCTCTGTGCCTCTCCGCCAGATAACGTAGTAGCTGGTTGACCAAGATGTATGTATCCGAGTCCTACATCATTCAGGGTTCTCAATTTTTTCTCAATAACTGAAACGTTTGCAAAAAATTCTAATGCTTCTTCAACCGTCATATGAAGTATATCTGAAATTGTTTTTCCCCTGTATTTGATACTAAGTGTTTCAGAATTATATCGCTTGCCCTTGCATTCATCACATGTAACGTAAACATCTGGTAAAAATTGCATTTCAATTTTCCTTACTCCACCCCCTTCACATGCTTCACATCTTCCTGCAGAAACATTAAATGAAAATCTTCCAGCTTTGTATCCCATTTCTTTTGCCTGATGAGTCTTTGCAAATAGCTCCCTTATCGGTGTAAATGCATTAACGTAGGTTGCTGCATTTGATCTAGGGGTGCGACCAATCGGCGACTGGTCAATTCCTATTATTTTGTCAACTTGATCCAAACCAGAAATGTTACTATGCTTACCTGGTTTTTCTCTGGAACCGTAAAAATAATGTGACAACGCTTTAAATAAGATATCATTTACCAAGGTTGATTTGCCGGATCCGGATACTCCTGTTACAACTGTCATGCATCCAAGAGGGAATTGGGCATTAATTGATTTTAGATTATTTTCTTGTGCTCCGTGTACTGTTATCCATTTTTCCGGATTTTTATTTCTATTTTGTTTTACATGTGAAACAATTCTATCACCTCTGAGGAAAGCACCTGTAATAGAATTCTCATTTTTAAGAATATCTTCCAACGAACCATTGCCAACGATCTCCCCTCCATGAATACCTGCACCTGGACCAATATCAACAACCCAATCAGCATTGCGTATTACTTCCTCATCATGTTCAACAACAAGTAATGTATTATCAAGGTCACGCAATTTTTTTAATGTATCAATCAATCTGGCATTGTCTCTCTGATGCAAACCTATGGTAGGTTCATCAAGAACATATAGAACCCCAGTTAAGTTTGAACCAATCTGAGTAGCCAGCCTAATTCTCTGTGATTCCCCACCAGAAAGCGTAGCTGTCATTCTGTTTAATGTTAAATAATTTAATCCCACATTACGCAAAAAATCGAGCCTTGAAACAATCTCTTTTAGTATAGTTTTTGCAATGTACATATTAGTTTCGGAAAGTTCTATTGTCTTGAAGAACCTGTAACAATCATCAATTGAAAGGTCACAGACATCCATTATTGATTTTTGCTGAATTTTAACCGATAGTGCTTCTCTGCGTAATCTCCTTCCATGACAGTCATCACAAGGCAGCTCACGCATAAATTGCATAAGCTCTTCCCGCTTTGACTCAGATTCAGTTTGTTTATATATGCGCTCCAAGCTTGGAATAATGCCCTCAAAGGATCCTCTATATTCCCACCTAGTGTCGGAATACTTTGATTCGTACTTGTAATGAATATTTTCATCAGTTCCATATAGAATGACTTTGAGCTGTTGATCTGTCATCTTTGAAATCTGAGTATAAAGATCAAATCCAAAGCGTTTGCCTACATCCCTAAGCATTGCAGAACGGAAAGTAGCAAAATGACCAGACCACGGCTTGACCGCTCCTTCCAAAATACTTTTCGACTTGTCGGGAATTATTAGTTCAGGATCAAATTCTATTTTTATCCCAAGCCCATTGCAGTTATTGCATGCTCCAAAAGGAGAGTTAAACGAGAACGTGCGTGGCTCTAAATCGCCTAGGCTAATTCTGCAGTATGGGCAAGCATTTCGTTGGGAATATAGCATATCTTTACCATCAATAGATGCAATTACAAGACCATTTCCTACCTTCAGTGCTGATTGGATTGATTCAAACAGTCTACTTTTTTCTTCAGGAGAGGGTTTTAATCTGTCAACAATGACTTCAATTGTGTGCTTTTTCTGCTTGTTTAGTCTTGGATATTTTGATTTTTCTTCATTTTCATCCTCAAGAGTAATTATTTCACCATCTAATCGAATTCTTGCAAATCCATCCTGTTTTAACTCATCAAATAGTTTCTCATATGTGCCCTTCTTTGACTGAATGACTGGAGCGAGTATCATTGTATTCTTTCCTCCTTGAACAGATCTTAAGACTGAGTCTGTGATTGAATCTGCAGATTGACTTGTAATTTTCCTATTACATTGTGGACAATGAGGAATTCCAATTCTGGCATAAAGTAACCTTAGATAATCATAGATCTCTGTAACTGTACTGACCGTGGAACGCGGATTTTTGCTTGTTGTCTTCTGCTGGATCGATATTGCTGGCGACAAGCCATCGATAGAATCGACATCAGGCTTATCCATTAATTCTAAAAATTGTCTTGCATATGCCGACAATGACTCTACATAACGTCTCTGCCCCTCTGCATAAATTGTATCAAATGCGAGGGTTGATTTGCCAGAACCAGATAGCCCAGTTATCACAACGAGCTTATTTTTTGGAATTTCAAGGTTAATATTTTTTAAATTATGCTCCCGTGCACCCTTGATAATTATTTTATCATGCATACTCTTATGAAACCTCTGACAGTGTTGGCTCCTCTCCGATAGACCTCTTTATCTTTATCAGTTTTTCTCTAAATTTGATGGCTCTCTCAAAATCCAAATCTTCAGCAAATCTTCTCATAGTTGCTTCCGTCTCTATGGCAAGTTTCACCAGATCCGCTCTTGCCATGGACTTTGTAGTATCTACAAATAGATCAATATCTTCTGTTTTTTCAGGAATGGGTTTGATAACTGATTTGGGGGTTATCTGGTTCTTTTTGTTGTATTGGATCTGCTTTCCACGTCTTCTCTCTGTTTCTGTCATTGCATTTTTTATTGAATCAGTAATGCGATCAGCATACATGATAACCATACCGTCAATGTTTCTTGCAGCGCGTCCAAAAGTCTGTATAAGACTTGTGTTATTACGTAAGAATCCTTCTTTGTCAGCATCTAATATAGCGACCAGAGATACTTCAGGAATATCTAGACCTTCTCTGAGGAGGTTAATGCCAATTAAAACATCAAATTCACCTAGACGTAGCTGCCTTATTATCTCTGTTCTCTCTAATCCTTCAATTTCTGAATGCAAGTAACGCACCCTTACATCATTCTTAGCAAGGAATTCTGCAAGATCTTCAGCCATCCTCTTTGTCAATGTAGTAACAAGGGTTCTCTGATTTTTATTTACTCGAATACTGATTTCTTGAATTAGATCCTGTATCTGGTCTTTGGTATGTCTGACCTCTACTTTTGGATCGACCAATCCTGTCGGTCTAACCAATTGTTCTACAACTTGCCAGCTTAATCTCATTTCGTAATTTGCTGGCGTGGCAGACACGAAAATTACGTTTTGTAGATATTTTTCAAATTCTACGAATTTTAAAGGACGATTATCAAAAGCACTTGGCAATCTAAAACCATAATCAACTAGCATTTTTTTACGTGTGTAATCTCCATTGAACATAGCACGAAGTTGAGGTATTGTCACGTGTGATTCATCTATGACCATCAAAAAATCTTTACCAAAAAAGTCTAGTAAACAATATGGTGGTTGTCCTGGCGACCTGCCATCTAAATGGCGAGAATAATTCTCAATTCCTGAACAATAACCCAATTCCTCTATCATTTCTAAATCATATCTTGTACGTGAAGCAAGCCTTTGTCTTTCTAGCTCATTTGGCAAATTAGGAAGCCAATTTTCTAGTTCCTGCCTTATTGATTTAATCGAATCTAATCTTGAATCATCATCAACAATATAGTGTTTAGCAGGAAAGATCTTTACAGAGTTGGTATCTTTGAGCTTTTTCATAGTGATATGATCATGAATGCTGATTTTTTCAATTTCATCTCCAAAGAGTAAAATCCGAATTACATCATCAGAATATCCTGGAATAATATCAATAGTGTCGCCTTTTACCCTGAAACTACCAGGCACTAGAGATACATCATTTCGTTCATAACGTGATTCAATTAAGTTGTGAATTAGTACTTTTCTATCAACTGCCATTCCTTTCGTTATTGTGGTTGCGCTTTCTTCCCATTCTTTAGGTGATCCAAGTGAGTAAATGCATGATACTGTAGATATGATTATTGTCGGTTCACCCGACATTAACATTGCAGTTGCTTCCAATCGCATTTTTTCAATTCTTTCATTGACTTCAGTATCTTTTTCAATATAAGTATCAGTCTGTGGGATATAGCTTTCAGGTTGATAATAGTCATAGAAGCTGACAAAATATCCAACGTTATTATTTGGAAAAAACTCCTTAAACTCTGCATACAGTTGAGCAGCCAGTGTTTTATTATGAGATATTACTAGAGTATTTTTGTTTGTTCTTGCAATAACATTGGCAATTGTAAATGTTTTTCCGCTACCTGTGACTCCGAGTAGAGTTTGGCATCCTTTCTTTATTAGGACTCCTCTAACTAATTTTTCAATGGCTTCAGGCTGGTCGCCTCTTGGCGGAAATGCATTTTCTGCCAGGGTAAAGCCTCTAGAGCTCCTTAGCACTGCAAGATCCAATCATCAAAACGAACATATATTGTTATACGACGTCGTTTTTTTAACAAGTTGGGCATTATGAAATTGGCAAATATGACCAGCGATATGCAGCGATAGTCATTCTACTTTTATCAACAGTCAGCTTCTATACATGTCAAACCGGATATAAACAATTTTTAGTACGGTGGATCTAAATTGCATAGTCAGGAATGATCTTTAAAAATTCAAAATTCAAAAAAGAATCACATATTGCATAAATTAAGATAATTTCACTAAAGTGCAGTATTCTGATTCTAATTATCTAAAATTTCCTATCATAGAAGAGCAACTTATGAAGAAAAGTATTCATAAATTGAGTTTATATTGAGAAGATATGACGACAACAATACCAAAATTCTTTTGTTTGACCTCTATACTATTAATGTCATGGGAGAAGAACCTGATTATGCAGTTAGCAAGCAGGAGTTTACAGCATTTTTGGAAAACGAAGCCAAGTTGCGTGTCGATGATTTTATAATAGGTGCAATTGAGATTGCAGAAGAGGTTCATTCAGGAGTAAAAAGAGAAGATCGTTTGTCACCATTTCTTGAAACACATACATTGCCAGTCACAATCGATGTGATAAAACATTATAGGTCTATTAACCGCACTATCACTAGCGTTGAAATCGCTTCCGCAATTTTACATGATATATTAGAGGACAACGATAGAATTCTTGATTGGTATCAAACAAAGGCATATGGCTTTGAGGCTTACCTGATCTACAGATTTGGAAATAGAGTATATGATATAGCTACCGAATTGAAAATTCGTCCTCTTGAAAATTATTCAGGAACGAATGACGAAGAACGTCAACTCGATAGGTTCCAGGAATATTGTAATATTCTTACATCTGCTGAATACGACGTAAAAACTATCAAGCTTGCTGATAGACTAAACAATATGATATTCATCTCACGAATTTCTGAACACCCAAAGGTAATGCGGTATTTGAGGGAAGCAGAAGACTTTTACCTAGCATATACGATGCTTGATCCTAAGATGCCAGATTTTTACAAGAAAATCAGGATAGCGTATGAAAAATTGAGAGAATCCTCCAAAAAGGTTATTGCAGCATAACTGCATGCCATTGATTATTGTGTAGACTATCACTAAGTTTCAAACTTCCAACATGTGAAATGTTCGACTTATCAGTATGTAAAGACTGTAAGCATCATAATATTCTCAATCTCTAAAGGACCATCACAATCCTAAGCCGTCCACGTCAAGTCTCAAATCAGGTATAGAATTTGTAGCTCGCTTCACCATAATACAAGTCAACGCCACAGGGCCCGGATCCAAAAAATCAATTATCTTTCAGGATATGCATTCATAGTTCAGCGTGGCCAGGTATCCATTCCGCTGCATCTATATGAGATAAAACATATTGTAAAAGAAATACATGAATGCTATTTTACACAAACACTAACAAGCAGCAATCGATAAATGGTTTTATTGGTACAATAACAATCAATTGATTCAAGCCACTGAGTCAGATGAAAAATGCTTGCTGGCAAATGAAAACTAGAGAAAATTTTTTTTACCAAGACATGGTTAAGTGATTGGCAGAGTGCAAGTTTACCACCGAATATTGGGATCATGAACGATCAGAAGATGTTGATTACAATTGTGATAGTAAAGACGAGGACATTTTAGATTCAGGTTCAGGTTTCTGCATATTTCATGACGAAAACTACCTTCAAGACAAGAATAATGACCATAAAGAACATGAACAGAAAGTTAGGGACCGATTAGAGCCCAAGGTACGTAATAGTAATAGTGTAGACCAAAATGAACCATTATTATGGGCCAGTGCCTTGACCATTTAATGTCGCATTCCTGCTTAAATCACTAAATACATTATTGTCAGTTGCAGTAGGCATAATTTGGTCAGAATTTGAATTTAGAGTATCAGTCTGCTCATAGGATGAGCCTATGTTTCCAATCAAAGCAATCACTATACTAAACGATAATACAAGAATAGATATGCTCCTTATACTCATTATTTTTCTCATATTCGTATCACCTACTTTTTAGTATATGTTTATTAGCCAGCTATAATATATAAAGCGTTTGGAACTTCAAATAACGAATAATTTTTAAAGCGATCCGTCATCTTACTGGAGGTAATGTTATAAGTGGGCTCTGGTTTTACAAAAACTTCTTTATACATAGAGAAACCGTTGACATACATATAGCTAAAACGATTATAATACAATAAATATCACAGGAACGATGTTAAACATCTGACAATCCCTAAACATGGGATATGAGAAGCTTTTTTATAACATGATAGTTCTATGCAGTAATCAGTGTTTTAATGATTTATAACAAAGTACAAATAAAATATATTCTTATCATATTACTAGTATTACCAGTTTCAGCTGAAATAGTATTTGACTGGATGTCCAAGTATGTAAATACTGAAAAGTCATCGCTTATGGCATTGACGAAATCATCAGTAGGCTATAATAGGTTCCTAAACCGATGGCTGCAAGATTTGTTGGTATCAAAAAGTACGGTTGTTCCTAATGCATCAGCAGCAGTAAAGAATAATGATAATATGTCAAAAATAGGGCAAATTAGTTCGGAGGGGGGAGTTAGCCAACCAGGCGTTGCAGTTGATAGCTATCCTATTGGCGTAGCCGTAAATCCGGTAACCAAGAAGGTATACGTAACAAACGAGTTTTCAAATACCTTATCCGTTATAAGTGGTGTGACAGACAGTAAAGCGGATACTATTTCGGTAGGTAGTTTTCCTTATGGAGTAGCTGTAAATCCGTTTAATGATAGAGTATACGTAACAAACAGAGGTTCTAATACTGTATCTGTTATAGATGGACCAACAAGTACAAAACTATCAAACATAATTGTCGGCAACTCTCCAGTCGGTATCGCTGTTAATCCCTCTTCTAATTGGATATATGTGGCCAATATTAATTCAGGCACCGTCTCTGTTATGGATGGAATAACGAACAAGGTAACAGATACAATAACGGTAGGTAAAGCCCCTTATGGAGTAGCAGTTAATCCAGTCACAAACAAAGTTTACGTAACTAATATACAATCCAATAGTATATCTGTTATAGATGGTAAAACAAACAAAGTGACAGGTACTATAACAGTAGGTAATAGTCCAGTAGGAGTATCTACCAATACACTTACCAATATGATATATGTGACCAACCATGCTTCTAATAGTATATCTGTTATAGATGGTAAAACAAACAAAGTGACAGGTACTATAACAGTAGGTAATAGTCCAGTAGGAGTATCTGTCAATCCCGTTACAAACAAAGTTTACGTAACTAATATACAATCCAGTACCGTATCTGTTATTGACGGTAAGACAAATAGGGTAGTCAATACCATAATAGTCAATCCAAGTCTTGGCCGTCCTAAAACGCTTGGTGATCCTGTGTTAAATATGCCTATTTTGGTAAAGTTTCCACTTATTGCAAGTCTTGTGGCGGTGAATTCTGTTTCTAACATGGTATACGTAACCAATACAGGTTCTGATATTGTTTCTATTATAGATGGTAACAAAGACAAGATGATAGTTAGAGAAGCTTTCAATGTCAATCCTCCAAATGTAGGTGATGTAGAATGCAATGGACAGCCTGTTCTTTCAAATAGTTCTATTAGAATTAGTAACGGTACCAGTATTGTATGCACAGCTAATTCCTCCCATGGCTACATTTTTAGCTCTTGGTCTGGTGTTGTTGATGGTTTAACAGCCAATCCTATTCATTTTACAGCTTCCCAATACGGAACTTTAACGGCAAATTTTAAGCAGACTCTTTCGCTGGAACAGTATTTGGCCATAATTTTGGGTCCAGTATCTGTTATTTCAATTATTATTAGTTGGGTATTCCGAAACAGGCAAAGAAAGTACCTAAGCAAGTATCTAATAATAATTAACAATGCATATGATACATTGTATAAAAATGGTGAGGGAGATGATAGACAGCAAGAATATCTACATCGTTTAGATAACGTGAGAAAAGAAGCTACACAATTATATATAAAAGGAAGGATAAGTGATGCACACTACAACGTTTTAGATAAAATAATTTCCGATTACGTTGAAAAGGTCAACAAATAAGCACTATGAAATGGCAACATATGACTTGATGGCAAGAACACAGCGCATAGAAATAAAGTTTAGCTCTGGTTAAAGGAGTAAAAACTGGATTGGAGATTCATCAGCTAAAAATCTAGTTCTGATTTATTTACTCTTCTTATTAAATCGTTTATCTGAAATGGTTTTTTAATAAAACAATTTATGTGTAAATTAGGAAACTTTTTTCTTAATTCCTCATAATCAATTTCATATGTAGCAATAAATCTAAGGTCTTGTTATTATTTTTCTCTTTTTTATTTTGTCATAAAGATCAAAGCCATTAAGTTGCGGCATTTTAATATCAAAATATAGTAGATCATAAATAGCCGGGCTTAAAATTTGATATAGCTTTCAGATGGTCATCAAATGCATCTAACAAGATTATGTCGTACTGTTAAATTAATACACCTATGAAATTAGTTAGTTATTGTGATACCTGTACAAGGAATGATGAGATTTGTAACACTTGGCACTGACTTTCTTACGCAAACCATTTAAAGGGTACAGTATGGGGAAGAAAAGGAAAGGTATAATGGTTTCACTTAATACAGCAGTTATTATAAAGCTAGAGCCTGACTTTTCAGAAGGAAATGTCAGCTACAATTCAGACGGAACACTAAATAGAGCAGAGACAAAGAGTATACTCGGTCCCCACAGCGCAGTCGCATCAAAGGCAGCATTTTATTCCAAAGTAAAGGTTGGTGCCCGTATTTCAGTTGGAACCATGGGTCCTCCAATAGCTGATTATGCTTTACAACAGGCTCAATTAATATGTGACGCAGATGAATTACATCTTTACAGTGACAGAATATTTGCAGGGGCCGATACGCTGGCAACTGCTGAAGTCTTAAAAACTGGCATAAACAAAATGGAAGGGGGGAAAATGGATATTGTCTTTTCAGGACACCGAGCTTCGGATGGTGAGACTGGTCAAACAGGCCCTCAGACAGCATGGAAGCTTGGTTATACGTTTCTAGGCAATGTAATAGATTATGATATTGACCTTGAAAAACGAGTTGTCATAGCAAAACGTTTGATCACCTTGCAAGGATTTTATGATATAATAGAAGAGGTAGAGGCGCCTCTCCCTGTATTCATTACAATTGATCCATCATACAAGCCGGTATTTAATACTGTTTCACAAAGACTAGCATTTGTAAAGTATCAGAAAGAAGCAAATGAACGAGCTCAAAATTATAAAAAATACCTAAAAGTTTTCAATGCTCAACAGCTGGGCGTTGATCCAAAATTTGTTGGTCTTCCTGGATCTCCTACAATCGTATACAAGGTAGAAAAGATTCCAAAAGCAAAAGCAAGCAGAAAAGCCGAAGTAGTAGATGCCTCCGATCGTGAACAGGTAAGAAAAGTTGTTATGAGGATGAATGAAATTCTAGGAGGAATGGTAATTAAATGACAATGATCACAAGTGAAGGCAGTTATAGACACTTATATGTAGTAGTTGAACACGAAGAAGGTAAACCAATTCCTGTTAGCTTAGAAATGCTTGGTGAAGCTAGGAGGCTCATGGATGTTTTTAACAAAAGATATTCCTCGAACGAAAAAGTTGTCGCCGTTCTACTAGGAAATAATATCAGAAAATTATGCGAAGAATTGCTATTCTATGGCGCAGATGCAGTAATTTACGCCGAAAGCCCAGAATTACAATATTCGAGAAATTTAATTGATACTAAAATAATCAGCGAGATTGCTGTAAATAAAGAATGTGTAGCAAAGATTTCTCCAGACTATGTTGAACGTTTCAAAAAACCAAGGTACATGTTTTTCGCCGCTGATAATATAGGCAGACATCTATCTTCTACAGTACTGGTAGAATTAGAATCTGGTCTTGCTTCAGATATCAACAAACTTGTAATTGAAGATCTTGAAATCAAACATGAACATAAGACAAAAGGTCAGGCAATGACCTATGCAAAAACGCTTGAAATGTATCGACCTGATTTTTCAGGTTTTCTATGGACTACTATTCTATGTCTTGATAATCGAAACCCTGCAATAGAAAGGGAATATCATCCCCAGGCATGCAGTATAATTCCTGGAGTATTCCAACCACTTATGCGTGATAGCACAAGGAGCGGAATAATTGTAGAACATGTTCCAAAATTGGAAGAGCAAGACCTCAATGTAAAGATATTGAGTCGCAAAATTATCAAGAGTGCTGTTGATTTTGATACCTCTAAAGCAATCATAAGTTTTGGCCGAGGAATTAAAGATTTACCAGAAGAAAATATTAAACTAATTGAAGAACTAGCAAAGGAGTTGGACGCAGAGATCGGAATATCATTACCAATTTCAAAAAAACCGTATATAGCAAGTGAAACAATAACCTCTAAGTATATGGTTCCTGACAGAGTAATAGGAACCAGTGGCCGAAGAGTTAGCCCCTTACTATATATTGCGATTGGAATCAGCGGAGCGATGCAGCATATTGCAGGGATGAAGGAATCTGAGTTTGTCATCGCAATTAATCCTGATGAAAACTCCCCGATTAAAGATGAGTGTGATCTTTTTATCAAAGGTAGAATGGAAGATGTAATTCCTATTCTAATTGAGGAACTAAGAAAACAAAAACTAGTCATGGAGGTCAAAAAGTAAAAATGGAGCATTTTGATGTTGCTATAATTGGAGGTGGTTCAGCCGGATTAGCTGCTCTTAAGCAGTTATCAAATTTGGAAAAGCAGGCTGTCCTGATTGAGGCTGGAAAGACAGTAGGCTCAAAAAATGTATCTGGTGGAATTCTTTATTCAAAGAAACCAAAAAATGGCAAGGTCAACAATGTTGAAGATGTCTACGGACAGGAATTTGTAGCTAATGCTCCTCTAGAAAGACTGATCACAAAATACATCCTTCATGCTACTTCAAAAGACAAAATATTTTCAATTGATCTTACATCTGCTCATAAATATCAGGCTAACTTTGGTTACTCTGTTCTTTTGAATAAATTGAATTCATGGTTTGCAAAAGAAGCGACCGCAAGTGCCGAAAAACAAGGCGGTGGAATAATTCCAGGAGTTCATGTCAAATCAATCATTTGGCAGAATGATAGGACCATCGTAGAAACTAATGAACTTGATGAATTTGAAGTAAAGGCAATAATCGCAGCTGATGGGGTAAACTCAGAAATAGCAGAGATGACTGGTGCAAGAAATAAATTCACAACAGAAGAGCTATATCAAGGTGTAAAGGTTGTAGTCAAACTACCTGAAGAGATTATGGAACAGAGGTTTGGAATAGGGCCAAATGAGGGAGCTGCACATCTTTTTGCTGGCGATATCACGCTAAATCATATAGGCGGCGGTTTTGTTTATACTAATAGGGATACACTGTCAGCTGGTGCAGTATACCATTACGATTCTTTAATACAAAAACCAGATGAACCATACGTACTTGTCAATGCTATATTGAATAATCCTATGGTTAGAGAATTTATCAAAGATGAAGTTGCAGTAAAAGAGGATATTGATAAGGGTCTTCCGAAAGAGGAACAGTTGAGGACACGTTTTGCAGTTAGCAAACTTGTTAAGACATGGGACGACTTACGCCATAGTTACTATTCTCCAGCTAGCAGAGCAAAACTTATTGAAAGTGGCAAATACAAGTCAGAAACAGAGATCAAGGCAAGGATCGATTCAATTCATCAAGAGCTAAGTGATAAATACAAGGCCAAATTCTTAACTGATTATGTTGAGCTAGAATACAGTGCAAAATTAGTACCAGATGGAAAGCGATGTAGGATGAAAAAACCTTACAACAAGAATATTTTGTTTGTCGGGGATGCGGCTGGTCGTGGTATTTTTGTTGGTCCAAGAATTGAAGGACTTAATGTAGGAATTGATGACGCAGTAAGAGCTGCCAATGCTGTTGCAAGATCCATTGATAGGAACAATTTCACACATAGCTATCTAGGCGAATATTATACTCGATTAGTAGAAGATAGCCCTTATACAAGGGATATGAAGGAAATTGATAAAGATTATCTAAAGACATTTCTCGATGCTACAAAAGATGTTCCAAAAGATATTGTCGGCTCACGATATGGAATGATATTTAGGTTAATGACGAGCGGTACATTAAGAGGTCTTGCGGTAGGATTTGCTAACATATTGGGATACGATCGCCTTCTGCCGATAGTGGAATCAGTAGAGACGTATGTTCAAGTGCCTGTCGAGATTGCTGAAAAAGCAGGTACTGTGGTTTCATCTACATATACTCCCACAATTCCAACAATCGCTCAACGTATAGCAAAATTAAAGTACGACGATGATAATCTCTCACACATTAAAGTATTACATCCAAAAAATGAATTTATGAAAAAAATGGTTATATTGTGTCCAACAAAATGCTACAGCATAGAAAATGATGATGTCATACTTCAGCATGAAGGATGTATTGAGTGTGGAACTTGCGCCAAAGAAACGGAATGGAGACATCCTCGTGGCGAGAAAGGAATTAACTTTCAGTATGGCTAAATGCACAAATCGAGCGATACCTATCTAATAATTAATTTTTCCATTTTATTGAGCAGCCGATAGATGGATCGAAATCCTTTTCTATTTTTTCACCGTGCAATACCTTCCTTACGTTGCTTTCCATAATCGGAATGTTTGGAGTCATTCCAGGTTCCAATGCATCATTAATCCTCCCATGGAATACTAGTTTATGTTCAATATCCAATAGAAAGGGATCGGGCGTACAAACTGCACCATATGCCCTTGCAACATCTTGACTATCATCAATTAGATAAGGGAAATTTATTTTGTATTGTCTCGCAAACCTTACCATATTTTCAAAACCTTCACCATCATAATCAGGATCATTGCTGTTAACACCTATTACTTGTAATTCTGACGGTTTGAATGTTGATTGGAGGTTAATAATGTCACCAATTCTTGCTATAACGTAAGGACAATGATTGCATATGAAAACCACAAGCAAGGATTTGCTGTTGAAATCGTCCAGAGAATGCATTTTATCATCGATCCCTTTTAACCTAAAATGCGGTGATTTTTGACCCGTTCTAAGAACATGAGTTGAAGCAGTTTTTACCATACTACTATATACTTCGGAACAAGGATATTAAAACTTGTGCAGTTCTGTTAAAGGTAAACCATCATCGTCATCCGTCATTATCATCATCAAAAATAACCTTAACAAGATTTTTCACTTCTTATAATAACAGTGTGTAAAAAAAGGTTCTGGTTCTACCAAAAGTAATAATATTGATATTTCAGTATGGATTCTGTTTTTCACTGAACTTAGCAGTTTCTTCAGGACGATGTATTATGTATATATGCAGTTTTGTAACCCAGCAAACGATCCCGTTTAAATTAAGGAAAATGTAAAAACAGTCAAATACCTTGCAGAAATGATAAATATTAGGTGAAATGGTGTCAAAGAATCTATTGACGACGTGTTACAGTCATCGAGAAGAAAGCTCGTGGTATCAGAAAACGAGATTGATCTTGTTACTAACATCAGAAACGAAATCTTCATTTTAATGGTTGTGGAATCTCCAGGTTCTGCTGGTGGAAGAGGAGGAGGTTCTGGTAGCAGACGAATTGACAGCGTGCTGTGCTTTTCATATAAGAATGGAATATGTACAAAGTATTTTGAGGTTACCGAACCTGAAAAGGTTGAACAGTTTGATATCCCTTATAGCGCTATTGCAATGGATATTAAACTATCAACAGGTAAACCCATTGTAGTGCAGGGAATTGTCGATCCAGATCTTGTCAAATCGTATCAATCTCTAGTAAATATCATAAAATGAACTTATTCTAATAACCAGAAGTTAAGGAAGCAGCACTTTGAGGAACCAAACTATATAGCGTATTATTGCGATTTCTTCATGATCTCAACAATATGTGTCGAAGGAAGGATTGAAACAAAAACTTACTCAAGAGCAATAGAAGAGATGTATAAACAAAAGTACAGAAAGAGCATTCTCAGGCAAATATCATGATATAAAGAGCCTAGTGTTTACAAATGTGTATGCTGTGGAAATGATCTATTTAATTCAGATACAAATTTGATTCTGGTACAGGATGGCCTAGTTTTTGGGCACCAATGAGTGATGAGAATATCAAAAAGCAAAAAGATCATGGTCTATTCATGAGATGTATAAAGGTAATGTGTAATAGATGCGGCGCTCATTTAGGATATGCATTTGATGATGGCCCAGAACCCACAGGCTTACGATACTGTATTAACTCAGCATCGCTTATCCATGTAAGGAAGTAGTAAAATATATGTCACATGATCTAGTAATTTTGGGTTGGGTTATTGGATTTGCAGCAGTTACACTATTAACGATTGGTATTGCAACCCATCAAAACTATAAAAAATATGTAGAACGACAACAAAAACAAAGACATGATGCTCGACACAAAGACTCAGAACAAGCTAATGAGATTGAAAAGTGGAAGCGCAAAGTATTCAGACCTTAATTAAACTAGCTAGTGTATTTATTATTCTGCATTATGATCAGTATATGGTTAATAGAATAGTTACATCAAGCTGGAAACTTTTATCATTGACAGAACCCTTATGAGAAGTTAAAAGACTAATAGACATGCCGGAATATATCATTACCATATGCTAGCTGACGGTTTCACATCTACGAGTTCGTTATTTTCTGAGACACCAATTGGCTACTATTAACCTAGAATGTGAACGTATGGAGTTAAATTATAAAAATGGTGAATCAGTAGATATTTACAAATAGTAAATAATAATAACAATAATACCATGACTACGAAACAGCCAAAAAGGGTACAGGTTGTTACGGTTTTTTTAGAATATGAGCGGAAAATTCTGCTTCTTAGGCGTAGCCTAAAGGTAAGAACAATGCAGTCTTTGTGGGCTGGAATAAGTGGATATATTGAAGATAAAAATAAAGATCCCATGTCGCAGGCTCTGAAGGAAATAGAGGAAGAGACTGGATTAAGTAACGAAATGGTAAAACTTCTTTGCGTAGGTAAACCATTGGAAGCAGTTGAGAGTGATAAACCTGATGTAATTTGGACTGTCCACCCGTTTCTTTTTCATTCAAGCACGAACCTGATAAGAATTGATTGGGAGCATGATGAAGTAAGGTGGATTAACCCGACAGATATACAAAGTTATGAAACAGTTCCAAAATTAAAGGAGGCTTTAGAAAATGTTTACGTCTGTTGATATATCTGTCGTTATTCTCTATTGGTAGAACTCAGTTTTTTGGGAGTCATATGATCATATAATTTAATCCTTTATGAATTCGCACACAACATGGCAGTTCTATTCTGATGTAAATTGTCATTTATGTCAACTCTTTAATCTATAGATAGTAGAGTCGCCGCAGAGAAGCAATAGCTGTGCAGCAGCTAATTTATAATCTTAAGTCAGTCCATTTCAGTCAACAATATATTATATCTATCGCTTAGCAAAGTTACAGCGTCACTAAGAGCCTATCCCAAAAATACAGACCTGATATTTTTGTTTGACAGATAAGGATATAGCTCGATGTTCTTTTATTTTATTTATGATTGGTGTTTACAAAAAGAAGAAACACCTTCCAAAGATAAGATATATTCCAGGTGATCTATGGAATGAGGTAAAGAACATACTCCCTGCTGAAAAGCAGATTGAAACAATAGGACGTCCAATTGTACCATTTAGAAAAGTACTTGACGGTGTGTTGTATGTGCTGGGAATTGGATGCCAGTTCGAAGATGTTGCCAAAAGATTATGGTTCTAGTCCCACACACATGTCATAAAAGATTTCAAGAGTGGATTGGTAAAGGAGTATTTGAGAAATTATGGATTAGATTATTAGAAGTATACAATGATATCCATGGTATTGAATGGGGATGGATGGCAGTCACTAGATAGTATATCCCTGAAAGCTCCCTCAGGGGGAGGGATCTGATATGTTCCAATCCTACTACCCTTTGAATTAAGTTTTTGGAAGACATGGAGCCGTTCTTTTTTGATAACATTTGCATTTGGTATCCAATTATCTTACCGTATGTCTGTTTGTAACGAAAATTTGGCAATTGATTTGATAGGTACTATGGTAATGGTAGGTAGTTTTATCTTGAAATTAGGGGTTAATCTCCATCTTTGAAGGCATTGGAATCAATCAGAGAATTATCGAGTCAACGGAAGATGAGGGTAATAATTCCAAACGAGTAGCCTTTGCAATGGCGGCTATGCTATTATATTATTACTTATATATAACAAACCTAAATTATTTGCCTAAATTATTTGCATTAGATCTCAATTGGGAGCAAGACCCATGCTGTTAAACGAGCGTGTTTTGGTTATATGACCTATTTGACCATCCATATGACCACGCATTTGACCTATTTGACCAAAGTTAATATCTGCGAATATCCAATACTTTTATTAGTAAAATATGCCAGCTCGATTACCAGATAATATTAAATCTCTAGTTATACAGCAATGGTTGGAAGGAAAGCCACGAAACAATATTGCTGCAGAAAATGGCCTGAGCGATGGAGCAGTAACAAATATAGTTAATGAGTGGAAGCATAACCTTGGATTTTCTTTAGCAGATGACCTAAGGGAACTAGCAGTAACTATGAAAAGAGTTGGAGTTACTGCCCCGCAATGTGCTGTAGGGTTTAGAGTTGCAATGATTATGCTCAACATGGGAGTAAAAGAAGATGACTTTGAATCATATATTTTAGATATTTACAATCGTTGCAAGAACGTTGGATTAACACCGGAGAACATTGCTTCCCATTTGAAAGATTTACTTGAGCTTTCAACAACGAATATACCGTTTTCGCAGATTCCAAATTACGTAAAACAAAAGACAGAAGAAAAAGAAAAATTAGAGAAAGAGATAAAAAAATTAAAAGCGCAAAAAGAAATACTCAACTTGCAAAAATCAAATAGTGAGTCTGTTCGTGATCAAGCCTTACAGGATGAAAGGATGACTGCCGCTGAGCTTAAATGGCATTCTGATCTTAGGGCAGAATTGAGAAAATATGGTATACCTGTTGATGATATTTCAAAGTTTGCAAAAGCTGTTAATGGTATGAGAGAGTATGGATACGATGTGGACAAAGTTATAAGTGAATTCTCAGAGTCTCAATCACTCGAAACGCGACGCAAAATGCTTCAAGATAGCGTGAGAATGTTGCAAAGTGAACATAACTACCTCAGTCAGCACTGCTCTTTAGCTCAGAATACCCTAAATTCCCATCGTTCAACAATTTCTGCATTAGAAGAGCTTCAGGCTATGGGGTTTGGCGTCAAAGAGCTAAAACTACTTTGGCATACTATCAATGAAATAGCAGTTGCAAATAATATACCATTGTACGAAGCTCAACAAAAGTTCTTTAAGGATGTAGAAGAGCAATATGATAAAAAGCTAGGATTTGAATCCAAAGTGCAGAATCTACGGCTTGAAATTAACAAGCTAAGCGAACACAATAGCAAGTTACCCTTGGTTGGACCTCTACTAGCCAAACTTGTTCAAAGCGGAGTTAATGAACAGGATATAATCAATGTGGCGTACATATTTAATACACATACTGGCAGTAAAAGCAATACTATAGACATACAATTGTTAATCTCTGACCTCCATAAGTACGGACCTATCAAATCAGTTATACAACAGTTAAGCCAAGATAAAGATAACCTGGAAAATCAGATAGCTTCATTAAAAATACAGAAACAAGATTTAGATAGACAGAACCAAGTTATCGCTGTATTATCAATATATTTAAAACAGATCGTTGAGTTTTACTGTAGATCAGCAGCTGCCTTATTTAGAAATGAAATTAAACGAATGGTTTTAATCGCTGCATTTCTTGGGTATTATTACTTATCGAGCCTTCAGTATGAAGCACTCCTGCAAGTAAATGGTGGTATTAGCACATTTATAGCTTTAATAAGAGCTGCCAAGGGCGAAGATGTTCCAATATTAGAGATAAGGATGTCAGTAATAAAAGCTATTGAAATTATGATCGGCAAACTAGGAACCAATGATGATAGATTAACTCAAGTCCTATCAGAGACACGATTTGAACTGATGAAGAATTAGTAGTACTTTTATTTCCTCACAAAGTAAAAGAGCCTTTGTTTAGATTTTATTATCGCTATGAGGATTTGTTGTACGTATCTCTCGCTTACACAATGACAAAAAACGGATAACTAATAGAAATTGCTTGTTTGGAGACCTTAGCTGATGTCTCGAGAGTGAACTGATTGCAGAGACACATAAAGAAAAATATAATCAAGAAAGATTTAAAACAATCTGCGATCTATTGAATGGAAAATGGCAGAAAGAATCGTGAAAGTCATCATTTTATTTTTACCACAGAACTGATATCTGGCTTATTGGGCTCATTGAATTTAGGACATGTTTAGGTCTTAGTGCATCCAGTGATTGCTCATCTTTAGTAGCTATTCCATACTTCTAACAGGTTTTCACTTCACCCATTGCCAAAATAATGAAGATATTTAAGGTGCATGGATGATACTAAATCTATTATACTTTATACCATAGCATTCCTTTGGTATTTTATACAAGCAGTCAGCATATTGACGAGATAATCCTTCAGTTACAAGACCAATTTTCTCGAATGAATCGACATCAGCATAAGCAATGTCATTTCCAATATTGATATTACCTGTAGGCTTCACTTTTATTTTTCCATGAAAAATTCATGTTTAATGAAGCCTTTTTAATATTTAGAGTATTAATGATAATTATATGAAAGAGTCTTACCATTGCTTGCGTTGCAATAAGGAATTCATAGATAAAGATATGGCAAAGGATCATAGCAAATCTACCGGCCATGAAATCATTGAACGGACATTGGAGAAATAGAATATCGTGTATATATAAGATGCAATAAATACCAATAGCTTTTCCTCAAATGGCAATTATCGTCCATCATTTGAACGTCTCTATATATCGATATTGCTCTGAAGAATACAACACAATAATTTATTTTTTAGTGGTCGAACATTAGATTTATCACCAGTGAGTATCTATTGTCATATTAAGCTGCAGACAATCATCTATTTCTTTCTACAATGGCGAGAATAGTGTAAAGATCTATTAATATGATTATTAGCCCTAAAAATACTAGTTATCAGCTGCTAATAGCAGTACAACATCTAAATTAGCTATTGACATAACCTTTTTTCATGAACAAAAGAACCAAACAGAAGAATGCCAGGAGTAAAATGATTTTTTCCAAAGGGATGATTATAGCGATT
>Ga0070711_100000255_pt1 | contig 27200 bp, 27 predicted proteins | sample LARL53metaG_FD_65452 | JGI IMG/M metagenome (GOLD analysis project Ga0070711, IMG submission 65452) | Corn, switchgrass and miscanthus rhizosphere microbial communities from Kellogg Biological Station, Michigan, USA - LAR L5-3 metaG | ecosystem: Host-associated > Plants > Roots > Rhizosphere ... | reverse complement strand
GGGACAAGTATGACCTCCAATTGCTCCAATGTCGGCTTTGATTGCAGATAATGTAATTTTCATTTTCTAATGCTATTGTTGTTTTGGGTGTGCTTCTTAAAACTTTTACGACTATCATTCCCTATATATTGATTTGTGGCCTCCAAGAATTTCATCATTTTATCAATATCCACATTGCTTCATAATCTTAATTTTAGTTAATAGTAATGTCAGCATTTGGAGTAAATGATCCGCATATTAAATCAATTCAATTTCAATTTTGGCTTATCGAATAACTAATGATGCATTAGATGATGCATTAGATGATGCATTAGATGATGCATTAGATGTAGCAACTTCATAATATTAGTTGCACGATAATTATCGAAGAGAGGCTTTTTATTGAAAATTTTATCCTAATTCCCAGTGTAAGATTGAGTTACTAGTTAGAACTATCATTAAAAGATTCAAACTAAATTTTTCAACACCTAATCATATGTCTTACAGCTCAATTATCAAATAGGTTCAGATAGTAGTGATTCAAGTAGAGTTCTATTAACAGAGATGAAGCCCTATCACAGTTAAAAAATATATAGATTCGAATTAGAAGTATCGGATAGTAAGGTTATCAGTAAGAAGTCGCGGTCAATATTCAAGTACGATTTGAATTAGCATAATAAATCCCTATTTTAGGACCAACCCACAAAATACTTGTATCTTTTCTCAACCTCTTTATTGTTTCCTTCGATAACCTTCTTCGTTTCTGTCTGGAGTCTGTTGTTAGCGTACTCTCTAAACTTTTCTCCATCCTCACTTTCGGGAAATTTTGATAGGGAATACTGAAAATGACCCATAAACTCGACTGCTTTACTACGGAATTCTTCTCTCGTAGGCTTCAAATTTCTCGATACTTTAAACCATGTAGAAGCACATGCAGTAGCGTAAATCTTCGCCAAGTCTTCTATTAAACGATCTATTTCAAAAAAGTCTTGCATTATTCATGATCATTAAAAATTGGCGGCTTATAAAATTAATCATTCATTTGAATTTACAACGCCAATAAGATTTGCCTTAACAAGCCGCTATTATCGGCAAATATATTTTAAATGAAAAGCTTTGATGTATATTAATGATATGTACAATGAGAATCCATACTGCAACGCTCCTAGTAAGCAAGTGATTCCACAGGCTTTCAGGGACCAGATACGGTTGTAGATAACCACGAAATTGTGCTACACACCAAATTTTTTGTGTGTAGTGTACCCTTAACAATGGGTGTCAACGCCCAAATGACTTTTAGTGGTCTCGAAATCATGCAAAGTCTAACAGACATCATTACTATCCTAGTTGATCCGGTTCCTCGTTTCGACTAGTCGGACCGAATCATTTTGTTTTATATTTACGTGCGAGAATTCTAAACAGAGTCTGTGTTGCAAGGACTCCTTCTCGATAATCATTATTTTTTATGCCCACTTCTACTAAATCCACTCCCACGAGCGTGGACGAGTGACTTATGCTCTTAATTATTCTAAGAATTTGAAAAGGGTCTAACCCAAAAGGTTCTGGTGTGCCTGTGCATGGCACGTAAGGTAGATCGTAGACATCGATATCAAAAGATATGTAGATATTCCTATTTCTAGTAACCCTCTGCAAATGATTGAGAAGCTCATCTATTCTATTGTGAACCCTCCAAGCATCGAAGGTAGTCACTCCAAATGCCTCGGCCGTTTTATTTTCGTGACTATCAGCCTGGCGAATACCGATCTGAATAATATTTTTGCCAGAAATGTGTCCTTCTTTTATAAGATGGTAAAAAGGTGTAGTATGACACAATCTAAGATCATCATATCCTTCTTTCATATCTCTGTGGGCATCAAAATGGATAAGAATGGGATTTTCCTTGGACACTTCCTTTATCTGAAAATAGGAGACAGTATGCTCTCCTCCAAGCAGCACAGGAATTTTATTCGTGCTAAGAGCGGCCCTGGAGACTTTTGAAATCTTGTCATCAAGATACCTAAAGACAGACTTGATGTGGTTATACCGATTTCCTCCCTTGGTCTTGGGTATCTTGATATCTCCTAGGTCGTAAATTCTCGCCCTCTCGTAAATATCGATCTTCTCTTCAAAAACAAATGTTTCAGTTTGACGAGCAGATGTGATTCGTATTGCTTCTGGACCTCTTGCAGTACCTTTTCCAAAACTGGTCGTCAGGTCTAATGGAACGCCATAAAATATCACCTGAGCTTCATCAAGAGTAACTGATTGGGGTATATCCGCAAATCCGTATCCCGCTTTTGTTTTCTCGGGTATGATAAACATCTGGTCTAATCCATCAATAGTCATTTTTCAGAGTACCAGGTTAGACCTTCAACATTAAAACGCTTTTGTCATTAATAATATCTGTGAGTCTCACAAGTAAATTCAATCGGGGATAACAATGCAGCATTAATTACGTCTTAAACCGAAGATATCGAATATTACAAAGTTGGATTCAGTTATTTACAATATTCACTCAAATAGATGTCTGACATCCCCTTCCAAAATTCCAGATTCGCCATGTAGTCTGTCGATATGTTTCGAAAGGCCATCTTTGGTATCAAAGGGAGACTGGCAGTATGGACATACTATACTGAATTTACTCAAGTCTTTCATATATGCTATAGCCTTGGTATTAATAATGCAAGCTGGCGTTCCGGAGATGGCTGTATCTTCAGAAGCCATGGATAATGTTTCCATACTCTGGTAAATATCTTCTCTAGTGACAACTCCTAAAACTGCAGCATACGCATGAACCATCACCTGCCTAATACCATGCTTGTCCATAACAGCCAAGGCTTCCTTAATTGTTGAACTTGGGCCCAAAGCAAGAACAGGACATGTCATTATCTCTCTCAACTTAACTTTCGATGGATTTCCATTTTGGGAAATCACTTTGAAGAGAATATCAGTCTTGCTCACAATCCCAATTACTTCCCCGCGTTTAGATACAAGTACGCTTCTGCTATTTTTCTCTCTCATCATCTTTGTAGCCTCGTCAACTGAAGCGTCGCTTTCAAGGATGACAACATCTGGCTTCATGAGGAGCCCTACACGAGAAGATAGCAAAGATGTCATCGTATTAGGAATGTTCTGTTCCACACTGTATTTAGGCACATGATTTATTTATAGCTAATGGTCCAACTATCGAATTTATAATTAATCGATAAAAAATAGATTAGATCCTAAATTATGTATTTCCAAATTGTATTTAATGTTATTAAATCAAGGGCGATTGCAAATCTTCATAATGAGCAGTTGGATTGAATTAAACAATAATAACCATGCCTTTTGAGCTGATAACCTTATACCAATACAGATGAGGTACAAGAAAAACCAAACGCATTATATGTCATATGAGATCTTCATACATTCCAGAATAGTTCATCCAAACTACGTTGCCGCGGCTTCCCCAAAAGCGTCTTAAAATTGAAATTAAGAGATGATAGTAATTGGTCAAAGGTAGCTTCCATGGTAGCAAGGTATTTCTCGATATCGATATCTTCGGCAACTGCGAGTTCTACTGGCTTGACCCCATCTCCTGTCTTTGTTTTCACATAGGATATGATATCGCCGGCTTTGATTAACCTTCCATTGTCAGTTAATAACTTCGCGGCCTTGATATGCTGCGGAAGACCTTTGAAGGTTTCTACTTCTTTCTCCTTGCCATGCAGCGCAATATTTTTTGTAGTTTGATTGTTCGACATTTTCTTACCATACTTTTCTGGCGACTTATTTACCATCACATTGAAACTCAGATCATTTAGAGGGATCTTCTTTAGCTCTAATCCCTTTGCATTTTCTTGGATTATATTTTTGATTTTTTCCTTAGCAGATTCAAAATCTTTTTCCGAATCGACTTTACTCAAAATACTCAAAATTTCATAAAATGCGTTACGGATGAATGGGGGCGTATGAGATTTTTTTCCAGTAAGCCCCTTTACGTCGACAGTTCCGTCTGTAAGTACACCGAGGTAGTTCTTTTTGAGCTCACTGAATACAACGTAGCGATATTGTTTGTCAATCTCTAAATCAACTCCTAATCTTGTTCTCGCCCACAATGAGATCTCTTCAACCTTATTTGAGGAGGGATTCTTTAAAAAAAGGGAGTCTGTATCACCATAGATCACCTCAATACCTATTTCCTTGCATCTCTCAATGGTAGAAGTCGTAGTTACTCTTCCGATTGCGGCAGTAGCATCTGCTACTGGTAAACAGTAAAGAGGGAAAATCTCTGCGCCCATAACGCCATAACTGGCGTTAAGAATAACCTTAATAGCTTGACTTACTACATTGTACAATTGGCGTTCTTCTGGTGTAATTGATTTATTCTTTGACAGATGTTTATAATAATTAACTCTTAGATCCCGTAACGAACCTATTAATAGTGAAGTCAGACCCCTGTTTACTTTGCATATCCAATGTGTCGTTCCAGGTACTTTTTGGTTAGGATCTTCCTTGCAAGATTGATGCACGCAATTAACTGTTTCGTATGAAAGATTGTGGACTTTGATAATACTAGGGTACAAGCTAGCGAAATCGACTACCACTACTCCAAAATGAATCCCTAGCTTGGGCTCAACCACTAAGCCCCCACGATATTTTTTTTCTTTGATGATTGCAGTAGTCGACGCGGTACCCTTTTCCTGCAGTTCGTCTCTTCTTGGTATGAGGAACCCGTTAAGTCGATGCTCATAGTATAGCATTCCTCTAATCCATTGATTAACGCCAAAGCGCGCAATATCATCTATTGATAATCGTCCTATTCTCGCAATAACTATTATTAATTTCATCAATAAACTATCATTAAAGCTAGTCAACCTATATGTTAGGTCTGCATCCTTTAAGCAATACATGGCAAGTGTTTCGATGGGTAGTTCTGAAATATCACCGTCAAATTCAAGTTTGGTATCGTCGAGTAGCGCTTCGGAGATTGCATTTAAAGTATGCTCAGAATATTTGTTACTAAAGGCATAAATCTGAACGGATCGATTTTGAAATGTTCGAAACAGATCGATATGTATACCATATTTTAGTTGTACAGGTTCTGCCTGAATTCCACGTTTAATGAATGTCTCGCGCTTTATTATGATAGGTACTTTGTCCTTTGGTATAATTTGTGATCTATCAGGATCAATTCTTGGATCCTGCGACCTAGCATATAAATATGGTAAGTCAAAATCATCTCCATTGTAGGTAATGACGATCGGATATGAAGCTATTATCTTAAAAGCCTCCTCTAGCAGGTCCTTTTCTGTATAGTAGATCTCTGCTTCAGGTATCAATGCCTGGCTGCTTTCATGTTGTTTATTCTGATTTAACAACAACACTTTCCGGTATCCATCACTAGCCACAAATCCAACAGCAGTAATACGACGATCATGATCCCTAGGAGTAGGCATTCTTCCTTCTTCAGATTCAACCTCTATATCTACAGAGACCCGCTTAATCTCAGGAATAGGTTGGTTAAGTAGATTTGCCCATCTTGTAATTTGCTTCTGGTAGCGAATATCCTCTGCTTTTTCCGATGAGACTTTCAGTTTATTCCACAATAGGTCTTCCAGCTCTTCACGTACTTTGTCTGAAATGTCCATTTCATGGGTCTTGATTTCGTTACCTATTCGAAGATAAAATGTACCAGGAATTAAACCTGTATCGTAAAGGTAATTTTCGTGATATTTGATATCTGCTTCCCATGCCTTTACCTTTTCACGGATACTATTTTCTGTCCCACCAATAGATAGCGGATCAGGTGCACTAATTTTCAGGATATCGATCAATTTATCCGATATCAGATCACGTCTTTTCACATTTTCGATGGTATATTTTCTTTCCACTTTGGCGACTTCTTGAGCTCTGGCCGCATATTGTAATTTAGTATAACAGTACGGTTTATGATTCGTCCGATCTCGCCAAATGTATATGGATTCATCTTTAGGACTATAAAATTTTAGATACACCTTTTGCTCTTCTCCTGAATATATCGCCGATAAAAGAAGAGCTGGGGTATTTTCTGGCAGCTCGGATAAATCGCCAAATTTTTTTTCTCTGACAGTAAAATGTTCCTCCTGATGTGCCAACGATATTATATGGTCAATTGTGAATCCTATTAAATGTTCATCTTAACCTAGGAAATGCAGGACCAACCAACCACGGAATTTAGGTTAGGTTCGCCTGCTATCTGAAATATCCCAATTATAAGCTGTACATTGAGTTCCTTACACCACGCTACGTTTATGCCTTGGTGTAGTCAACCCCCTATGAATGGGGGAATATAACTACACTCTCGTAGCTATTCATTATCACGCTATTATTCCATCATCAAGGGTTCAAGTTATATTTTCCATTCTCATTCTATTCTTCTCTCTTCTTTGAATAAATACAATTCCAAGTAGATACAACGCAATCATTGGACCCGCTATAAACCACATTGTGACTCCACTCCCATCAGGAGTTATTATGGCACCAAAAACAACCAAGATTATAATTGCATAGCGAAAGTTCTTTTTCCAGAAATTGACATCAATCATACCAGTAAGTGTAAAGGCGTACATTATCATTGGAAGTTCAAATGCGATACCAAACCCAAGAAAAAATTGTAAAACAAATGAAATAAAATCGTTAACATTAAAGAAGGTCTCAACTCCAATAGCCTGACCGTATTTATACAAAAAGCCAAGCGTGAATGGAATTACAAGGATATAGGAAAGTATTATTCCTGAAATAAATAGGGCGATAGTCGGCAGGATGATGTTGACGATTAGGCTCTTGTTAAATTTTCTTTCAAAGGCCGGAGAGATAAAACCAAATATTTCTTTAATAATGATCGGCATCGATCCAAGCACTCCTAATAACATACCCACGTATATTTGAGCAAAAAATGCCTGACCCGGCGAGGTCTGTATTAACTTTACTTCGGGTGGAAGTAGCGTATCTCTCATATAAGACGTCAATTGAACTGCAATGTTATTAATTGGGTCGGGCACTGGATAATATAAGTATGAATCATTCAGAGGTTTTAAGCCAAAGCTCATGCAGAATATTGTAATAATTGCTATAGAAATTGCTATATGAAAAATTCTAACACGCAATTCATTGATGTGTTCGTACATTGTCATATCTGCTGAGGGCATGTTTTGATCGTCAATACTAGAAAACGTCTGTCCGGAATATAATTGTGTAATTTCCGTAAATCAGAGAACTGACTTTGCCAAAACAAAAATCCTCGATTGATGGCTATATTAAGGTGATATGACATATCAATAAATCTAAATCACATCAGCAAATTGCTGCAACCTGTTTTCCTAAATATCATCAAGACTCCTCTTTAGCTAATAAAGTAATGCCATTACAAGACTTTCTACTGCCCTCAGAAAATGTGAAGTTTTATAGCACTTCCTTAGTCAGATACGGAATTAAAAAATATAGAGTCGTGATAACTGATAAGAGATTGATTCTGTATGCACAGCGTGGATACATTATTAAATCTGATGATATTGTCAGTGAAGGCTTAGATAGGATCCAGGGATTGGAGTATTCGGTAAGAGGATTTATCTTTAGAATGGCAAAAATTTCTATTCAATGCCTAACGAAATTGGAATTATACGGCCCAGTTTCTGAAATCAATCCGTTATTTCATACAATGCAATCTCTTATAAATATTGGACCACAGCTATAGATCTCAAAATTGTTTTTTGCAAAGGTGAATTTGATTCATCATTACTCATTATAACCATAACTAAACTACTGAAACTTGACTAATTCTCATACAAATTAAGAATATAGTATGATCTTGCTCGATGAGCTGGTAAAGCATTCTTCACAAGTCAAACATAAAATATTATTAGAAAATGAATAGCACACAGCGCATTCCACTTGTGGCTGGACAATCAGCTCGAGTCAGAACGGAACGGCATCAACTATTGAGTTAAAGAAACCTCAATGTAAACGTCGTCAGGTATTTTTAATCTCATAAGCTGCCTGATAGCTCTATCGTCGGCCCCCAAGTCAATTACTCTTCTGTGTATACGCAATTCGTATTTATCATATGTATTTGTTCCTTGTCCACAGGGAGATTTTCTAGTTACAACTCTCATTTTCTTAGTGGGAAGAGGGTGTGGTCCTTTCAGCTTTATACCACTTTTTTCGCCAAGACCCTTTATCTCTGAGCATACACCTTCAAGTGTAGAAAGGTTTGTACTGGTAAGTTTTATTCTAGCTTCTTGCGGCATTCCAAAAATTCACTTTACTTTTTAGAGGGATCATATTTCTCTGTAACTGACTTAACTACGCCAGCTGCTATGGTTGTTCCCATATCCCTCAAGGCAAATCTTCCAATTTCTGGAAATTCCTTGAATGTTTCAATAGCCAACGGTCTAACTGGCTTAATCCTTACAACTGCAGCGTCACCGGTTTTCAAAAATTTAGGCTTTTCTTCTACTACTCCTCCAGTCTTTGAGTCAATTTTGGCGACAAATTCCGAAAGTGTAGCAGCAACTTGGGCAGTGTGTGCGTGTAGTACTGGTGTATATCCGGGGGCCATTGCGGTAGGATGATGAATTACTATAATCTGTGCCTCGAATTCTTTGACCACAGTCGGCGGACTGCTAGCAGCGCCAATCATGTCTCCACGCTTTATTGATTTTTTGTCAACACCTCTGAGGTTAAAACCTATATTGTCGCCAGCTTCAGCAGAATCCATCTGTGTATGATGAGTCTCGATACTCTTGACTTCACCATTGACACCAGATGGCATTACGACTACCTTGTCGTTAGTCTTAACTATGCCAGTCTCAACTCTGCCAACTGGTACTGTACCGACACCAGTTATGGAATAGACATCTTGTACCGGGATCCTTAAAGGCTTTCCAATCGGTTTTTCAGGCGCTTCAAACATATCTAGAGCTTCCAGAAGAGTAGGTCCCTTGTACCAAGGCATATTTTCAGATTTCTTAATTAGATTGTCACCTTTCCATCCAGATACTGGAATGAATTGAACTTTGCTAGTGTTATACCCGACAAGTTTCAACATTTTTTCGGCTATTTCCTTAACTTCTTTATATCTCGCCTCTGAATAGCCTGAATCATCCATTTTATTCAAGGCTACTATCATTTGGCTGACTCCAAGGGTTCTTGCCAAAAATGCATGCTCCCTAGCCTGACCGCCAGGCTCAGTTGCTGCTTCTGTCTCACCTGGCTTGACTGAAATTACCAAGACCGATGCATCAGCCTCGGAAGCGCCGGTTATCATGTTCTTTATAAAGTCTCTATGCCCTGGTGCGTCAATTAATGTGTAAAAGAACTTTGAAGTTTCAAATTTTTGAAAGGCCAAGTCGATCGTGATGCCTCTATCCCTTTCATCTTTGATACTATCCAAAACCCAAGCATATTTGAAAGTATCACCTTTACCTGTTGCCTCAGATTCCTTAGCAAATGCTTCGATAGTCCTCTGGTCAATAACTCCCATATCGACCATTAAATGACCTACACAAGTCGATTTACCATTATCAACGTGACCTGTAACCACCAAATTCATATGTGGTTTTTTGCTTTCGCTCATAATCGTAAAGCGATGTTAGGGCTTTATTTGTATTTCGATATAGATGAAAATTATTATCCAATTTCTGTAATTGTATTTTGTTTGTGAGCGGGGCGTTCTGCTAGAACATCTCATCTAATGAAGTGCTTACTTGGTCTGGGATGCATATACACATCAGTACGGTCGAAACTGTAATTATTAGGGATCTAGAATCTAAAATTCTCCCCGCTGAGAAAAATTACATCACATGTTTATACACATAAAAGCTATATTTCCTATTTTACTCTACCATAATCATCTTCTATTCTTGTAATATCATTTTCATCAAATCTACCATACGAAATCTCTAGCACAATACAATCCTCATACGCCTTGATTCTGTGCTTAACACCAGTACCTATCTTGATATGTTCGCCTTCTTTCACGGAAACCTTAGCCCCATCAAGCTCTACTTCAGCTGTACCCTTTAATATCTTCCAGAATTCCCATCTATGCCGATGATATTGAAGGCTTAGTCTTGAGTTCGAGTTAATATAAATCAACTTTACTGTGCAGAGTTCATTTTCGTGAAACTTTTCAAATTTTCCCCAAGGCCTAATGTCTGTATAAACTTCCACATAAGGAAAAGTGATAGAGACTAAATAAAATTTCCTCATGTAGTCAAATGTGATTGTAAGCTTCAAAATGAATTTCCCACGCGAGAAGCCTCTAGTTATGTATATTTTATTGAGATCATTGCTTTTACGACAGTCTGATTAGCTCTACCCTATACTTGTAGGGTATACTGTCTAATTAACTGCAATCTAATTCTTAAGCAACAAATTGTTTATATTATATCTGGTATTAAGTCTAGCAAATATAAATGACAGGCATTTCTGCTAGGTGCATTACTAATTGTCACTGAAACCCAATATACTACTAGCGATATACAGCATCAAATAATATCGTACAAGTATGAAAAATTGCGGTGCTGATTAAGCCACGGCTAGCAACAGTTTTCGACCATCTAGCTCTACATCTTTATATTTCACTTTTTCAATTGGCTGCTTCGTTACCACTACTGACCTCACTCTAACTAGATAAACTAACTCTTCTTTTATCTCAGCGATTGCATTAATATCTTCATTGTCAAGATATGCAACATAAGCTGCAGAGAGAATATCAGTTGGATTATAGCCCTGTTCTTTTCTTACCTGCTGTAAGTTTCTAGCCAAATCCCTAAGAACACCTTTTGCTATCAATTTATGGTCACGTCCTGTAGAAACAAAAACGATCAAGTCGCCCTGTCTTGCCATTTCATATCCTTCAGATGCTTCGTAAGACAATTCTATATCTGACAGGGAAAGCATGATTTCCCCACCATCATAATTCAATTGGAAGCTACCGTTGGAATGAAGCGATCGTAGTATTTCAGATTTATCCATTTCATCAAATGCATGCCTAACTAATAGAATTCTTTTATCTTTCAGTCTTGGAGCAATATTTTTGGTTACAAGTGTGGCATTTACGACGATAGGGAGATTGCTTTCAAGTAAATTAGAAATGTGTTCAACTGGTAGTGCTGGATCTGTTATACTCACAACCTTGTACTCTTCAGTGTTTAGTTGACTTTTGAGTACTTCTCCAATTCCTTGTTCATTTATAAAATTAGGATTAAGGCACCCAATTAGCACTTTATTTACTGGCCAACGCCTTTTTAGATGGCCTTTTGTTCTGGCAGCATTTGCAAGCGATATTATTTCCTTCACTATATTAAAACTGCGTTCAACATTCCAATTTACAAGATATTCATCAAATTTGGGCCAATTTTCAAGTATAATGCTTTCTTTTTCCTTAAAGCACTTTTGGTACAGATATTCAGTGATAAATGGCGCTAGCGGATGCAGAAGTTTTTCTAATACGAACAATGTATGACCTAAGACAGAATATATTACAAGTCGCCTCTTAAGTGACTCAACATTGTCTTCCCAAATATCATTTCTTATTATAGGAACGTATGTCTGACTAACAATATTTATCACATATTCATCAATGGCTTTTGCGCCATCGTGAAATCTACAATGCTCAAAACTATTTGTGACAGTATCAATCAATTTTTGCAGCTTTGAAAGAAGCCATATTTCCGAAACACCAAGGGAATCATTCTCGATTGCCCACTTCAGACTGTGAACATGTTTGTCAAATCTGTCGTAACTACTATTTTGTTCGAAATAGATATGAAGAAAATATAAAGTACTAAGTATTTGATGGGGTCGACTTGCCATTTCTTTAACACTAAAGTTTAACGCCTCAATCGGAGATGACTTCCACATAAAATAAAAACGAACCAAATCTACAGCACTATCAGTGAGTAACACTTTTGCATCAATAACATTTCCAATGCTCTTGCTCATCTTATTGCCGTTTTCATCTAACACATGGCCTTGAAAAAGAAATGAATGGTAAGGTGCAATCGGGGAATGATTCAGTATCACGTTCTCAATTAGAAGAGTATATGCCCAGCCTCTTGTTTGGTCGATACCTTCAGTTAGAAACGCTGCAGGAATTGTTTTCTGATATTCCAGATTTGTTAACGAGGCATATGGAGCGGCCCCGCTATTGTGCCAAGTGTCTAAAACAAAAGGCTCTCTTTGCATATTAGCGCCGCACTTCTCACATGGAATTTCTATTCTGTCAATTTCAGGACGATGCAATGCAAAATCAGGACCATCTGGGAGACTAAGGGCCTTCTCCAATATCTCATTCCTAGAAAAAAGATATTCTTTATGTCCACATTTGATACATGCCCAGATTGGAAGGGGTGTTCCCCAAAGTCTCTCTCTTGTAATGCACCAAGGAACCTTTTCTTTTATAATCTCCAAGAATCTATTCTTCGGCGGTTCATAAAAATATTCTACGTTTTTTGCTGCGTCAATAGGAGCATTTTCGAGACTGTCTATCATGTAGAAATATTCTCTTCTTGCAAGCCAGACTACCTTGTGATGAGATCTCCAGCATGTAGGATATTGGTGGTTTATTATACCCAACTTAACTAAGGAACCAACTCTTTCTAGGATCTCAGTGACCTTTAGGTCCGCATCTCTTACGAACATTCCATTAAAAACGCCAGCCTTATCTGTGAAGTGAACAGCGTCGTCAATAGGAGCAAAGATCGGAATCTTTCTCCTCACAGCAATTTCGAAATCCTCTTCTCCATTTGCTGGAGATATATGTACTATACCGCTACCTGTCTCAATATCTACGAATGGTTCGGCCACAACAAAATGTATTGAGTTAGATAGCCGATTTAATTCTGGAATTAAATCCAAAAATGGGTGAATATAGCGCCTCCCATCTAGTTCGTTTCCGGTTATCACCCTATCGACTGAAAAATCTTCTATATGCAATTCTTCCATTAATCCCCTCAATCTGTTTTCCGCGACTATCCATTTTTCATTTTTAACCGTAACAAATGCATATTTCGCATTAGGATGTACGCCGACTAACTCATCCGTGACTACAGTAAATGGCATGGTAGTCCACACAATTATGTATGCTTCCTCACCAGCTAGCTTTACCTTATAATATAACGATGGGTCTTTAACAGCGGCATATCCTTGCTTAATCTCAGCATTGCTCAATGAAGTTTGACATGACGGGCAATACGCCACAACACGGAACCATTCCTTTAGGATGCCGTATTCCCATGCCTTTCTTAGATAATGCCATTCTCGTTCAATATATTCATCCCTAAACGTCCAATATGCAAGTTCATAATCAAATGACATTCCCAGAAGTGCATCTACCCTTCTCCAACTTTCACCATAGTGTTTTATTATCTTCTTGCAGGTGTCTACAATTTTTTGTATTCCCACCCTGTGGATATTTTCAATCTTACTGCCTGTTAGTCCCAGCTCTTTTTCGGCCTGGAGCTCAATCGGGAGTCCTTGCGTGTCCCATCCAGCTCTAAAAATGATATTGTTCTTCTGTAAAGTCTTAAACCGATACCATAGATCCTTTATGATTCTTCCCCTCAAATGTCCTGCATGGGGTTCTCCATTCAAGGTTGGAGGCCCATCTACGTAGCCAAGTAAAGTGCCATTGCCATTTTTTTTCAGGTCATTTTGTATAAGGGATTTGATATCAATGTCATCGAAGTACTGCCTAACCTCATTTTCTATTAGCTTGATATCAAATTTATTGGAAAGTCCCATTTATAAGAGCCGATATAGGATCCTGTGTTTATGTTTTTGGGTACCTTTACAATAAGATTATATTTTATTATCTGGACACAAATTTCAACAGAATGTCTTTTATAGATAGGTTAAACCCTGGACAGAAAATACCCGATGAATTTAATGTCTTGATCGAAATTCCAAAGAATAGCAACATAAAATACGAGATCGATACTGAAACAGGAGCTCTAAATGTTGACAGAAGACTACTCACCTCTATGACTTATCCACACAATTACGGTATAATTCCACAAACAGTAGAAGATGACGGTGATCCAATCGATGTTCTTGTGCTTGGCGCAGATCCATTTATTCCCAAATCCGTAGTTAAGGCTAGACCAGTAGCCGTCTTGCTTACAGAAGATGAAGAAGGCCAAGATTCTAAAATCATTGCGGCTCCACATCATAAAGTTGATCCTGCTTATTCTGCGATTATTGATCTAAAGGATATCCCAACAGATATTCAAAATGAAATAAAACACTTTTTTGAACACTATAAAGAATTAGAAGCAGGAAAGTACGTTAAAGTGACTGGCTGGGGTACTGCGAAAACCGCCAAAGAAAAAATTAAAGCGGCAGCAGATAATTACTCAAATTTGAAGCGAAGATAGTAAGCATTTTGAAACCATAAGTTGTATATTGGGACATCGGCTGGGTAATGAATCTTTTTCTATGATTTCAACTCATAGTGTTTCCAAAAACAAACTTCCTAATGAACTTTTTTTGATAATCTGGGATGAGTTGAAGATCCCCTATTTTTCTGAAGGAAAATCTCGAAGACTAGTGTTCAATCTGGTTAGCAGGTTACACAGGCCGAGAATTTAAATCAACTTTCTTTTTGATTATTTGTCCTAAATCTGCATAAGTTGTAATTTATTCTAGATTAAAGGATAAACTCATATATCATGTGTTCAAGTGAGAATCCTTCACTATAAGGCAATCAAAAACTGGATTCCTTTAATCCTAGGTTACTATTAGATCTATAATGCCTTAAACTGCTCGCTCCATCCCAGATATGCTTTTATCATTTCAATACTTACACTAGGCTTTCTCATCTTAAATATTTCCTTGAAATCGAGCATAGTAATTGATCTTGGATTTTCATCTGATTCTAATGCTTTCCCGCTTTCGAATAACTCATTAACTACACGAAGTTGGGCAGACTGACACATGTCTTTTATATCGCTGGCACTATATCCTTCAGCCAGTTTTGCTAGATCCTCCTGTTTGAAACCATTGTCTCTACGTAATGCGGCAGTATACTGGTTGAAAAGGTTTAATCTAGACGCTTTATCTGGGAGCGTAACATAAATTCTCTTTTGAAATCTTCTAAGAAAACCTGCTTCGAGGCTCCAAGGCTTATTCGTTGCGCCAATGACGTATAATTGGGATTTTCTAAGTTTACCGTTAATGCCGTCCATCTCGGTCAGAAACTGATTTTTTACTCTGACTTCCCCGCCCACTTCACTGCTGCGAGTACCTAGAAGCGAATCTATCTCGTCTATAAAAAGTATTACACTTACACCTTCATTCAGGCTTAATGTGTGTGCCATTGAAAACAGTTTAGCAACATTTTTCTCAGCTTCACCAAGCCATTTACTCATCATCGCTGCGGCATCAACATTTATGAAATAACCTTCAATTTCTGCTGCTGCAGCTGCTGCAAGCAGCGTCTTGCCACACCCTGGTGGTCCATATAATAAAATGCCCTTGGGCCAACCAAGAGGAAACAGATCTGGTCTTTTAGTCGGATATACTATTGACTCCCTTATTGCACGTTTGGCATCTTCAAGACCGATGACTTCTCCCCATGATACCTTCGGTTTTTCCTTCATTATCAGGTCATCGAAATCCATCCTCTCGGCATCTGTTCTCGTATTGTCGCTTTTATCAGAAAAATGATTTTCTGCCCCCCTAGTACGATCGACTGTGCTCTCAGTATCTTTTTTAGTAACTGATGCTCTTTTCGAGTCCGATTCTCTACTCAAAGACTTATCCGTGATGGGAATTTGCGACACTAGAAGTGCCTTTATTCGATTTTGATAGGCATTTGCTCTTTCAGTATATATCCTATTTAATTTATATTCAGGATAAATTTGAACTAATCTTACAAGGGCTTCGATAGCGCGTTGATAATATTCTATGGCCTCGTTGTGAGAACCCTGAGAGTCTAGTCTAATTGCTTCCGCGGCAAATTTGCTAGCACTATTTTCTAATACCTGGGGAGCTAAACTCATAATTATTACTGCAATCTAAAATTAGATAAAGCTTTGAATTACTATGATGTAAATCTATATTGTGCAACAAACTAAAAAATTTGCACAAAGACAACAGATTATTGTTACAAGCTTGAGTGCATCTCAGCCTATTCATCTATAGAGTTAATTATGTTATGGTTGGCTTGTCACACCCCGGTTGACAGCGTCCGATCAATGGAACGGATAACGTCAATATAGAGACTGCCAAATCTCGACTCCGAATTCATGAAAATGCAAGAAAAATAAGAAAGATGTTTGCGTGTGTCCAGCTTCTTACAAATTCACGCTTATGCTTAAGAATCACGCTTACTGAAAATCTTTGTAAGACTAGGAAACTCTTCGCGTATTTTTTGTACTGCCTTCAGTTGTGCGTCATTAAGAAGCAAGATAGCTTTTTGATTTGCTTCCTTAAAGTCAAGGACGCCATTAACAAGCTGGCAGGAGTCTATAAGTATGAGTTCAAGTATCTCACTTATGTCAGCTATTTCCTCGTGAGTACTAGATACATATCGAATAAGAGCTGATCTAATACTTTTCATGACTGCTATTGCAGGCGCCAGAGCGTTGACAACTTCACCGATATCCTTAGCAGTCTTCAATCTATCAGCGACTATTTCGAGAGATATCATTGACATAATTATAGTTATGCCTTTTCTCCTCGACTGAAATAGCTCTGCATAATTGACATTGCCATGCCTGAATGTCTCATCGCTTGGCGAGTATGAACTAGTAGATTCACGAATTTTCATTTCAATCCCACCCAATTCTGTATATATGTATGCCAATTTGGTAACTTCATTCTTAATATTATTAAGCACAATTTCTATTCGAGGCTTTAATGCAATAGTCTTCACCATCAATCCTTTTCGATCTTCTAACATAGATTCTGATTTGATCCATTTGGACTTCATTTGCATATCTTGATTTCCCGCTAGGATAATTACAGGATTCATATAATATGGAGCATGTCGTGACCACTCTTGTCACCGAAGTTACACCTCCATGTGGTAACAGCTTAGTATTTTTTTAACATTGGCTAAATGAATTTAACTGTCGCCTTTTATCTCCAGGTCTACCAACAATTAGCCTTAATTTTGATGCGCTCCAATCAGACACTGAATAATGACCTTGTTGGTAATTTAGAGGAACTGGGATTATCAAAATATGAGTCAAGTGCTTATTTAACATTGATCCAGAAAGGATCTCTTGCCCCGAGCGAGATTGCTTATTATAGCAATCTGCCAAGGACAAAGGTCTATTCAGTCTTGAAAAAATTGGAGAAGAAGAGATTGTCAGTCATCTCTCAACAAAAACCACTCATCTTTAGTCCGGTTCCTCCTGAGGAAGCATTCCGTGAGATCTTGCAACTTTCAGAAAGAAGAATTAGGAATATGAAAAAAATCGTAGAAACTCTTCAAAAGGTAAATGACGAAATACATAGGCCCGTTGGATGTGAGGAGAAAAGGTATACTATATTGAATGCTAAATCCTCTTTTTCAAAGGTAAATGACTTGATAGCATGCTGCAAATTTTCAATTAATGCTTCTTTGGATACATGGGGAGTAAGGTTGCTCTCACAATGTAAAGATTCGATAATTAAGGCGATGACAAATAATGTCAAATTCAGATTGCTTATAGGCTATGAGTCTCTGGATGAAGAGAGTCTTCTAGAGTTGCCAGAAGACATCAATTTAAGGATTGGAAATATAAGGTCAAGTAAAATAATTATCGATTCAGTCAATATGGTTTTAACGGATAGTAAAAATGGGAAGGCTGCACTTTTTAATTCTTTAGATGTCATAGGTGTCTCTTATATAAGACATTTCGAAGAAGACTGGAATAATGCAACTGAAGTGAAGTTTGCAGAAAATTCGGATATGACAATGGCATTAAAATCAACAAAATTAGCCCGGATCATGAAGGAAACCTTACTATATTATGATTTTACCACTGAGAGCACTAACTCACAGGCTGATAGATTGCGATCCATATTAAACAAAGTTGAGAAGTTGGGTGTAAAATTATTGGGTGAGACTTTGGAAGAGATAGTTAAAGTCGTTGACCATTCACTGAGACTGATTTCGTATGGTACTCTATCATATGATAGAAACAATAGCAGCATCAAAATGAGGTGCTTAGTTGAGAAAAGAAAAGTAATTCCTTGGGCATATTTGCTTTGTTACTTACTCGAGCAAAATGGCTACGAATCCAAAACTATGCATAATTTAAAAGATTATTCAGAAGAAGTTATATACATCAAGCTCTCCAAAATTACTTTTTGACTAGATCAAAAGGTTTCATTGCATCTGGTATATTTGAAATTAAATCTGTAGCGACTAAGTGTAATCCTAATTTCTTTAAAGCCAAATTTCCTGCACTCCCGTTGATAAACACACCAAGTACTGCTGCTTCGAATGGAGAATATTTGCTAAGAAGCCCGCTCACTAATCCAGATAACACATCGCCGGTTCCTCCAACGGTCATTCCGGAGTTATGTGTAGTGTTCACAGCAACCCTTTCGCTGCTTGAAACAATATCAATCCATCCTTTAAGTAGGATCGTGATGCCATGAAGCTTGGCAGTCTTATGAACATTAGAAATTCGCTCGTCTTTAGTGTCTCCGACTACTTTGCCAAAAATTCTCTTAAATTCGCCGGAATGAGGCGTGACAATTGTTTCAGTATTATCAATTTGAGTCAGAATACTGGGAATTAAAGCCGATGCGTCCAGCACAAGCTTTGTTCCTATGGATTGCAGGCCTTTTACTAGCGTCAAGAGCGCCTCTTTCTTGGCAAGTGTAAGCCCCATTCCTATGGCGGCAGCATCTGGTTTTTTGGGAAGCATAGCAACTAATCTATTGGCTGAACCAACAGTAAGCTTGTCATCAGCCAGCGGGAGAACGATAATATTAGGTGATGAGGACCTGACAGGGATAATATTAGATCTTGGTACTGCAGTGTATACTAGGTCAGCACCTGATCTTAGAACAGATAGCGACGCAAGAATTGGTGCCCCATGATAGATTCTATTACCACCTACAATGAGAACTGTTCCGTTGTCACCTTTTCTGGAATCAAGCAATCTTGGAATAATAAATGTTTTAAGGAAATCTGGATCTATTGTTGTAACTGAAGACAATTGACTTTTTCAAGTTAGTTTATTTTTAGTAGTATTCATTTGTATCGATATCAGAAGAAAGAGCAAACATAAGATCGGTGATCTATACCATCTCTAAACTGTCTGTCTATTTTTAATGAAATCGGTGCAATTCAAGACATTTCCATAACTGACTTTCATTGAACTAGAGAAAATAATCAAATCGCGTCAGAAGTCACACCTTTCGCTTTGTTGTGTATTTGTATTTTAGTCTGTTTCCACAATTCTTACATTCAGTCAAATCTGGAGTATATACTATTTCACATGCTGGACAGATGGCAATCCACTGTCTTATACTCTTTATACCACTAATAGCTATTGTTTTTACTACAACTTGGAGGCTTGGTGCAACGTTAGCTATCCGATAATCATTAGTGATCAACATTCGTTTCAGCTCATATGCAAGTGCTAAGATAGAGACATCTGCTCTGGAGAGCATAGCCAAATCACCACTTTTCTTTGCCGCTGTTTTAACGGTTGCTATCGATAGTGGTTCTGGTTGCATAATGACAAGATTGCCAGAGTCAATTAGAACATCCAATGCACTGTGAGATTTCTTTATGTGTCTTATCTCGTCATAAACTAGGGCGCTAGTGAAACATCTTAAACCTGACAAGAAAGGAACCCCAGCGTAGAATGCCGATGCATCTAGGACTGGTTCAGTATCAGAAACCCAATTTTCTAAGCTGTCTCAATCCCCTTTTTCTTAGCCTGACAAATCGAGCATCTGAAATATGCCGCGTGATCTTGATGAGATGGCCTGCAATAATATCAAATACTTCCTGTCCATCTAAGATTAAATTTAGGTCATGGCTGCATCTAATATTTATCTGTTGAATAGGCACTACTAACTGTGGCATTCTATTAACTGAAGCGATTGGAACAAGAGTTAGACACTCCAGATCCTCATGTAGAACTGATCCACCAATTGAAAGCGAATGCCCAGTTGATCCTGTTGGAGTAGATATGATAATTCCGTCCATCCTCTGGCTAATCTCGTCGTTCATCAATTGAATAGAAAATACTGGAGTTCTTGTCAAATTCTGCCTTGCGCAAACGATTTCATTCAATACGGGACGAGTTGTAATGTTATCATCAATAGTGGCTTGGATTCTAAGATGGGACTCGCAAACATAGTCTTTTGCGAGTATCGCGCTTAGAGATTCCTCAATCGAGTCTATGGTTGCTTCGGACAATATACCCCTATGTCCCCCAACATTGATACTAAACAAAGGTGTTTCACAAGGAATTAGGTTAAATGACCTAAGTGTTGTCCCATCGCCACCCACGGCCATAAGTAAATCTAAATTAAGATTCCTCAATTCGTCAGGAGATACTAGGACGCAGCCATCGATACCAAATGGCACAATGGAATATGTTTCGATTTCTCTGGAACAAAGTATGCCTATTATTCGCCTAGCTGCACCTTCAGCCTCTGCACTATTTACCTTGGTAATTACTGCTACTTTTTTGATCTCTTTATCCATAGGCGACAAAAAGTATCAACATTGTTTCACTTAAATGCATTTAGATGTAACTGTAGAAGGGAAATTATTTGATGTGTGTAAATAATCTTGTCCCCTCAACGGTAGTCTTGTACTCACTGAGAGCCACAAGATTAAATATCCCCAATTTTTAACACTTTAGGATGGGCCGATAGCTCAGCTTGGTGGAGCGTTCGACTGATAATCGAAAGGTCGAGGGTTCAACTCCCTTTCGGCCCAAATCAAACTTGTCACTTTATTTAGGCCCGCACCTATGATTTAAGTGCCAACGACTGATGACGTACAATATTGAAAAAAAGGATCCTATGGACTTGTTCAGATATGGATTAAGGGCTCCTGATACTAGAAGGCAGTATCCTCGAAGGTGCCAATACTTTTTGGATTTCTTAAAAATGCCAGGAATATTAGAAGACCAACAAAGCAGTTTATCTCTAATGCAAGAATAGATCCACAATGGGCACAACAAAGCCTTATGTCATTCATAGAGTTTCAAAAGGAAAGGGTTGCGAGAGGTGAAATAGCAGAATCAACAATTACGAATTATTACAAAACAACCAAACTTTTCTGTGTGATGAATGATCTATTGTTAAATTGGAAGAAAATATCTCGAGGATTACCAATAGGGAGGAGGGCTGCAAATGATAGAGCACCAAGTATAGAGGAGATACGAAAGCTAATCGATTATCCGGATAGAGGATTAAAAGCGATTGTCTTCACTATGATTTCATCAGGAATTCAGACCTAGCACAATCTATCGGCTAGGACATTCTGATATCTTTAAATGTAAAAACTGTGAAGTTAGAGATGATAAATTCTTTATATAAGCACATATGTGCAAGTTGTCAAGATAAAGAGCACTTTAACATCTCTAATTTTGTAGAATTAATGTAGCTGAGTAATGTTCGAAACAGAGAAAAAATTAAATGCGAATTTAGAAAACCAGGCAATTTAAGCCTTGATAGGATACGGGTTATCTCATGACTCCGTAAGGCCGCATGAGGGGATATACAATGAGAAATCCAGCTGTATTGTGTAAGCGTCAGTCAGATACTCTGTCTTTTTGTTTTTGTGAGAGGCTCAGGTCTATCGTGGTCTTTTCTCTTATTACCTCTTGAATATACTGTCTGATGTCGACTGGTTCAAGAGACGTACGAACAAGATTATTTGACTCAAGCTCATCGATTACTTGTTTGGATATATGCTGTACCCTACTTAATACGGCATTTTGCACTTTCGCTTGACCCAATTACTTCAATATGTCGTAGTCCTTTAGGGGCGATATTTGAATGATTTTGCGTAAGGAAGAAGCTGTCGCTAGATAAAGCCCTGCTGAGTCCAAACCAATCACGATGAAGTATGCCCCTACGATCATAAAAGTAATTGATATAATACCCATGGGGGATAAGGAGTCATTATAATCAATGATGAGGCATTTGCACCAAATAGAAGAATTAAGCCTATCTCAGTCATATTTATAGATTGCTTTAGTTGAACATGACTAATTTTTCTTGAAATTGCAAAAAATGCAAATCCAAACATTATCCCACCTGCTGTTTTAACTGTGTTTAAGAACAAGTTGTAGACATAACCATATACAGGGTTGTCCGAAATTCCTAATAATTCCAGTAGACGGAAATTACATTAAAAAGGTTTCTTTATCAAGTCCTATAGCATACAAATTAGAGATGCAACTAAAAACAAAAAATCTAGTTAGACAAGCCATAACACTAGAACCAAATAACACACTTTATGACGCTCGCAATGTCTTACTTAGATATAATATTAGCAGAGTTGTTGTTGCCAAAGATAACAAACCATTGGGAATTGTTACAGAAAAAGATATATCGAGATTCTTATTCAGGGAATTGCCACGCAGACGCCTTTACGAAGTTAGTTTAGAAGAGATAATGAACAGAAATCTGGTAGTAACTACAGAAGAAGATGATTTGATATTTTGTGCAAAGTTGATGTTAGAGCACAAAATCAGCTCTATAATAGTTATTGATAATAATGATAAGAAACTAAAAGGAATATTCACAAAAAGCGATCTGGTAGATACATATGCAAAGTACTATCCAACGAAGAGTTTGGTAGAGGATTACATGACTAAAGAAGTCATCACAGTGTCTCCCGATGACAATCTACATCTGATCCTCCAACTTATGGCTGACAGAGATCTATCAAGAGTTATAGTAACAAGAAATCGGAAGCCTGTTGGAATCATAACAGGACATGACTTGTTACCTCTCAGTATACTGTTTGGAACTCGAACAGCCAGAAAAAATTGGACGACTGAAGACGAATTGTTGACTCGTAAGCGAAATATGCCCTCTGGTATAAAGGCATTTTTCCTAGCAGAAGATATAATGAAACATTACCCCATAACCATTGCAGAGAATATTGATTTGGCCCAAGCTGCACAAATAATGACAACGAATAGAATAAGCGGTCTTCCAGTTGTGCAGTCTTCAAATGATGCCGATAGCCTAGTAGGTATAATCACTAAAACTGACATAATCAAAGCATTAACTTCTACTAATAATTGAACAGTAAGCAAAATATTCATCAAACTCCACAACAAGACCATAAGCACTGCTGCCTTCACGTATAGCAGATTTTGTAAAGACTCCCAGACAAATCTGCTGCCAGATATAACTATATAATCTCTCGTCAGTATGCAAATTTTGATAACGATAACTCGATACAGCGACATCAGTATTTCTGGCAGGCGATCTATGTCCTAACATTAAACTTAACTTAACTTAGCTACCAAACATATGTCTTAGTTTTTAACCAGTTTCTTCGAATATATTACTTTTATTTGTGCTCAGATCACTGGAATCAACAGCATGAGTCTTGGGTGGCTGAATAGGAACTAACTAACCTTATAGACTTCCGTAACGATATCGCGAATATTTTTGAAAATAATCTCGCTGATATCATGCATAAACCAAGAATACTTACAGTTATTTTTACGTCAGCCGAGAGCAAAACATTGGTTCACTCTATCGAATTAGCAGAGAAGAAAGGTGTAAAGGTCATAGCAATAGAGTCTTTGTTGAGTTTATTGGAGGCAGTGAAGAACGACAATTTGTCTTTGGGCTTCCTTGAATCCTTGATATCTTGATCAGTTTTTGAGGTCTAGATCATGTATCATATATTATCGCTTAGAAAAACCCGACTTGTGATGCAGTTATGTAAAACCCCCAATTGAGATAAGCTCCTGCAACGGTAGCATTTAATGAGTCTATGGCGAGGAATGTGAGCCATTACTAATTTCCTCCCTCAAAACTCAAAGTTTGAGTTGTAGCTTATCAAATCAATATCACTATACATTTAATCAAGTCCCTGAAGAAAGGAATATGTCTTGAATCCCCACATTTTAGCTGCGCTTTGCATAACTTCAGGCGATGGATTTCCATAAATGACCACAGAATGATCTGTAGCATATTGCTCAAAAAGTATTCCCAGAGGTTCACGAAGATTAGCTCTATGAGCTAATAGGGCCTCAGAGCTTTCATATACTTCACGAATTTCACACTCAGTATTATCACTATTTAGAAACCAATCGTATTGAAGTGTTCCTGGATCCTTCTCTTTTACATACGAAATACATACGGCAGCTTGTCGCTTGAACCCCTCTAATTTACCCTCACGAATTTTCATTCGAGCGCTTAGCTGTAATTTTTTGTTAGTCATGGATCGACAGTATCATTTATCTGGCTGAACATTTAAGAAGTTTTGAAATGTACATATCATTTATGGTCGTAGTGACTTGTTACTTCGCTTGTCCTGACATCAAATTTAGAGCCATGCCAAGGGCATTTAACTTCGTAAGCATCAATTGTACCATCAGCAAGAAGACCACCCTCATAGGTGCAACATTTCCAACCCAATAGAATTTTGTGTCTAGTTAGTTTGTCTATTTGGGTATCATATATATCATATACATCAGAGGGCATTTCTCTTCTCTCCCCGCCCCAGCAGATAGCTATTATTTATTAATGCAAAACCTAATTCCCCCAGCTAGACATAGACCATCCATATCCTCATATATTCTCCGTTACGATAGGAGGCTTGACTTTCTGCTGTCATGTATGTTAGTAGCAGTTGACAAAATAGAAGCATCGGAATTTCCAGTAATTGCGCTGTACTTCCTCTGCAAATAATATAGTTTATTGCTCTATATGCTATGTATGGAAGAAGACGATGAAATTGTGGAAAAAGTGAATAAGGCTAATACTCAGTTTTACCGTGCTTTTGAAAACTTATCCATAGAAATGATGGATAATTTGTGGAAGCATGACGAAAATATCGTTTGTATTCATCCAGGTTGGGATTTATTTACTGGCTGGCTGGCCATACGAGAAAGCTGGATAACAATATTTGCCAATACGGCGATGATAAAGTTTACAATTACAAATACAAAAATAAGAACATTTGATAAAGTCGCAGTGGTCGTATGTCTAGAGAATATAGAAACAACTTCTGCTAATGGCCGAGTGATTAAGATTGGTGTTATTGCTACTAATATATTTGAGCAAAGTGAACAGCCAACAAATCAGTGGCTACTTATTCATCACCATGGTTCTCCTGTAACAAATTATTATATACCGCCTAACGTATCTTCTCAATGAGAATAGCTATATAATCTAGTTTAGGGTTATTAGATTGATTGTTTTCTTTCTTTCAATCTCTTGCATTCTAGCTGTTAAAGCCATGACTTGGTCTAATAGCATTCTCTTTTATTTTGTCACGATTTCATCGTTCTTGGGTGGAAAAAGTGAGTCAATTTTGGTTCGCATTCCACCGAACCCGCTGTGTTAACACTCCTTTATTAGGATTCCATGTGAACAAAAAGGAGAGAAAAAACAAGTGTGTTTGAGGAAATAAAAGGAGTACAAATACAAGGAGTAGAAGATTCAACGTCAACAACAGATCCCTATTCAATGTTCCTATTTACAATGAGGTCACCTAAGACTAGAGAGAAATGCACAGGAAGACTGCGGATGTTTTTTGACTTTTTGGTATTCCTGGAGAGTCAATGGTAGAGCGTTCCAAAGTGTTCCGTGATAGAGCAAAAAATAATGCTAATAATAGTAACGGGTGGACTTTTAGCTGTATTATACGGTATATTCAACATCAAAAAGAAAGAGCTGAGAGAAAAGAGATAACTGCCCGAACTGTTAAGAATTATTTTCAAGTTATAAAACTCTTTTGCGAAATGTCAGATTTCTCTTCCATGGAAGAGGATAAGAAGAGGCCTTCCAAAAAGCAGGAAGTTTGCACCAACAATTGAAGAGATTAGTAAAATCATAGAATACCTAGATAGAAGGATTAAAGTCATTATCTACACTATGGCTTCATCTGGTATTCGTGTTGGTGCATGGGATTACCTGAAATGGAAACACATTATCCCAATACAAAATAATGGTCAGGTTATGGCTGCAAAGCTGATAGTCTATGCCGGTGAACCCGAGGAATATTTCACATTTATTTCTCCTGAGGCCTATAACGAACTAGAAAAATGGAAAGACTACAGATTACAGTCTGGCGAGTCGGTTGAAACCAACAGCTGGATCATGAGAAACATATGGTATACAAAGAAAGGTTACACTAGAGGTCTAGTTAGCGCTCCTATAAAACTAAAAACGGAAGGTGTAAAGAGGTTGGTAGAAGATGAATTATGGACTCAAGGGCTTAGAAAAAAACTTGACTCAAATAAAAAGCGTCACGAATTTCAAACTGATCATGGATTGAGAAAGTGGTTTAAGACTCGCTGCGAGTTGGCAGGTATGAAGCCAATTAACATAGAAATTCTAATGAATCATTCAACTGGCATTTCTGATTCATACTATCGAGCTACTGAGACTGAACTTTTGGAAGACTATCTTAAAGCTGTAGATTCCCTGACAATAAATAATCAAAACAAACTGCAAAAACAAGCTGCGGTTCTGAGCAAAAAAAACATGGAAGAAAATATAGAAATGAAGACCAAACTTTTTGAACGAGATAACGATATTGCTTAACTGAAGGCTGCGGTTGCACTATTGGCCGATAAAGTTAATGCAGCAATTATAGCAAACGAGCCATTAAGCGAAGTGATTTTTAATCAATATGGAGTCCCTGCTATTAAAATTCCTGCATTTAATCGTAATAAGGCAAAATCTCAACTAGCCGAATCCGAATCTGGTTAGATAACTAGATTCCATATCTGCTTAATAATATCTGCATAGGTATTTGATTCAATAATGCTAGTTTATTGTAGAGTATGTGTAGACCCCCAAACGGGTCGTATGGAAGAAGTAGGTCATAATAGTTCGGATATATGGACGCACTTCGAACGTAAGCACCCAAATGTATTTGAGCCCTTCAGTTCTTCATACGATGATATAGAGGCTAAAGAAGCACTAGTAGAATTCCTCAAGATAGAGGGATAGACAACCTGAAGTATGGACTTAGGCAGGTAAGGGCTAACCTGGTAGCAAAATGGCGACACTAAGAGTCCTGA
>Ga0070711_100000251_pt1 | contig 27462 bp, 18 predicted proteins | sample LARL53metaG_FD_65452 | JGI IMG/M metagenome (GOLD analysis project Ga0070711, IMG submission 65452) | Corn, switchgrass and miscanthus rhizosphere microbial communities from Kellogg Biological Station, Michigan, USA - LAR L5-3 metaG | ecosystem: Host-associated > Plants > Roots > Rhizosphere ... | reverse complement strand
CGACCCTCCCCCCGAGCCGCGCTGAGGCGACCGCGCGTGTCCGCGCGGCCGACAGCCCATAGCCCTGACCCCAGCGAATCGGTCCGGCTCCATGCCGGGCATCCGTCAGCCGATGCCGCGTGTATGCCATCGTGAACGTGCGTCCGCTGACACCTGTCGGGGTGCTGGGCCACGACGCTGCCTACTCACCGCGGGAGCGGGAACTGCAGGAACGCACCACGGGGGTCGCGGCGGGGTGGCTCCCTGACGTTATCGATCAGAATACTGAGCGCTCCTGTCCCTGTCGCCCAGAAACCAGAGTTGAAGCTTATCCAACCGAACACACCGCAAGCCTCCCAGGCGGTGGAAAACTCTCGGGTGCGTGTTGCTAGTGTTAGCCAGCCGCCACCCATGATGTAGAAGCCGGCAGCGGCCTCAAAAATACCAGCGGTTGGGCTTGCGGAGGTGGTGGCAGTATGAATCCCCGTTCCGACGGCGATCAGGCCTCCGACTATCCTCAGAGTAATACCAACCGGCGCAGTAGCAGGAATAAAGGACAGAACCGTGCCCAAGCCCACCAGTGTCGCACTGGCGTATTTCCAATATCGCGGGTCCAGACCAGTGGGGTCTGCTCGGTTGAGCGGATTGTCCATGGTGTAGCTGTATGGCTCACCGGTGGTTTGCAGTGCCGGATCGATGGTGGGGAATTGTGCTGTGTTCGGGTCGTATGTTCGTGTTCGCAGGTAGACGAATCCTGTGTCAGTGCTTGTGTACTCTCCGTTGTAGCGTAGTGGGGTTGATTCTGTCCCTGTTGTAGCGTTGAGTGTGCCGTAGGGGTTATAGGTGTATGCGGTTTCGGTGTTTCCGCTCGTATTTGTGAGCAGGCGCGTTGAGCCTTGCTGGTCGTGGTGCATGTAGAGCGTTGTCCCGCTGGATGAGATCTGCTCGATCGGCTGGTTTTCTGGTCCGTAGATGTAGTTGTTGGTTTCATCCGTGAGAACAATGGGCAGCTTTTCTGCGGTGTTCCAGGTTATGTTGGTTTTGGTGCCGTTGATGGTTTGGGACTGGCGGAGGTTGCGGCCATCATAGGTGTAGGTGTCTTTGATTTCGGGTTCTTTGGTGCCTTTGGCGCGTTCGACGGTGGTGAGGTTGCCGGCTTGGTCGTAGGTGTATTTGGTGGCGGGTTCGCCGCTTTTGGGTTTGCTTTCTGTGCGCTGGCCGTCTTCGTTGTAGGCGTAGGTCGCGGTGGGGCCTTCTTTTAGCTGGTCGGCTCCGTCGTAGCTGTAGGTGCCGGTGCCTTCGAGCTTGGTGGGGTTGTTGGCTTTGTCGTATTCGTAGGCTTGTTTGTTGTCTTCTGTGAGCCGGTTGTTTTCGTCGTATTTCTCTTCGCTTGAGGCAGGTCCCGGCAGGACGCTGGTGGTCGTCTTTTTGAGCTGTCCGTCGCCGTCGCGTTCGTAGACGAGCTTGCCGAGTTCGCTTGCGCCCTTGAGCATCTTGACTTCGCTCATCTGGTCGGCTTCGTTGTAGGCATATTCGTCTTTGTCTTCGGTGGCAGCCGGGAAGGTGGTCGTTGTTGGTTGGCTGTCGGCGTTGTATTTGAAGGTGGTTTCTTTGCTGTTCCAGTCGGTGACCTTTTCCAGCCGGTTGGCTTTGTCGTAGGCGCGGGTGACGGCTTTTTCGTTGGGGTAGGTGATTTTGGTGGGTCGGTTGGCGAGGTTGTATTCGTATTTGACGATCTTGCCCGCGCCGTTTTTGGCTTCGGTTAGCCGGTCTAGTTTGTCGTAGGTGTTTTTCGTTTCCCCAGTTTCGTCTTTCATTTTCGTGACCTTGCTGTCTTTGTTGTATTCGAAGGTCACTTCCGAGGGTTTACCGGTCGAGTATTTGATCGTTTTCAGCCGGTTGGTTTCATCGTAGGCGTATTCGGTCGTGTGTTTTTCGGGGTCTTCCAGGCTTGCGAGGTTCCCGGCTTTGTCGTATTTGCGTTTGGTGACCCTTTCCAACGGGTTTTTTTCTTCCGTTACTTGCTCCAACGCGTTGCGTTTGTATTCCCAGACGTGTTTGTTGCCATCGGTGTGGCTGGTCATCTGCCCTTCAGCGTCATAACCCGTTTCAACAACGGTCAGGTTGGGTTCGGTGACCTTCGTGCGCAGGTCTTCTTCGTTGTATTCGTATTTTGTGGTGTGTTTGTTACCGTCCGTGATGGATTCCAGATCACCATCACCGTCGTATTTGTATTCGGTCACATGCAGGAGCGGGTCGGTGATCTTCTTCACCCGGCCCTGTTCGTCGACTTCGATTTTGGTCGTGAATTTCCTGGGGCTGGTTTCTTCGGTGACCTGCGAGTCTTCGTTAGATGTCCACTTACGTTCATCGCCTTCAGGATCCGTTTCCGTTTCCTTATCGCCGAACGTATCGTAGGTGTATTTCGTGGTGTGTTTGAGCGGGTCGACGACTTCCGTCAGATCGCCTTTTTCGTTGTATTTGTATTCTGTCTTCTGGGTTTCTTCGTTGATTTTGCGTTCGACTGCTTCCGGGTCGCCGTGCGTGTTCAGTTTGATTTTCGTTTCCTCGCCTTCCGGCGTGGTTTCCGTTTCCACATCATGTTTTTTATCGAACGTCCATTTACGTTCGTCTTTATTCGGGTCGACTTCGCTGGTCTTGTTACCTTCCGCGTCATACCCGTACGTCGTCGCGTGTTTGTTGCCGTCGATCGTCTTCGTGCGGCTGAACCTTTCCGCGTTGTATTCGTCTTCCGTTGTCGTTTCTTCGCCTTTGCCTTTCGCGAAAGTGATCTTCGTCGGCTCGCTAGCGGAGTTAAATGTCTCAAGCGTTTCGGAGCCGTTTGGTTCGGTCAACGTAGTTTGGCTCGTGCCGTATTTCCATTTCATGGTGTGCCCGGCCCGCGTCTCTTCGGTCACACGGTGGGTCGTGGCTTCGTATTTGATCGTGGTCGAGTGTTCACGCCCATCGGTGACTTTCGTGAGCAGGTGCGGAGATTCATATTCGAATTTCCAACGCACTTTCCCTTCGATCGTCACGCTCGCAAGGTTTTTCGAGGCGTAGGTGTAGCTGACCACGCGTTTCAACGGATCCGTCACGCTTTCCACGAGCCCTTCACCGTTGTATTTGAAGCTCAACACACGTTTAGCGGCATCTTCGACCTTTTCCAGTTTCCCTTCTTTATACGTCAACGTGTTCGAGTTACCATCACGTTCGGTTTCCTTGACGAGCTTGCCTTCGCTGTTGAATTCCAGTTTGCTCTGATCCGGCAGCGTATAGACGTAGCTACCACTGGCTTCTTTGACCAGACGCGCTTGCGTCCACCCACCCTGCGTGTAGATTGAGCCGCTCTTGTAGAAGATAGCCGTACTGCCGTTGTCCTGATAGACCGTCGCCGTGCCTTCTTTTTCGTTGACCACCAGGTGCGCGCTATACGTTCCGCTCCAGCCAAACCCCCACGTACCCGATTCCGACGCTTCCGCAGCAACAAGAGAGCTATACGAGCGCACAACCCGCAACCCCGGGCCACGACCACCAATCGCAATGTCCGTCTGGCCCTCGGCCTCGTTGCCCGTCGCGCAGTTGACCGTTTTGCCACAGTATTCCTCGTCGAGGTTCGGATCGGCCGGGTTCCCTTCCACACCATTCGTTTCGGAAGCTGGCGGCGAAGCTGGCGGGCCACCCGTCCCTTCACACGCCACGGCGACCACAGCCGCCACCCCAAACACCACCAAGGACGCCGCGATACCCGTCAGGAACAGCCGCACGAGCCGGACCTGCGCCCGCGCACTCGCGGGCCGCTTGCGGGCACGCTGGGCGCCCGTCGAGCTCGGGGCTGCACGTTCGAGCCTACCGACCCGGCCTAACGAGGCATCTCCACCATCATCTCCTGACATGTTCCTCGCCTTACTGCTCCTGCCTCCATGTTTCCTCCGACGGGAAATATCCCCCGCCGCGATAGCAGCGACCCACGCTACGCCACCCGTGGCCAAGCATGCAACCCGCACCCGTCGTAGCGAGACGCCGGGGCGCGTAATCCCCGGCCTAGAGCCAGATACGCGCATCCACAAGAGAGCACAGATCAGTGGCAATGTTTCCGAGTACTTGACTTTTGCTGTGACCGAGCGACACTCGCCACATGAGCATCGCAGCGACACTAGAACGCCCGCGGGACCTCCCGAGTCCGGACTCTGAGGTGCTTGACCGGTGGGACAATCAACACAAAACCTCCCCAGGGCGATCAGAGCACCCAAGCCCGCCAGGGCCAACCAGCTCGACGTTCCGCAACCGTAATGGCTCGAATGGCACTGGGTCGGAGACATTAGCGGCCTCGGTGACCCCGCCTTTGTGTTCCTTGATTTGGCGTCAGGGCGCCGTTAGACACAGTCGTGACGTGTTGTCTGTGGTGGTGTGGTTGCAGGTGTGCGTGGGCGGGGTAGCGTGGGTGCGCAGCGTCAGCGGCGAGGAGGCAAGTCAAGGAAAGGAGCGGGGAGCATGCCGGGCCAGAGCAACATCATCCTCTCGAAAGGGGGAGAATATAAGGGTCGTGGATGGAGTGGATGGTGGGGTCATGCAGTGGATGGGAGACCGGAGGCGGTCTGGGATGTTGGCGCCTGGCCTGGTTGGGTCTGTGCTGGTCGTGATGTGGCCGCTGCCGCAGTCGTGCCAAGTCTGCCGGTTCGCGCGATCGGGTCCAGGCGTGTTGTACTGGCGCGCGTGACGCTGCTGCTCCTGCTAGTCGTGGGTGGGGTAGTGCTGTGGCGTGGTTTGGCGGTCGAGCGTCCGGCGGTTTCACGCGCCGCGCGTGCGAATGCCGCGCCTTTTGGTGCGGGGGCGCATCAGGGCCTTTCGAGTCTGCCGTTGGCGGCGCAAGGGGTGGTTTCTGCGACGGTTGGGAGTGACAGCCGCGCCTATCGCGTTCACCGCTCGGGTGAGGGATATCTGGCGGTCAATCCCGCACAGCGTCTGCGTACGCGTTTTGATGGTGGCGGCGTGCACGTAGAGGCGGGTCGGGTGCGGTTTGGGTTGCGTCTGGACGCGGCGGGCTCCGGCACTCTGGCTGCGCTCGCTCCTATAGCAGCGCGGGCGCACGGCAACCGCGTGGTATATGCGCGTCAGGGGCTGAGTGAGTGGTACGCGAACGGGCCGCTCGGGCTCGAGCAAGGCTTCACGCTCGCAAGAGCCCCCGTAGCTACCGATAGCGGGCCGCTGACGCTGTCGCTGGTGCTTTCTGGCAACGTGCATGCCTCTGTGCAACCGGGTGGCCGGGGCCTCACGTTGGCCGCGTCGGGGGGCCCCTCGCTGCGCTACGACAACCTCCAGGCAACCGACGCGAGAGGCCGCACGCTGCACAGCTGGGTCACACTGCAGGGCCGGCGACTCCTGGTGCATGTCGATGCGCACGGTGCGCGCTACCCGCTGAGCATCGACCCGCTGATCCAGCAGGGCTCCAAGCTGACGGGCAAAGAAGAGACGGGCAAAGGGTATTTCGGCTACAGCGTGGCGCTTTCCGCTGACGGGAACACCGCGTTGATCGGAGGGCCGCTTGATAACAGTAGCGTTGGTGCGGCGTGGGTGTTCACACGTTCGGAAGGTAAATGGACGCAGCAGGGCGGAAAGCTCACGGGCGAAGAAGCGACCGGCTTGAGGTATTTTGGGAACAGCGTGGCGCTTTCCTCCAACGGGAATACGGCGGTGATCGGCGGCCCGTACTACAACAGCCAAGTTGGTGCGGTGTGGGTGTTTACGCGTTCAGAAGGGAAATGGACCCAGCAGGCCAAACTAACGGGCAAAGAAGAGACCGGCGAAGGGCACTTTGGCAACAGCGTTGCGCTTTCATCGGATGGCAATACCGCGCTGGTCGGTGGTTTTCGAGACAACACCGCCGCTGGTGCGGTGTGGGTGTTTACGCGTTCGGAAGGGAAATGGACGCAGCAAGGGGGAAAGCTCACAGGCAAAGAAGAGACCGGCGAAGGATGGTTCGGTTACAGCGTGGCGCTTGCTTCTAATGGTGGTAACACTGCGCTTATCGGTGGCGAGGCCGACAATAGCCATACCGGTGCGGCGTGGGTGTTCACGCGCTCGGAAGGGAAATGGACGCAGCAAGGAGGAAAGCTCACAGGCGGCTCAGGGAACTTCGGTAACAGTGTGGCGCTTTCGTCAGAAGGCAGCACTGCGCTGGTCGGGGGCTTGAGTTACAACGGTGCTGTCGGTGCGGCGTGGGTGTTCACGCGTTCGGAAGGGAAATGGACGCAGCAGGCAAAACTAACAGGCGAAGGAGAGACAGGCGAAGGGGAGTTTGGCACGAGCGTGGCGCTGTCCGCTGAAGGCAATACCGCGCTGATCGGCGGTGAAAGCGACAACAAATATGCCGGTGCGGCGTGGGTGTTCACGCGCTCGGAAACGAAATGGACGCAGCAGGGCGCGAAGCTCACAGGCAAAGAAGAGACCGGCGAAGGCGCCTTCGGCTCCGCCGCAGCGCTCTCCGCTGAAGGGCACACCGCTCTGATCGGCGGCCCCAGCGACAACGAAATCCACGGTGCGGCTTGGGTCTTCGCATCCGGGCCTACCGCGACCACGGGATCGGCAACGGGCATCACCGAAACCGAAGCGACACTGCACGGCATCATCAACCCCGAAGGCGCAGCAACCAAATACTATCTCGAATACGGCACCACCGAATCATACGGCAACAAAACAGCCGAAGTGAGCGTCGGCTCAGGCACAAGCAACGTAGAAGTAAGCAAAACCATCACCGGACTCACATCCAACACCAAATACCACTACCGGCTCGTAGCGACCAACACCAATGGAACCACCGACGGAACCGACCAAACATTCACCACAACACACTGGACATTCCAAGAACTCCCCCTCCTAGGCAATAAAGAAGAAGGCCTCGTATCCGGTGTGTCCTGTGCGTCATCTAAAGCATGCATCTCTGTAGGGACTTTCCAGAACAGCTCAGGCTCAGGGTTTTTGCCTTTGGCTGAGAAATGGAACGGCACAGGATGGTCTGCCCAAGAACCCCCCGCTCCGGCAGGCGGCAAATTTATCGAATTGCATGGTGTGTCGTGTTCGTCATCTACAGCATGCACCGCCGTTGACGGCTATACGAACAGCTCAGAAAAAAAGGAGCCATATGCTGAGAAGTGGAACGGCACGACATGGTCGCTCCAGGAACCCCCCGCCCCGACAGGCAGTAAAGGTAGCGAATTGGTTGGTGTGTCGTGCACGTCATCTACAGCATGCATCGCCGTCGGCTTCGATACGAACAGCTCAGGACAAAACGTACCTTTGGCGGAGACATGGAACGGCACGACATGGTCGCTCCAGGAACCCCCCGCCCCGACAGGCAGTAAATACAACCTATTGTGGGGTGTGTGGTGTACGTCATCTACAGCATGCATCGCCGTCGGCGAATATACGAACAGCTCAGAAAAAAGGGAGGCTTTGGTTGAGAAGTGGAACGGCACAGAATGGTCACTCCAGGAACCCCCGCTCCCAACAGGCCGTAAAGGAGGCCTATTGAGGAGTGTGTCGTGTACGTCATCTACCGAATGCACCGCCGTCGGGGGTGTTCTTAATGGCACAGAAGGCTATTTGCCTCTTGCTGAGAAGTGGAACGGTACAGCATGGACAGCCCAGGAACCCCCAGCCCCAACAGGCACTCGAGGAAGCATTTTGGAAGGTGTGTCGTGCACGTCATCTACTGAATGCTTCGCCACCGGGTATTTTGCGAACACCCTAGGACGAAATCTACCTTTGGCTGAGCTGATGTCGTAAACGGGGGCGCCTCGCACCGTTTGGCTGTAGCGCGGAGCGATCCACGAGCGAATCGCCTCGGCAGTCACGAGCAACACTCGCTGTATGACTCCCGCGCCAGGAGCGAGAGCCGACAGCACGCATCCAACGCCTGGGGACCCTGAGGAGCAAGCAAGTGGGACGACCGAAGCAAAACCTCCCGAGGGCATTCAGGCACCCACAGCCGACACCGGCCACCAAGCGCTACGCGGACACGCGAAACGACGTGGGCCAGCATCGCCGTCAGCGTCATCGTGGCCGCTGCCGCGGCCGCGATGACGCTGGCCCCCTCGACCACAACACCAGCCAAGGCCGCTACCGAAGACCAAATCGACCACGCCGTCAGCCGTCTGCTCGCCGGCATACCCCAACGAGACTGGACGCTCGGAGAGCCAGCAGCACCGGTACGCTCGAAGTCTTCCTCGACCTCAAGGATCCCGACTCCCGTAACTGGTTCCTCGCCAACCTGCCCGCGATCATCTGAAGACCACACCAGCGCTTCGCTGGGCACTCGTCGAGGCCGCACAGAAGTGCACCACCGGCGGCGGACCACTACGCGAGCAAATTCGAGCGGATCACCAAGCGCCGCGGGCGCAAGGTCGCAAAGGTCGCCGTCGCCCGCCAGATCCTGACCCTGTCCTACAGATCCTGACCCTGTCCTACTACGGCCTACGCGACGGAGAGATCCGTTGCCTGGCGCGCCGCAGCCGGGCGAACGCGAAAGCGAAGCTGGCGGCAGCCGCATGAACGCCGCCGTGCACGCTACGGCGTCGGGCTTGCGTCCCCGGCCCAGGCGCGAGCGGAATGCTCGGGCGAGCTCGTTGTTTGTCATGGCCTCGCTCAAATAGGACGGCCGCCCACTTGATTGAGCCCCCGAGCACCGCAAGACACTCTGGTCCGCCCAGCGCGACCGAATGGATGACTGGAGCACTTCCGTGACCGGAACGCCGCAAGCGAACCGGACCCCTACAACCCAGGGCCCGTGACCCCATTGACAACCCCACCCCCTTCATGGATGACAAACCGGCTCCCATATCAGCGACGAGCTTGCACACTCGACCTCGCCCCGCGCTGGCGACGCACGAGCCAGCCGCCCGAGACTGCCGCTTCTTTCGAAGTAGCGTCGCATCACGCTCAGCCGGCAGTGGCTACACAGAATGCGCTGGCTGGACGATCTAGAAAAGATCGGCGCCCGAATCCAGCCTGGGCCACAGGGCAAGCGAAGCGTAGCCGCCGCCGATCGCTAGCGGACCGCTCTACGACGTGATCCCAGGGGCGCTGACCCCCTCAGTCGCCAGGGTCATCTACCACCCGCGGTTAGAAGACGCCCTCGGAGATCGCGGCTATCCGCCCCAGCACACGTCGGAACTGATTCGTGCTGATCATCGTGCCCGCCTCACGCTCCCGCCGCGGGCTCGCCGAGGGCAGGGCAGGTTGCGAAACCCGGTTGGTGGTGATCATCGTGCTCGCAGGGTAGCGGGCCGGCATCAAACCGCAAACACGCTTCTGCGTGTGCCTCACAACCGGATCGGACCAATGCATCCCACGTCGTGCCCATACGATGTGCAGGCATGCTCCGCGAGCGATCGTCATCCCCGTCATCCCCGTCATCCCCGTCATGAGATCCATCGGACACTATGAAATTCTCGGCGAGATCGGCCGCGGCGGCATGGGGATCGTCTATCTCGCACGTCAGCGTGGGCTCGAGCGGGAGGTGGCCCTCAAGGAGCTGCAGGGCGTTCACGCGAGCGATCCCGACATCGTCCAGCGCTTCGTCCGTGAGTCGCGCCTGGCGAGCTCCCTGAACGACACGAACATCGTCACCGTCCACGACTACATCGAGGAGGAGGGCGCCTCCTACATCGCGATGGAGTACATGCCGCGCGGCTCGCTGCGGCCCTGGACGGGGGAGCTCACGATCGCCCAGCTCGTGGGCGTGCTCGAGGGCGTGCTCGCTGGCCTGGCGGCGGTGGCGCCGGCGGGCATCGTGCACCGCGACCTCAAGCCCGAGAACTTGATGATCAGCAGGGAGGGGCGTGTGAAGATCGCCGACTTTGGGATCGCCAAGGCGACTCGGGCAGCCACAGTATCGAGTTTTGTGACCGCCACCGGCGTGACTATCGGCACGCCCGCCTACATGGCTCCCGAGCAGGCCCTCGAGCGGGCGATCGGGCCCTGGACCGATCTGTACTCGGTGGGCATCATGACCTACGAGCAGCTCGTCGGCCGCCTGCCCTTTCACGACAGCGCCACGCCGATGGCCCTCCTGCTGCGCCACGTCAATGAGCCCGTGCCACCAGTGCGCGACAGCCGGCCCGACCTCGACCACTCGCTGTCGGAATGGGTCGCGCGCCTGCTCGTCAAGGAGCCGGCTAAGCGCACTCCCAGCGCGGCGCAGGCCTGGGAGGAGCTGGAAGAGATCGCGATCGAGCTGCTCGGACCGCGCTGGCGGCGCGAGGCACGCCTGCCCGAGCGGAGCGCCGCCGCGAGCGCGCCCACGCCGCTCACGCCCGCTCCGTTTCATAGCCTGGCCCAGCCGGAGCTAGAGTCCGGCTTCCGCTCCTACGGGCGTGCGCCCACGGGGATGCAGACACCTGGAGCCCCGTCCGCACAGGCGAGCTCACAGCCAACGCCACCGCCGCCCGCGGACGCAGGCGGCGCACCGCCGGACGGCCGGGACAGCGCCAAGCAAGCACCCCGCGTCTCCCGCGGGAGACCGGATGCGCGAGGGCGCTGGCGCCTGCTGGGCGCCGCGGTCCTGCTGATCGCGCTCACTGCCACGGCTGGCTTCGCGCTGGCGCCAGCGAGCGAAGGCCCGGCGCGATCAGGCGCTGCCGGTCTCACCGCGGGCGCCCAGCTGCACGCTGCGAGCCGCACCTATGCAGCCACGTTGAGCGGGGTCGTGGCCAAGCTCAATCACGAACGCGCGCATGCCGGCACGGAGCTCGCCCGCGCGAGGAACGCACCCGCACAGGCCGCCGCCGCCGAGCGGCTGGCGCAGGCCCACGCTCGAGCCGCCATATCGGTGCGCAACGCCAATCCCGCGTCAGCGGCGCAGGCCGCCAACCGCGCGCTCGCAACGGCCCTCGCGGCCGTGGGCAGCGCCTATGCAGGCATGGCCAGCGCCGCCCGCCATGAAGACCGCCACGGCTTCGATAGCGCACGGACAGCCGTCGCGCGGGACACAGCGGCACTTGGCGAAGCACTCGCGCAGCTGCACAAGCTCGGTTACCCGCTCGCTGGATAGCGAGCCTACGCTCCTCCGTTGCTTTCATGGTGAACTTCGCCACCTCCGCCATGCGCGGGGGTGCTCCGCCGGGCAGGCGAGGTCTGCACCGGCGAGGTCCGCGTCGGCGTCTGCTGTGCTGGCTGCGTGACCGACGACTGCGTGGAGGAGGCTGGCGCCGACCTGGAGGAGGAGGTGCCCGCGCCCGAGCTCGATGCGCCGCCTGCGGGCGAGCTCCCCGCTGCCGTGGCCATGTGCGATGAGCTGTGCTTTGCGCGCAGCCGCAGCGCGGGCGGGCTACCGATCGCCTGCAGCGCTGGTATCGCGGGGATCGCCTGCTGCGCGCTCGGCACACCCGACGCAGCGGTGGGAGGGCGGTGCGTCCGCGTGGCGGGCTTGCTCAGCATCCCAACGGCCAGGCCCGCCCCAAGACCGGCGAGGGCGAGCGCGCCGGCCAGCACGGGCAAACGCCACCAGGCCTGCACCGGAGACCGTCGCGGCTCTACACGAGCGCGCAACTGGCTCAAACGCAAGCGACCCGAATGCGCGCCCACAGCTACCTCAACACTCCCCGGCCGAGCTGCTCAAGCCAGCGCCGAGGCAGGCGATCTGCACACGCGGCGGCTGGTTGGCTCTGATCGTGAAGGCGAATGACTTACCCATCCAGCCCGCCCTGGAGATCATCACGACGATGCGCGCGCCCACCCTCAGGCGACGGCCCGCAAACAGCGCCGCCAGGCTCACCTCGCCGTGAGCGAGCGTCGGGCGCCTCGCCGCACATCGACCGCGCTTGCACCTGGATCGCTGCGTGACGGAGCTCGAAAGCCAGCGCGCGAAGGCGCAACCCCGCCCGTGGCAGCTCACTTCGACCACTCCCTCGGATGGGACGCCGCGCACGATCAGGGAGTCCACGCGCGTGTATCTGTGCGCCCAGCTGAAGTTCCACGTCATCGCCGAAGCAACAACTGGTGTCGGTTCGACCACCGCAGGCGGCTTGGGTTCAGGAGGCGGAGCCGGAGGCGACTGGACCAGCGGCGAGGCCAACGATTCGGCGACGGTGGCGCCGGCGATGTTGCTTGCGGTCACGATCGCCCGCAGGGTATGGCCGATCTCGTCAGCCGTCAGTACCTCGGTGGCGTTCACCGCGCCGGGTATGCCCTCGCATTCCAGCCCCGACTGGTCGCAAAGTTGCCATTGATAGGCAAAGGAGCTCGGAGAGCCAAGCCACGATCCTTCCGATACCGACAGGATGTCGCCCGCCAGGAGGCCGCCGGAGATGACGGGCAGCTCCACGACACTGGGCACGAACGGTACCGTCAGGCGCACGAAGCGGTCGCCGCCCGCCTGATACCAGAGGTCGTGTTCGATGCCTTGCACAAGTGTGAAGATGTTCAGATTTTCACCGCCCGGGCGAGAGAAAATTGTCGCCGCCCCGGAAAGCGTCATACGACCGATGAGATTTTCCTCCTCGCCAAACCACATGTTCCCATCGGGACCAAGCACGATGCCGCCGGCGTATCCGTTCATGCCCGTGGCGGTGTATTCCGAGACGACACCCGCCGGCGTCACCCTGCCAACGGTGCCGTTGCTCTGCGTGAACCACATATTGCCGTCTGCCCCGAGCGCGATGCCGCCCGGGTTGGTGGCCTGCGCTGGGATCGGAAACTCGCTCACCACTCCCGCCGGTGTGATCCGTCCGACCAGATTATGACCTTCGCTGTTGGTGCCATCGTCGGTGAACCACAAGTTGCCGTCCGCGCCCAGCGCAATGTCCGCCGGCAGGCTGTGGCCAGGCACGTTCGCCCCTTCTACTACTCCGGGTATCGGTTCGGGTATCGGGAACTCGGTGATTTCGCCTGCGTGGTTAACTCTGCCAATGAAGCTAGGTTCGCCCCCCGCTGGGGTCTGGTCGATGAACCACATATCGCCATCGGATCCACGCGCGATGGCCACAGGTTCGCTGCTACCAGGAGGTCTGGGGATCGGGAACTCTGCCAGCGATCCGGCGGGAGTGACGCGCCCGATGAGATTCTGCACTTCATTCGTGAGACCCTTGTCGATGAACCACATATCGTGATCCGCACCCAGGGCAAGGGACGAGGGCCAGCTGGATTCGGGTACGTTCGAGCCAACTCCGGTTGGGATGGTGAACACACCCGTGATCACACCTGCTGGCGAGATTCTGCTTATCCGCCCCGGGAAGGTGACCCCAAACCAGATATCGCCTTCGGGGCCGACGGCGAGCCCATAGGGGTAGCCCAACCCTTCTGGGCCGATCGGCAGCGGGAATTCTTCGATCGCATTCGGGGGCAGCAGGCGTGGCGCTTCCGCATGGGCGCCTGCGCTCATCGAGGCCAGCGCAGCAAATGCGCTCGCCATGATCAGAGAAGCCTTTCCGATGTCGCGGCGCACCCTCAAGACCGCATCCTCAGCAAGACGTTTCTGTCGTGGTCGATCCGGGTGCCAGGCAGACGACGTTGACGCTCGGGGCGTCGTTCCTGCGGGTTGCGAACAGAAACGACTTGCCGATCGAGCCCCGCTCGACGATCCTTACGGAAAAACGTACGCCGGATCCCATGCGCCTTGCCTTGAAGTATCCGGCCAACTCGAGTGCTCCGTCGGTGCCTGATGCCCTTCTGGTACACCGGTGCTTATGACAGACGCGGTGCGCAGCCACGCGCTTGAAGTGCGCAAATGCACATCCACGACCTCGGCACGCGACTTCGACGACAGCTCCCGCTGAGAGCCCGTGCACGAGCAGGGACTTCACGGACGTGTACCTCGACGTCCAGATGAACCGCCAGGTCAGCGTGGCGGCGACCGTCGGTGGACGGCTCGGCTGAGGCCGTGGTCGCGGACCAGGCGCGGGGCTCGTGGGCGCGGCCACGATGACCGGCGATAGATTCGAGACTGCCGATGTCGCTCCGATCGTATTTTCCGCTGTGACCAACGCGCGCAACGTGTGCCCGACGTCGGTGCTGCTCAGATAATGGACGTTGCGCAGCTCGCCATTGATATTTTGACAACCAAGCCCAGCGGCGTCGCATCTCTGCCACAGATAAGACACCGCGGGAGCGTTCGTCCACGTGCCTTCCGTGACGGTCAGTTCGTCCTTTTCAGCGGCCTGTCCCGACAAGGAGGGTGAGGTGATGCTTGCCGGGGCGAACGGCGTCGTGAAGCGCCCCACAAAGGACGGTGCCGGTGATTCTCGACTGGTTGGCTTGGGGTCGGTGAACCAAATCTGATCGCTCGAGCCGGCGGCGAGGCTCACCGGGGTCGCACCTTCCAAGGCAGTCGTGGAAATGTCTCTGACCGCTCCGGTCGGCGTTATCCAACCAAGCGCGTTGGCCGCGGAGCTGCCCGTGTACCACATATAGCCATCTCCTCCCAGGACGATCCCGTGCAGAGCTCTGCCGACACCGGCGACAGGAAACTCCGTGATTTCGCCGGTTGGGGTGATGCGTCCGATCTTGCTGGCGCCTGTCTCTGTGAACCACATGTTGCCATCGGCGCCGAGCGCGATCGCACGCGGGTAGCTGTCGATGGTCGGGAGGGGAAACTCAGTAACCGTGCCTTTAGAAGTGATGCGACCGATGAGATTTCTGCTTTCCTGATCCTGGCCGTCGTCAGTGAACCACATGTTGCCATCGGCGCCGAGCGCGATCCCGACCGGAAAGCCGACTTCGGGGAGGTTGGGCGCGCGGCCCGCTGGAATCGGGAATTCAGTGATCGTGCCCGCGGTCGTGATGCGTCCGATTATGTACTTTCCTTCGGTGTTCGGCCGCCAGTTCGTGAACCATAGGTCTTCACCGACTCCCTCGGCGATCGCGTGCGGTCCTTCAAGCGAACCTTCATACGGCTTCGGCGCGCTGTGCGGGATGGGAAACTCCCGAACGGCGCCGGTGGGGGTGATGCGGCCGATGTGATTCGGTCCTTCCAGGCCAGCGGCGGCGTCATCCGTAAACCACATGTTGCCATCCGGCCCCAGGGCGATGTCGGATAGATAGCTTTCAGGCAGTGAGAAGTCTCCCGTGACCGTGCCATTAGGCGCGATCCGCTGGATCGCGCCTAATGGACTCAGATAGGCGATACTTTCGAGCAACCAGACGTTGCCTTCGCCATCGAGCGTCATTTCTTCAGGTTCCGTTACGAAGTTGCGTGAAAACGGGAACTCTTCGATCCCGCCCAGTGGCTGGGCAGCCAGCACCGCGCCCGACAGCGCCAGACATGCGCACAGCAGGAGCACGCCCAGAACCGCCAGCCGCTGCAGGTTGCGCGCGCCCCGTTGATTGCCGCGCTGCTGCGCGCGGCCATAGGCGGCCTCGGCGCCCACGACGTCCCCGCTCTGCTCTAGCAGCGCACCCAGGTTCACCGCCCCCTCTGCGCTGCCGCGCTCATCCGCGCGCCGGTAGGCGACCTCGGCGCCTGGCAGATCGCCGCGCTGGCGCAGCAGCTGCCCGAGGTTGAACGCGCCGCGCTGGCTGCCGCGCTCATCCGCGCGCCGGTAGGCAGCCTCGGCACCTGACAGGTCGCCTATGTGCGCGCGTAGCACGCCGATGTCGTAGGCGCTGGTGGCCTGAAGCGCGCGGTCCTCGGAGCGCTCCGCCCGCTCCAGCAGGTCGAGCGCGAGCGGAGCGTTGCCCGCGTCGAACGCCGTGCCAGCCATCTGAAAGAAGTCCTGCGGCTCCGCCACCGTGAGCAGCGATGCCAGCGCCTGATCGCTCACCGCGGGCCACTCCGTGCGAGCCACCTCGACCGCGAGATCGTAGGGCTCGAAGGCCCTGTCGCGGGCGTTCTGCTGCGTATCTCGCTGCGGCGCGTCACAGCCTTTCGCCTTGCGCAGGAGCGCGATCTGCGTATCCGGCAGCGGTTCGCGCGCCCAGCGCAGGCCAGACGCGAACAGCTCCTCGCCTGGGTCGAGGTCTTCCGGCAGGTAGTCCTGGTAGAGCGCCTGCAGCTCCTGCGCGCGCAGCGGACGCTGCGCTCCTGCACGGCGCCAGTCGATCGCCGCGCGGATCACCGCGTGCCCCTCGCGGCAGCCATCGCGTGAACGCGTGAGCCTGTTGCGTAGCTCCTCGAAAGCGACCATGCGCCGGCCGAGGCCCACCTGCGCGACCTCGGCGGTCAGACGGTCGCCGTACTCCCGCCTGACTGCCGCCAGCTCCTCCTCGTCGAGCATTACGGGCACCTCGATGCACGCGGCCAGGCTGCGCAGCTGCGCCAGCGCATCATCCGACTCGCCGGGCAGGCGGCGGCTGGCACGACCGCCCTCCGTGGCGAGCAGCGCGACGGGACGATCGCAGCGCTCCTCGCGCAGCGCGCTGGCGTGCAGGCCGCTCGCGCCGGGCCGAGCGTAGCGCTCGATGTCGTCCAGCCACACCACCAGCGGAGCCCAGTGCGAGGGCAGCGTGCCGGCACGCAGCAGCGCCTCCACGCTGGAGCCATCCCTGGGCACCACCAGCCAGGCGTCCTTCAGCTCCTCCGCGCGCAGCGCCTGGAAAGCGGCTCGCGTCTTGCCCGACTTACTCTCCCCGCAGAGCATCACGAGCCGCGGCCCCTCACCGGCCAGCGCCGCGAGGAGGGCCTCGCGCAGGCGGTCTTCGAAGTGCCTGTCGATGTAGCACCACGCCTGGCCCGCGGGCAGCACCGCGGGGTCCACGTCGTAGTCGCCGGCGTGCGCATCCACTGCGCGGCGGGCGTCGCAGGCGAGCAGCTCGGCCAGTTCCCTCGCCTTGGCGGCCCGGTACGCCCGCCAGGCGAGTGGGGCGTCGACGACCGCGAACAGCACCGCGATCGCAGCTGGAACGAACGCCCACACATGGCCCGTGAGTCCAACCGCCGCGAACCCGACCGCGACCACCGTCGAGGTCAGCGCGACGCGTGCCGCGCCGAGAGCTTCACGGATCCGGTCGTAGTGTTCGGGAGTCGCTTCTCGTCCTGGCCCCACGGCAGAACAATATCCAGATACAGAACCCGCATGGGGACATCGCCGTCAGGACCCCTGCAGTGCACACACTCGACGCCCACCGCCCTCGAAAAGCTTGCAATTTGCGTGCTTAATGACCGCGGAATCAGAATCTTCCATCAAAAACCCCCCGCAAATCGGGGGCTCTGGGACTGGAGAGGACGAATCTTCAATCGGGGCGAACGGTTAGAGTTGGCTTTCCTATGCGGTTTTTCGACCCTCTGCGGGGGATTTGCGGTGGGCCAGACCCCGCCCATGCCGGGTTTTGCGCCCGCGAGACCCTGTGTATGCCATCGTGAACGAACGTATCCGATCACCGTCTTTCAATTCGTCATGGATCGCACCGACCCACAGCACAGCGGCACCCCAGCGGTCCGACAAGATTCCTTGACAAACAGCGCCTGACAAGATATCTTGTCAGCAATGCGCGTCGCGCAGACAGCTCGAAAGCACGACATCGCTGACGAAGACATGCTCCACGCAACCCGCAACGCCGTCGCCCAATGGCGACTCGATGACGACTTCACGATGCGCGTCGGCCCCGCCCACGATGGCGATCTGCTCGAGATCGGCGTACTTGGCGTCGACACCGACGACCCTGTGATCGTCCACGCAATGCCCGCCCGCCCGCAATACCTACCCCACCGATGACAGGAGCGAAAATCATGCACACAGATGAGGAGATTCGGCGAGCCGCGAAGCTCGCCGAGGAGTTCGACCCGTCTGGCGTCCCAATGGATGACACAACCGACCTGCGAACACTCGCAGAGGCCGTCGATAGCGTGCGGGCTGGAGAGGCTCGCGTTCGCGAGCTCGTTGCCCGCGCACGCGCCAACGGCCGGTCATGGGGCGAGATCGGGATCGCGCTCAGTGTCTCTCGTCAGGCAGCCCGCGAGCGGTTCGCGGAGAAGATCAGCGCCTAGGTGCATCAGCGCCGCGCGCTGTGCATCCTGGGCGGCCGTGACCACATCGTCCGTGTGATCATGGCTCACGCCGACGATTACAGGTGCCGCATCTGCGACTGCATCGAGCGCTGCGCTGGTCACGACACGACGCTCATCTGACGTCAGCTTATGTGCCTCGCCAGTTACGCCAAGGATCGTAATGCCATCAACACCCATATCAGCGTGGATGTCACTAGGCGGCGCAAGCTAGTCTCGTCGATGTTTAGGTCAGCGTCAAATGGTGTCGAGAGAATGTTGTAGACGCCAGAAAATCCGAGCAGCGCCGTTTAATTGGTCCTGTCATCGTAGTAGTTCCCACTGTCAACGTACGCCCAAACGGCCCCTGCGTCGAGTGGGTATATGCGAGATAGATATAACAAGTGCCGTTTGGCCGACCGACCCGTTTCGGTCAGTCACTGAAATCGCGATCACGGGGTTGCGCCTCCGTCGGCTGGCCGGGAGCGTCGATGACGGTCCCTTGGTCGTCCTCTTTCAGTATTGGGTCGCTGCCTGGAAAAAGCTGAGGCAGGCGACTGACCAATCCGGAGAGCGCTCTAACGGTTGGATCGTCCTTCTGATAGAAGCCGTCCTTAGCCATACTCTCGAACGTCGCAAGTACCTCCCGCAGGATCAGCAGTTCACGCTCGTTTGCTTGGCCGACGGCGGCTCTGATGTTCTCGTCGGTTGGGTTGGCGTACACGTCCTCGAATGTACGCAGCGACGAGTCACTCAGGTTTGGCAGCAAGTCTTTTCGCCAGAGATCGCGTACCTTGATCTTGCCTTCTGTTTCCTTCTGCTCGTTCCTCTGCCTAGCGTCGGTCAGTTGGAGGCGCCGTTCGAGCTTGATGAGCTCGTCGTAGTGCTCTCGGGTTCCTTTGTCAAAGTCGACATGAACCGTCTGAATCGTTGCTGAAAGCCACTCAGGAATACCGTCGAGCGGCCGGTTCTCGAGATTGCGGAGTCTATCGGCTATCTCCTGGCGCATGTGCGCAAGCATGGCCACGTCGTTTCCGCCGCGTCTGGGAGCGTCCGTTCTGGAGGCACCGACTATCGCACGATTGAGGGCAGGTTCGAGGATGTCCTTGACACCTGTCGCAGCCCCGTGTTCCAACATCTTCGCAGCGTCAACTACGCTGACATGCACTGCGACATCAGCGATGAAGTTAGCGAGTCCAGTTGTATCAGAAAACGCCACTCGGTATTCAATACGGTGATGGCGCACGTCGACTCCCTCGCTCGACGTATTGTTCAGCGCAAAGATCGTGGAACCAACGAACATGTCACGCCCAGCAACTTGGCTGACGTCGGGGGGCGGTCGTCGCTCGTCGGCGGGATCGACCTCGCCCCGGCCTTCGGTGTTGGACCAAGGCGGCGGCGAGTCCGAAGAAGCTAGAGGCTCGTTAGTCTCGCTCACCAGTTGTTTATCTCCCCGATGGTTGAGCTGTTGTGAATATCGCGCCCTGCTGCTTGGGTGCCTGTGACCTGCAGGCGCGCTTGTAGTGGAGTACACTCAGCCACGAGAGTACGCAGATCAAGCTCGGCGATCTCGCGCTCCCGGAGCGCGCATCGCAAGAACTCAGCGACTGCTGGTTGGCTCGGGTCCGACTTCTCCAAGCGTTGCTGAACATGCTCCACAATGTTGAGCGTCTTGTCCGAAAGATTCGCCCCGATTTGCTCAGCGAAACCGTGTGCTGCAGCACCCACGCCCGCGCCGAGGAACGGCAACATCGCTTTTGCTGCCTGAAGAACCAAATCGTCCATAGGATCGGGGATCATACGGCTTGGGACCGCGAACGGGGACCCTCGCTTGAACGGACGACTCGCTTGCCAGTCGCTGTCGGCCGGGGACGACGACATCCGCGTCCATACGGCCGATGTCGGTCTCCCAGCCGGGGCTCGGCTGAACATCATCGGCGTGGGCGCTACAGACGCTCTGACGCGACACCCAACGTCCTCGGACCTTTCGCCTGCGTTTGCGGCACTTCGCCTCGGCTCGCAGACAACTCGCTATATCGGGGCGAACGGTTAGAGTTGGCTTGGATATGGGGGATTAGGGGGTTCTGCTACCGATTTGCTACGGCTATGCCGCCTCCATACCGGGGCATCCGACGGCTGAGGCCACGTGTATGCCATCGTGAACATCAGTCCGCTGCTGCCGACAGCTCGCTGTCGAAGCCGAGGCTCACGCACACCCGGCTCGCCTATGATGGACGCTTAGTCTAGGTAGGGGAGACGGTCGTGAGAGCCCTGGTGGCCTCGGTCACGATGTCGCCGAGACCAAGTTCGTTCAAGCGATACAGCGCCTCGCCGAGCTGACCGCCGACCTCCAGCAGGTCGGCTTCCTGCGGAGCGACTGCCTCGACGACCGCTGGCCGATCCATAGGGCGTCTAATCGCACCCAGTCGCCCACCCTGGATCGGACCAAGCTCAGCCGCCGCGTAGCAGGCCTGCTTGACCGCGTCGACCAGCAGCGCCGGACGATCGTGGCGCCCTCGCAAACTGGCTCAACATGAACAGCTGGCCATTGAGATGCTGGCCGCGAGCGAACGCCGCCTCCGAGTCCCCGATCGGTGTCGTGTCCGTCCCGCTTACGCCCACTGAGTCCAGCGCCCGAGCCGCCCATTCGACTCCCACGCTGAGCGCTGTCCACGCCTCTGCCCGCTGGTCGAAGACATCCTCATCCTCACGGCTCAGAAGAGCATCTAGGCGTGCAGTAGCGGCCATATCATCCCGCGCGGCAACTGCAACCAAGCGGCCGCCCAAGGTGCCACCGTAGAACAGGGGCTCAACCGCCATGACCGCATTGTACTCTGGCCAGGTGCTGCTAGCCACAAAGCCGTTCTGGACCGACTATGTCAGCGCATTCGGGGCTATCGTGGGCATCTTGGTCGCCGCCAGCGCCTTCGTCGTGGCGCTTTGCAGCACACGTGACGCGCGCCGCAGCGCCGACGCCGCGGAGACTACTGCGGCCAGCGCACACGAGCAACTCATGCTTGCCCGTGCGGAGCACGAGCAACTGGAAGCCGACCGCCAACGCCGTCCTGTGATCGAGCGCATACATATCAGGGCAATTGCTCCCGCCCCTGGGGAGGAAGACCCGTCCGCCGGCGTGTTCAGCATCGGCTTGACCAACACTGGCGATCGCGATCTACAAGGCGCCGTCCTAACGATCTTGTTCGAACGTGCATCCGCCGCCCAGCTCACAAACCACTGGGTCAACCAGACCTGAATCAATCCCACGACACGACGCAGGAGGGCTGGCCCGGAGTAGAAGGCCCTCCAGAGAGCTTCTACTTCTTTGCGCGCCCATCACGGTGCAAGTTGGCGTGTCCTTCGTCCAATATGTGCGCATCCCGCGTGTTGGACGCTTCCCGATCCGCGCAAAGCTGTTCCATGCGACACTGGACCGACGCGGTCCCTGGACCGACCGCTGGATTGACGTCGACCTCACCGGAAAGACGACAGTGATCGATATCGGCCAAGACAACCAAGAAGGACCTTACGAAGGTCACAACGCCGACTTTGATCCGCCCGCGGCGTCATAGAGGACAGCCAACCCTATTCCCCAGACCGATCTGGCCGAGTCTGTCAACGCAACAGTGGCTACCAGAGCGGCCATCGCTACCTCAGCCTCCTCATTGCCCGCACGCGTGATCCCTTCGCCAAACACCTCTCGCGTGTAGAGCGCCGCGTCATCTTGTCTTCGCCGCGAGCTGCTGCTCTGCAATGAGTGCCCTCAGCTCGGATAGAGAAAGCCACGGAGAGCCACGATGGATCATTCGATGGCAGTTGGCGCATACGAGCGCGAGATCGGACAGCCGCGTCCTGGCGTCAGGTTTCATCTCGGAGAGCGGCGTCGTGTGATGACACTCGATGAAACCGTCGCCGCGGACGCCATAGGTCACTGCGAAATCAAACTCGCATATCGCGCAGGCGAGCGCGCCATTCGCCGCGAGGGCCTGACTCTTCTTTCGCGCGACTAGACCACGGTTCCGCTCGCGGGATAGGTGTACACGCGCCAGGATTCTTCCCTCGGGAGCTCCATCTTCGGCGTCGTCGTCCAGGCCGATCCCCGGCGGCAACATGGCTAGGGTTCGCCGGATCGCTGACGCGACACGCTCCAGTCGAAGAGGATCGTCGGCGAACTCGTCCCACACCCGCCTGTCTTCTGCGCCGCCACGAGTCATGCCCGTGATGTCAGCATTTGGATCCAAGGAGGCGAAGTTTGCGAGCTTCAGATACACAGAATCCCGTCCGCGAAACTTTGGGTCGAGTGCCAACTCTTGCTCGATCGGTATGTCTCGGAGGGTGGCGCTCAGATCGTCTAGCTGCGACAAGGACGGCTTGCGACCGGCCCGGTGGTAAAGATCGAGTGCAAGAATCAACTCATCGCGCAGCCACGCGTTCTTCCTGGATCGTGCCATCGGCGCCGTCAGCCTACCTAGCCACAGCGGGGGCCTACGACTGCCCCCTTTAGGAGGTGCTGCGAAGACGCCGAACCTGAACACGGTCTCATCGGCATCTTGTGGCGACAGAGGGTTGAGACGCCAGCGGCGATCTGACGATCTTTAGATGCGGTCGCTGCGAGCGAGCGGTTGCACCAGATGATGTAGCCCATTCGCCGGCACGAACCCGAGGATCCTCTCTAGGCTTTCGCGAGTGCCCCCGAGCCGAGAGCCACAGCTGGAAAGACCGCGACGCCGATCGCAGGCGCCGAGGACGCAATCTCTCAAGCAGGCCTTTGGTCCTGCGTCACAAGCCGAGATGTACCTGCTCCGCGCGCTTCAGGAGTTCCATCACTCCGCAAACCCTCCGGACCTTTGGTTCCCGTCGACGCGCTACATCGCGGCTCGATCCTTGAGGGGCCACAAGAAATCATGAACGCTTACAACCGGCGACTGCACTTCCTGCGATCGACCGTTCTTTTCGCAGCCCTGTCTGCCGAGGCCTTCGCAAATGAGCTGCTTGACGAGTTGCTCTCGTCAGCCGACTTCGAGGCGCTGGATAAGCTGCCGACGCCAGACAAGCTCTTGGTAGGCACGCAGCTTGCCGCCGCAGGCAAATCGCCGCTTGAGCGAGGCGCGCAACCGCTGCAGGATTTGACTTTGCTGTGCAAGACGCGTAATCGGCTGGTCCACGCGCGACCCCAGGGTGGAATAGCCGCGTGGGATCGCGACGTTGAAGAGGCCGACGAGACCGCGATCGGTCCGAAGGCTGCCCTTACGGCGATCCTGAGCGTGTCTGAGACAGTGAATGTCTGTACCGAACTTCGCGCCCACCCGATCCTCCATGGAGGTCTAGCGAAGACGATCCTTCGCCACCGCGGGATTCTTGAGCGCCATCAGGCCCTCGCTGGGCCAAAGATTCTGGACCTGCCCGCTCGGGACGCTGCAGGCGTACCACCGCTGTATGACCAAATGATGGAAGTCGTAGCACCGGCCAGACAGCAAAGCTTGACCCAAGCGCAGCGGACACCCGCATCAACCGAGATAGGCGGTCACACTGATCCGCCTACATGACCGGGATGTGCTCAGACCAGGCATAACGACACGGTCCTTCATCTGCGTCCTCCCGCGGCAGGGGCTTGAGACTCCGCCAGTGATCTGATCTCATCGCGCAGCCCGTGAAGCATGATCCCGAATACGAACACCGGCCGCCCGAGCCCTGGGCGACCAAGCGACAGCTCGCCGATCACCTGAGCGTGACGCCACGCTGGATCGAGCTTCAGCACCGGCTTGGCCTTCCACATCTCTCGACTGGCGGCATGAGCCGCTATCGGATCTCAGAGGTCGAGGCTTGGCTGCGCGAGCGCTACGGCTACCCCGCGGAGACACCCGAGCCACGTCGTCCCTGACGGAAGCTCGCGCCCAATAGCTGCTTCGCACCGGTTCGCCTTCGTTCGCCTCAACCCGACTCGACCGAAGTTTTTTGTCCCGTTTCGGCCCCCAAAACGACCTTTCTAGGATGCAAGGCCCATCAAAAATCGGGGCGCCCGGATTCGAACCGGGGACCTCACCGACCCGAACGGTGCGCGCTACCAGGCTGCGCCACGCCCCGACGCGCCAGCCAGTATCCCACACCGCTATCGTCGCCCGCGTGCCCACTGCCATCGCGGAGATCATCGCCGAGCTCGACGCGTTGCTGCAGCCGGAGCGGTTCCAAGACTACTGCCCCAATGGCCTCCAAGTCCCCGGATCGGAGGGGGTCTCGACCATCGCTACCGGCGTGTCTGCCAGCGTGGAGCTGTTCGAGCTGGCCGCTGCCGAGCAGTCCGGACTGCTGCTCGTCCATCACGGCCTGTTTTGGGGCCCGGGCCCCGGCCCGATCGACGCCCAGCTCAAGCGCCGTCTCAAGCTCCTGTTCGACGCGGACATTGCGCTCGCGGCGTACCACCTCCCGCTCGATGCGCATCCCCAACTCGGAAACAACGCCCTGATCGCCCGCGCGCTCGGGGGTGAGCGGCTAGATGTCCCGTTCGCGCTCCATCACGGCGAGCCGATCGGCTGCCTCGCGCGGCTGCCCGGCGACGGCCTGCCCGCCGAGGAGCTCACTGCGCGCGTGCGCGCCCTGACCGAGCGCGAGCCGCTCGTGTTCGACGCCGGAGCGCCGCACATCCGCACCCTGGCGATCGTGTCGGGGGCCGGCGCCGACTACCTGACCGCTGCGGCGTCCGCCGGCGCCGATGCGCTGCTCACCGGTGAGCCCGTCGAGCGTGTGATGACTCAGGCGCGCGAGCTGGGCCTGCATTTCATCGCCGCGGGCCATTATGCGACGGAGACATTCGGCGTGCGCGCGCTCGGCGAGCACCTGGCGGAGCGGTTCGGCGTGCGCCATGTGTTCCTGGATGTGCCGAACCCGGTGTAGAGCGGCGATCCGCGACGGCCGGCCCCGAGCCGCATGGCGGCGAGGACGAATAAGACCTGCACATTGCGGGAATCTTCCGTTGCACTCGTCCGCATTCGCCGCTACTTTATGGATGGCAGCCAGACATACATATCTCGGACAGGGAGGAATCCCCGATGGCCAACCACCTGACGCCCACCGAGCTTGCCCGCGAAGCTGGGTTGGGGCGCCGAGAAGTCCTATCGAAGTGCGTCGAGCACGGTATCCCGATATTCAAGGGCCGCATCGACAAGAGCTTGTTCCTCGCCTCTCTCCGGCAGGGCGCCTCCAAGCAGCGTCCCGCCGCCTCGCTGAAGACCTGACCCCTCCTTCCCCGAGCGGGCGCTAACACCCTAAGATCAGGGGGTCACGTCAGAGGTCGATCGAGGAGGGTAGTAGTCATGGAGGTCACCACCGCGCCGTCGGGAACCGCGTCGCAGACGATCGCCGACCTGGTGCCGCACGCGGCCGAGCGGTTCGCCGATCGCGCCGCGATCCGGTACAAGCGCGACGGCGCCTGGCAGGACGTCACGTTTGCCGAGCTGGACCAGATCGTCCGGGAGGTCGCGCTCGGCTTGATCGACCTCGGCATTGAGCCCGGCGAGCGTGTGTGCATCCTCGCCAACACCCGCCCCGAGTGGTCCTACGCCGACCTCGCCGCGACCTCCGCCGGCACGGTCGTCGTGCCGATCTACCAGACCAACTCGCCGGAGGAGTGTCACTGGGTCATCTCCGACTCCGACGCCTGCGCGATCGTCTGCGAGGACGCGCATCAGCTGGCCAAGATCGCGGCCATCCGCGAGCGGCTGCCCCGCCTGCGCACGATCGTCGTGATCGACCCGCCGTCCCCCGATGAGACCACTCCGGAGATCGCCGCGCTGCAGGCGATCCCGCTGGAGGAGGTCCGCGCGCGCGGGCGCGACAATCGCTCTCCCGAGGAGCTCGACGCGCGCCGCGCGGGCGTGCGCCCGGAGGATCCGTACACGTTCATCTACACCTCGGGCACGACCGGGCCGCCGAAGGGATGTGTGCTTGCGCACGGCAACTACCGCGCGATCATTGACATGGTCGAGAAGCGCGCCAGCCTGCACAGCGACGCTGGGGACGTCGTCTACCTGTACCTGCCGCTGGCGCACTCATTCGCGCTGCTGCTGCAGCTGCTCGTGTTCGACCTCGGCGTGACGCTTGCCTACTGGGGCGGCGACACCACGCAGATCATCGGCGAGCTGGCCGAAGTCAAGCCGACGTACCTACCGTCGGTGCCGCGTATATTCGAGAAGATCTACACGCTCGTCTCGGCCAACGCCGATCCCGACGAGCTGGCCGGGGCCGTGCGCGTGGGCATGGAGGTGCGCGAGTGTCAGCTAGCCGGCCGGCCGATCCCGACTGAGCTGCAGGGCCCGTTCGAAGAGGCCGAGGAGCGGCTGTTCAAAAACGTGCGTGCGGCCTTCGGCGGACGTCTGCGCGAGGCCGTCAGCGGCGCCGCTCCGATCGCCAAGGAGATCCTCGAATTCTTCTACGCCTGCGGCGTGCCCGTGATGGAGGGCTATGGCATGACCGAGACTGCGACCGCCGCCACGGCCTGCAGCCCCGAAGCACATCGGTTCGGCAGCGTCGGCAAGCCGTTCGAGGGCGTCGAGGTCAAGATCGCCGACGACGGCGAGCTGCTGATCAAGGGGCCGAACATATTCCAGGGCTACCACAATCGCGCCGAAGAGAGCTTCGGCGCGATCGAGGACGGCTGGCTGCACACCGGCGACCTTGGGCGCATCGACGAGGACGGGTACGTGTATATCGTTGGGCGCAAGAAGGACATCATCATCACCGCCGGCGGCAAGAACCTGACGCCTGCGAACATCGAGAACGACCTCAAGCAGTGTCGCTGGATCTCCCAGGCGGTCATGCACGGCGACCAGCGCCCGTATCCGGTCGCGCTGGTGACGCTTGACGAGGAAGAGATCGCCGGGTACGCCTCCGAGCACGGCCTGCCGTCGGACATTCCTTCGCTCGCGCGCGAGCCCGCCGTGCAGGCGCTCGTCCAGGAGGCGCTCGACCGCGCCAACGCCAAGTACGCCCAGGTCGAGCAGGTCAAGAAGTTCGCGATCCTCGACCACGACCTCACCCAGGAGACCGGCGAGCTGACGCCGACGCTGAAGGTCAAGCGGAGCGTCGTCAACGAGAAGTATGCGGACGTGCTCGACGCGCTGTACGCGGGTTAGCCGCAGAGCACGCGACACCATGTCAACTCATCCGCCAGGAAGGCGAGGATGGCGCGGATGGCGCCCCGCGATAAGGCCATCCGTGCTCGTCCGAACAGATAAGCCAGGACTATCGGTCGGGCACCTGCGAACATAGAGACCGATGCGCACCGATCCCTCCGAGACAGGCGGCCTATTCGTCGGCCGGCGGCCCGGCACCGCGCCGGTTCGGTTTCGCTCGCTGCCCCAGCGCGGCAGCAAGCTGCGCCGGCGGATCGATGCCTCGCTGGCAAACATAATGTTGGCGACGATCACGCTGCTGTGCCTGCTGTGCTGGGGCCCGATCCCGCTCGCCTGCCTGTGGGTCGGCTCGCAGTGCGACTACCTCTCGGGGAGCGTCGGGCTCGGCATCCTCGTCGCGTTCATCGCGCTGTTCGTGCTGCTGTTCGGCGCGCTCGTGCTCGC
>Ga0070711_100000250_pt1 | contig 27482 bp, 23 predicted proteins | sample LARL53metaG_FD_65452 | JGI IMG/M metagenome (GOLD analysis project Ga0070711, IMG submission 65452) | Corn, switchgrass and miscanthus rhizosphere microbial communities from Kellogg Biological Station, Michigan, USA - LAR L5-3 metaG | ecosystem: Host-associated > Plants > Roots > Rhizosphere ... | reverse complement strand
ACGTTTTTCCAGGGCGCACGAGCACAGCGGCAGTCGCAGCATCCTGTGCCGTTCTTCAAGGTCAACGGTAGGGCACTACGTTTTGAACGAAGGAAGATTGACCAATGGTTGCAGGATCAGGCGAATAGTGCGCCAACGCTGAAACCAATCAAAGCCAAACGCGGCAGACCGCGCAAGACTCAAGTCACTTAGTTTCTCCCCACTCCCCCACCTCCCAATCAATTACGCTTTTCGTAACTCCATTCTTTCTGTAATAAGCCTGTGGCTGCTCGGGGTTATTCATCGCGCTCGTTAAAGCATTTTTGGAAGGTGTTTGCTGCAAAGGTCAGGACGGGAAAGAAGTAATGCTCAACAACAACTAATTCGTATGACCGCTCATTTTGATCGAACCTCTATTTTGCTCACCTTTGGGCACTGTTTGTAGCGATTCCCCAGCGAGGTAGTCAGGCACCGAGCTTCATCTGTCGCAGAAGGTCTGCAAAGCGCTGGTCCGAGCGCAGAGGATCAAAGATAGAATCAGTCTTAAGCATCAATAAGCCCTCGTCGTTGTGTTCTTCATAAGCCTTTTGCAACCACGCAAAGGCTTCCTCCTTATTATCCAGCCCGACGTCGACAACAGCGGCATCGAAAGCTCCACTTCCCAAACGGGCGTCTAATTCTTTGAACCGAGACAGCATCCTTGACGCATTCTGCTTATCTCCGGATCTTGCATACGCATATCCAAGATCGCCCCACTGCTCATTGCCGTCCTCCGCCTTGCTCGTCTCCAACTCGCGAATGGCTTCCTTATACATTCGTTTTCGTATGTACACTTGCGCCAATATCGCATGTGCACTCGCATAGTGCGGATCCATCTCAAACACAAGCTTGAGTTCCCTCTCGGCAGCATCGTGCTGGCCTGCGAGCGAAAGCACCCCTGCTAACGAGGCTTTGATCACCAAGGAAAGAGGATCAAGTACTTCCGCCTGTCTTTTCTCTTTGATGGCTTCGTCAAAGCGGCCTGTCATCGCTAGAAGGTTACTGTACGAGTGGTGCACGATTGGATAGTTAGGATCCAGCTGGATCGCAGTTTTAAAGGTATCTTCGGCTGCTGTCACGTCCAGATCCTGATACAGCTGCACCCGGCCCAGCGCCGTGCGGGCTTCACCCGATGTTGGATCGAGCTCTACGGCTTTGAGAGCAGCTTGCTTCGCTTCCTTGGACGTATGAATGCATTCGGCCAATCCTGCGTACGCCGCCGAATACTGAGGATCCTTTTCCGTTGCTCGACGGAAATATTTTTCAGCCATTTCCCACCCAGCCATTGTTCTTCTGTTCCAGTAATACCGGCCAAGGAGATAATCCTGATGGGCCTCCGGATCTGGAGTGTGCCGGATGAACGATCTCGGCGGCTGGTCCAGCGCAATCGAGACTCCCACTTTTCGCGCAATGCTGCCCGCTACTTCGTCTTCGAGTTGCAGCAGGCCGCGGGCATCTCGGTCGTAATCTTCCGCCCAGACATGCGTCTGGTCGGCGACATGAACGAGCTGCGCCGTAACCCGAAGCTTGTTCCCGTCACGGCGTACACTCCCCTCTAGGGCATAATCCACTCCCAGGTCTTTTCCGATCTGGCTGACGGTGCTGTGGGAATGCTTGTAGGTCATCGCCGAAGTACGCCCGATCACAGCCAGCCGCTGCGGACTTAGATTGCCAAGCTGTGCACTCAGCTCCTCGGTTATCCCGTCACTGAAATACTCCTGGCCCGAATCGCCACTCAGGTTTTCGAAAGGCAGCACCACGAGCATGATTTTTCCGGCATACACCGGCGCAGGTTCTCGCAGTTCCCGCCAGCTCAATCTCGCAATCACAACTGCGATTAAGCTAACCGAGACCACGACTGCAACGCCTCGCCATATCTTGTGTTTTTGTAACCAGGACTGCCGGACGCTAACATCCTGCGCAATTGGGAAAATAGGAGTGTCCGGCAAGTGAATGAGCGATGGTGCTGGCCCTTCGGTCTTTGCGACTGCTTGCGCGGGAGCTGATGCCGGAGCAGTGGCGAATGCAAGCTCAACTTCGGCAACGAACCGATAGCCCTCACCGGCCACTGTTTCAACGTATGTGGATTTCTCGGATGAGTCGTTGAGTGCAGCGCGTAACTTAGTAGCGGCGACATTGAGGCCCTTGTTGAAATCAACGAAAAGGTCCTCGCCCCACAATGAACGCTGCAGATCGCCGCGTGTGACAACCTCTCCTTGGCGCTCCACCAATGCGATCAGCAGTTGCATAGGCTTGCGCTCCAGCTTCACGCGAACCCCAAACTTGCGCAGTTCATTGCGGCTCGTATCGAGTTCGTAAAAACCGAAACGGTAGATGAGAACTGGGTGCGCTGCTGATTTACTAGCACTCATCGGGGGCAAAAGCATACTCCCTATTCCGACACCAATCCAGCGTTCAGTTTCTTAACCTATTCTCAACGTCTTCTGAATCATCAGCTTAGACCTTAATTCAAAATTAGCCCAACCTTAGCTTGACGTCGGAACGGCGGAATGAGATGGTGCGCAACCATTGCGGCCTGCCGCGCGGAAATGAGCGAGGTTCTGAGTTGCGCCCATGGTGAGGTGGATTCCGATGAAATCGAAATGCATTCTTATTGCTATTTCCGTTGTCGCGTTCTTCGTATGCCCTAGCTTCAGCAAAGGACAGGCATTCCAAAAAACGTATAACTTCGTTGGCTCCATCAACACGGCATGCTGCAACGGATACAATTATGGCTTTACTGACGAAGTAGATGACACTACCGTCAAGGGGAATATACAGATAACTTCAATCTCGGTTTCTGCTGTGGCAAATGTTGTCAGCCCTGATCTCATCAATGATGTCGGGCTCGACTGGGAAGTATTCGTCGGAACAACTTCTTTCGGCCTACCCATAGGCCCGATCACAGGAGGTCAGAGCCCGGGAGCCATCACATCATCGGCACCTACCCAGCTGCGCTTTGCGGAAATTAGCTCCGGAAGTGCTGGCGAAGTAACGACCTTCACCGGGGCATATAACTTTCAGACGAACTCGCTCACAACCAATGCCCAGATCAACAATCTAAAGGCAGCGTTCACGTCACCCCTAAATCTGTCCAATGGGTTGTTCGTACAGGCATTCATATGGAGCGGCGCGAGCGGTAGCAACATTAACTGGAGTAACATAAGTGTTACAGTGACCGGGACAAATGCGCCTCTGCAGATCACAACGTCAGCGCTGCTGCCTGCTAGCGTCGGCACCGTTGGCAGATTTTTCGACACGCTGCCTTTGGGCGCTACGGGTGGGACACCGTTTCCTTCGGCCTCTTATTCTTACCCCTACACCTGGAGTGCGAACAGTGGCACCGGCCTCCCGTGGGGGCTGTACATTTCGTATTTCACTGGGGAAATCTCTGGATTGCCAGCCGTTGCTGGCGACTATTCCACCATAGTTACGGTACACGACTTCAACGGTATGACTGCAACTAGAAAATTCGGAATAGGCATAGCTGCGAATCCCAAACAGTCCATCGATACCATTGTGCAGAATGAGTATTATTCATTGCTAGCAAACCACTTCCAGAACTGGGGCTCTTATTACAGTAACTTGTCATCGGTATGCACTGGAGCCGCTGCGGCCCTGCCGGTGCTGGAACCTCTATGCGGAGGCCTGAGTGCGTTGGCTAGTGGATTGTCCGTCCAGGGCGTGAACTACTCGATTAAGGCCAGCGATCCAGCCGACACGAACTACACAGTTATTGCCCAGCCTATTGCTCCGTCCCTGAGTTTCCCTTCTCCCGATTCGTCATGGACGCCCGCCCAAACCGAGGCCTACGGCGCTCTGCATGCTGTCTTCCTCACCACAGAGCAGATTATTGGGCTGTCGAATGCGGAGGTAACTTCTGTAAATCGTGCGACGGGCGCTTACCAAGCAGGCAACACCTACTGGCTGCAGCAGCAGCTCGCGGCTCAAAAGCGATACTCGGACGAAGAGGCATTCGATCTTCAACTGTTCTTGACCCAGATGTCTCAGCTGAAGTCCGTGTATTCCGCCAGTGGGTTCCCTGATTTTTCTGTCAGCCCCAATCAAGAAGTGCAGTTTGAATTAGGTGTAAGTGCCAACGGTCTACCGTCCGACCTCCAACAGCAACTTACGGCACTGGGGGTGGACTCGGAAGGAATGGAACTTTTGAAAAAGGCCTTGGCTTCGTTCAATCCCAATACAATCAGTGGGGACATCCTTCATAACTTTGTTCCGCCTGATGCTATCGTAACGACCATTCAGCAACTCCGTACCTCTTTCATCACACCTTTCGCCATTTTCACTCCCAAGGTGGACGTCAGTTCCGCGGCGGGCACATTCGAATTGCTGGCGCCCTTCACTTTGGGGACTGGCAGTAATGGGATCAACCCGAGCCTCGAGGATGTGAGTGTTAGTTTGGGACCATTTGCGATCACTATTCCAGCGAGCAGCTTTATTCTAGGCCCCCATGGATATTACCAGTTCTCGGGTGCGATGAATGGTATAAGTGTTGAAGCCCTTCTCAAACCCGCGAGCACTGGATACACACTTCACATCGATGGTTCTAGTATGAACTTGGCAACGCTTTCCAACCCCCTGCCCGTGACGGTCCAAATTGGCGATGACGGAGGAACTGCTAATATTGCTTCTCAAATTCAGTAAGGTGCGGGCCGCGTTCGCCAGAAGACATCGAGGTCAGGCAACCTGCGAAGCGCTCAAATGGCGCTGGGGCGGAAGTGTTAACCGAATCCGCGTCTGCTCAAACTCATTCCTGCCTGGTATTCTGAATACACCAGATGCCGATTCCATTCCAGCCAATGCCGTTGCGGAAGCGGAAATCTGCTTTCAATGATTCCGAGTTCGTCTTTGAAGTCAAATGGGACGGCTTTCGAGCACTCGCCGTAATCGAGCATGGCCGCACACAACTGATCTCTCGTAATGGTCATCGATTCGGTTCCTTTGCTGGTCTAGAAAAACTAATCTCCGCTGGCCTGCCACAGACCAGAGCCGTGATCGACGGAGAAATTTGCTCGTTGGACAAACGTGGACGGCCACAGTTCAGAAATCTGCTATTCCATCGTGGAAATTATCCGTGCTTCATGGCATTCGATCTCCCCATGCGTGATGGCAAGGATTGCCGCCGTGAAAGCCTGCTGGATCGCAAACAAGAGTTGCGGCGACTGCTGAGCGGTTCCGATGCTCGAATCCAGTACGTTGATTATGTGGATGACAGAGGAGTGCCGCTATTCGAGCAAGCGTGCCAGCACGACTTGGAGGGCATTGTTGCAAAACAGAAGTATGCGCCGTACGTGAACGACCGAGAGGCTAGTACGTGGTTCAAGATTCGGAATCCCCACTATTCACAATGGGCAGGGCGGCAGAAACTGTTCGAACGTGAACGGAACCGAGAGCCAGTAGCAGGATGGCATTCGTGTACGATTGTGTCCATGGCATTAGCCGAGGCAACTTAAATCTTCTTCGTCTGGCAGCCTGATTCATAACGGCTTCTATTGTGCCGATGCCTCTAATGCGTGTTGACAACTGGCCCGTTCAGCGTAAAATCCTGTCCCTCAGCCGTAACCCTCCATTTGTACGTCGAATGAAGTCCGACTGAAACTGTCCCAAGGCTCAATCCAACCTTGCGAGTTGATCCAGAGGAGGTTACATGAAGCATTGAAGAAGTAGCAGCCCCCTGCCTCAGGCGAAGGAGAAGAAATTGAAAATGAAATCTTTGATTGTTAGGACGGCTGCCGTAGGGGTAGGTGGTTGGGCTGTTAGTTTTTTTCCGATCTTGTCCTCCAGCTAGTTCATGCTTCAGCTTTTTTGGCTTATTATCTGGACGATGTGCTTGTCGGCATTGTGGCCGCCTTTGCTTACTGGTTTTTCAGTCAATATAAATTGCAGATTATTGATCGTCGCCAGACCATCGCATACCTAGATGACACTATTCGCAATGCCTTGCAACTCGTTTTGTTGAGTCCTGACGAGAACCTTATAGCAGAAGTTGCTGCGGCGGCGGAGCGTATTAATCGTGCTTTGATGGCGGTGCGTTTGCAGACACAGGCAAGAAAATAGTGTCATGGCCCTTATGTTCGAACGTGAACGGAGCCGAGAGCCAGTAGCGGGTTGGCATTCGTGTGTTGTGGGATGTGAGTTGGAGCACATCAATTCCAGAAACGCGTAAGCTCTCTTTGTGAGGGTCCGCGCCCACCATTTCTTTGACTTGGCCGGTTCCTGCCAATACAGAGAAGCTCTCTGTTCCCGCCTTGGTGCTGCCTGGCTAGATTGTGAGGCCGACGTGAGTGACCGAGACAATCCCGCCCCTACCTTCGATTCTCAGAACGCTCAGACCAAGATTGACGCCGGAGCCCCCGCACCGGTTGATGCCGACGCGACTCTGGATTCTGCTCCAACAGCAGAACCGACGTCGCGGCGTGACCTAACGTCAATCGGTCCTTACCGCCTTGTGAGAAAACTTGGGGAAGGCGGCATGGGACAGGTATGGCTGGCGGAACAGACGGCACCGTTGCAGCGGCAAGTCGCGCTGAAACTCATCAAGGTCGGCATGTACGACGACTCGGTGCTCCGTGCTTTATGCATCCCTGCGGTAAGGGCCGTCGGATTCAATGAATCCAGCCGCCGCGCAACTCTTTCGTACTTCTCCAGTTCTGTTCTCAAGAAGTTCGACCGCTCACGCTGCTCGGCCGAAATAGTCGTAGACTGAGCCACCGAGCCTATTTGTCAGGTCTAACTCTTGACCAACTACGCCAGGAGGTTCAACGTTGGAGCGGCGTTACCGTCCTGCCCAGTCCTGATGCAATCGCGGTTGGCGGGAAATATGGCGACTTAACACGGACGCGCCACGTTCGTGGATTGTGGTGGGAACTGACTTGCCCCCAGGGCCATATTTGGGAAGAATCCACAAACGATTTTCCAAAACAAAAACGATGCCCAACCTGTGAACGGAACAGGCTGAACGGGAACGGTCACGCCGTTGATGCGACTCAGGACAAAGTCAAGGTTTGGTTCACAGAGCACGATGGTTTGATTTGGATGAAGGTACATGACGTTATGAAGAGTCACCACAAGCGTGACGATCTGCTTGCAAGGGAACTTCACGCCCTGGTATGGGAAAAGATTTCGGCCAAAGCTGACCAGTATCAGGATCGAGGGCATAAGGTGACGGCTTGGCTTGGGACTGTAGCGAATAACATCTTACAAGACCACTTCAAGCAAGAGATTCGACGGAGCACACTGGCCAACATGACCCCGCTGCTCAATGACGATGGTTCCGTGAGAAAAGAGGTTGACTGGCCTACGCCGCAAGTCACTCATTCTAACGAACCTGGAGTTACCCAGGGACGTGGACCGTTGGGACAGGCAGCAGACTAAAAATAAATGTTTGGTTAGGCTCAGGGTCAATCGTTCAATAAGGCGAGGGCAAGGGACAGGGGGAAAGCCCCTGCCCCGTATTGTTTACGGTCATAACGGAGGATTTGGAATGTCAGCAACGATTTTGCTAGTGGTGTTGGTCTGTGCCGTACTTAGTTCCGTGGCTCATCAAGAGCTATCAGGTCGAGCGACACAAAGAAGTAGGCGAACGCGCCGTCAACTTGGAATTGCGCCTCCTGACTAGCACGCTACAGGAAGCCAACCTGTGGAGTCCGATCAGTCCACATTACAAGCCGCTCAAAGAACAGGAGAGCGATCTCGGTCGTGCTCTTACTCTCCCTGAACTGAATCGACTCGAAACCACGGCAGCATCAAACCCGGCTTGGGACGTGGCATACCAGTCTGAAGTGCTGGCCGCCAATACCGGCATGAGAGGCGGCGAGATCAAGCGGCTGCGTCTCGGTGACGTGAACCTTGAAGCGCGGCGCCTGCGCATTCGACGGCAAAGCACCAAGAGCGATGCTGGCGCGCGGCTGGTGGAATTGAATCAGGCAGCGACAGAGGCCGTCACCAAACTCTATTTACGAGCACAGACTCTGGGTGCAGAGGCCTCGGAACATCATCTGCTGCCAGCGGACCTATCCCGACACACCAAAAACACCGACCCGCTAAAGGGCGGCAGCGGTTTTGATGTAACTCGGCATCAACGCTCATGGCGCAGCGCGTGGCGCAGTTTACGCAAGGCCTCGGGCTTGGATGGAATCCGATTTCATGATTTGCGGCATTCCTTTGTTACGTTCATGGCGGAGCGTGGCGTGCCGCTGCCAGTCGTGCAAAGCATGGTCGGACACATGAGCGCCAGAATAACCCGCTACTATACCCACATCTCCAGTCAGGCCGCACGTCAAGCAGTCGAATTACTGGATCAGAACCGGTTTGTGGGGAAACTTGTGGGGAAACTGGATGGCGCGGAAATCGACCGGCCTAAGCTAATTGAAACCGAGACACCTAAGTTATTGAACTGATAGTGGGAAACGGATACGAATTGATGGTGGGCAGTGCAGGACTCGAACCTGCGACCTCCTGCTTGTAAGGCAGGCGCTCTAACCAGCTGAGCTAACCGCCCACGTTGGGATTCTCAGTCTAACAAACCCCGCTGTCTCCGGGATGAACTGCCTCAGTTGATTTTCTCTCCTCACGGATTTTTTTGTCTCTACATACGACCTCTTGAACAGATCTTTACTCCTTCGAGACCAAGCAGATCTTTGAAAGGGTCCATCGCTTGTTTTGCTAAAGCCTAAATCTCGGTATTTCGCTCCGTGGAAGGTGGGCCATTGGTCCTGAACCTCAGCACAGTCTTGTCGCGCGTCGCGGCGGCGACTGTCTTCGGTTGTTACAACCATCGGCTATCTGCGCGTCAATTTGGTTCATCGGGTTTTCTCCGGCACGGCGACCAAATGGAGAGCGGCCCTCCCGTCTTGGACGTCACTTCTTTAGCCTTTGCTAGACTGACGGGTGCGACGTTTGATCATCAATGCCGACGATTTCGGTCTAACGGCGGGAGTGAATCGCGCCATTGTCGAATCGCACCAGGATGGCGTAGTCACATCCGCAACATTGATGGCGAATGGACAAGCTTTTGATGACGCCGTTTCTCTGGCCAAAACCCATCCTCAGTTGGGCGTAGGGTGTCACGTCGTGCTGGTAGACGGATCTCCGCTGGTGCAGCAAGCGACCAAGAGTTTGCTCGATCCGGGCACCAGTGCGGCAGGGAGCCCAAAATTTCGAGAAGGTATTGGGAAGTTTGCCGTGCTGGCTCTCCTCGGACGATTGGCAGCAGATGAGATCGAAGCGGAAATTGCGGCCCAAATCGGAAAGCTGCAGTCGTCCGGCATCACAGTGACTCATCTCGATTCGCATAAACACACTCACATGTTTCCGCGGGTATTCAGGCCGCTCTTGCGCGCAGCAAAAGCTTGTGGCATAAAGGCGATCCGAAATCCGTTTGAGCGTATTCGGGCATCAGAGTTGGCCGCGCGTCCGGGCATGTGGCGGCGATGGGGTGAAGTGGGAATTTTGCAAAGCCTGGCGAACCAATTTCGGGATGCCGTACAGAACGCCGAAATGATTACCCCCGACGGAACTTTCGCCATTGTTGCGACCGGCTCGCTTGACGAGCGCTTGTTTCGGCGCATGGTGGAAACTCTTCCCGATGGCGTCTGGGAGATGGTCTGCCATCCAGGCTACAACGATTCCGATCTACAGAATGTTCACACTCGTTTACGGAAATCCCGGGAGCAGGAACTTAGGATTCTTACTTCCCCCGTCTCGCGCGATCTTCTGGCCGCAAAAGGTGTCGAGCTTATGTCTTATCGGGATTTGGCGGAATCTGTATCGTAGGGAGGCGTCATCGCCGTCGAGAGCCCGTGGCGCTTAACGTAGCGCCAGATTTTCACCAATCTATGATTTAATGCTAAAAGTTTGGCCCGGTAGTCCGATCGGATGACCATGGAACCAGAGCCTCGACTCGATGTGAACCTACCGATACGGGTATTCGGAATGGATGCGGAAAACCGTCCTTTCAGCCAGGAAGCAGAGGCCCGCAACATCAGCCTACACGGCGCCAAAGTGGCGGGGCTGGAAAAGCAATTGAGACCCGGAGATGTAGTCGGGATACAGTTTGCCGGTCAGAAGACCCGATGCAAAGTAGTTTGGGTCGTGGACGCTGGCCCGGTGCAAAAGATTAAGGCCGGAGTGAAGATGGTCGAGGGGCAGCCCTGCCCCTGGCAAAAAGAAATGGAATCTCCGACACCTGCTCCTTCTCCTTCCTCGGCTCCGACGGCTGCCGCCCCCGCCGCTCAGGCGAAAGAAGATAAACGGAGATATCCGCGTCAACGGGTTCCTTTGTCGATTGAGATACGCGACGCTCAAGGCGGCGCTCCGATGAAAACGAAGACCGCAGACGTCAACGGCACTGGATGTTATGTGGAGACGATGCTTCCGTTTCAAGTCGGAAAGATAATAACCATCATATTTTGGCTGGGTTCGGAACGGATCTCGACGTCGGCGGTGGTCCGGACATGTGACGGCGGAGTAGGTATGGGGATCGAATTCACCGACCTCGAGCCATCCACCCAGGAGAAGCTGCAACTGCAGGTAAATAGTATGGTGGACGAGCCCCATCCCTCCAGGAAAGTGCCCGGCTTGTTCTAGCGTTTCGCTCTCCAACCCCCAAAAGACCAGTCCAATTGAATTGTTCAGGCATTATCTGAATCCTGGTTGAGGGTTGACCATCGAATCTGAGAAGCGGGCAGAAGGGACTGGGGATGAAAATCGGCATAACGTGCTATCCGACCTACGGAGGCAGCGGCGTAGTCGCCACGGAACTGGGGATGGAACTGGCGGAGCGCGATCACGAGATTCATTTCATCTCTTATGCGCAGCCGATTCGGCTGAGCGGACCCCATCCCAACATTCATTATCACGAAGTAGAAGTCTCCCGATACCCGCTGTTCGAGTACCCTCCTTACGATCTAGCGCTGGCCTCGCGCATGGCTGAGGTGGCGGAACTTTACGATCTCGACTTGCTGCACGTGCACTATGCCATTCCCCACTCGGTAAGCGCATTGCTGGCTCGCCAGATGATGGCGGCGAAACCGCGCGGGCGCAAACTGCCCTTCGTGACTACATTGCATGGAACTGACATCACTTTAGTGGGCCTTGACCGGTCTTACCTTCCCATCACGCGCTTTTCGATTGAGCAGAGTGATGGCGTGACTGCGATCTCGCAATACCTTCAGGAACGCACGCTGCGCGAGTTCGATATTCGAAACAACATCAAAGTGATCTACAACTTTGTGAATTGCGACGTCTATTGCCGCAGTGAAGATACGTCGGAATTGAGAAAAGAATATGCACTTGAAGGCGAGCGGGTGCTGGTCCATCTGTCTAATTTTCGGCCGGTGAAGCGCGTCACCGATTGCATCGAGATCTTCGACCGTGTACGCAAACAAATACCTGCCAAATTGCTGATGATTGGCGACGGCCCTGACCGTTCACGCGCGGAGTGGCTGGCGGTTCAGAAAGGCATTCACAATGACGTGCTCTTTCTGGGAAAGCAGGAGCAAGTGCAAGAGAAGTTGTCGCTTGCCGACCTTCTGTTATTGCCCAGCGAACTGGAGTCATTCGGGCTGGCAGCGTTAGAAGGCATGGCGTGCAAGGTTGTTCCCATTGCAACCCGCGTGGGTGGAATTCCGGAATTGATTGAGCATGGAAAAAGCGGATATCTCGCGGACGTTGGCGACGTGGACACAATGGCTCGGTATGCCATCGATCTGTTGAAAAACGAGAGCGCCCTCGAGGAAATGGCGAATGCCAGCCGGGCAGTGGCGCAATCGCGTTTCTGCGCCAGCAGAATTATTCCGCAGTACGAGGAGTTTTACCGCCGGGTATTGGAGCGCGCTTCATAAAAAGCCTCAGGAATTGCACCTGACCCCTGCAGCACAGGTAACCGTAATCGGACCAGAGTTCCCTTCCCCTCGTGGCTGTCGATGGTCATACGAGCGGTGTCGCCGTAAAGGACCTTCAATCGCTCGGCCACGTTGGCCATTCCGATCCCATTTCCTCCGAGCCCGCTCGGGCGCTCCAACAAGATCGCAGAACCCATCCCGACGCCATCATCCTCGACCTCGATAATGAGATGGGAGTCAGTCAACCGGCTGCGCAGGTAGATGCTTCCGCCGTCAATTTTGGTGGACAAACCGTGCTTGATGGAATTCTCCACCAGTGGCTGCAGCAACATGCTTGGAACCATGGTGTCGAGCGACGAGGTCTCTAGTTCCTTCACCACCCGTAACTTATCGCGTCCGAATCGAACGACTTCGATGTCGAGATAGTTGTCAATGAATTCGACTTCTTCGCGAAGGGGTACAAAAGCGTCCGTGCTGTTCAGCAGGCGGCGCAGAATGTTGGCCAGTTTGATGATCAGTTGCCGTGCAGTATCAGGATCAAAACGAACCAGCGAAGAAACCGAGTTCAGAGTATTGAAGAGAAAGTGAGGGTTGATCTGATTCTGCAACGCTTCCATGCGGGAATGCAACAGTAGGCGTTCCTGCTCTTCCAGTTTGATTTGGATGCGAACGCTATTCCAGATTTTGAGCTCGGTTCCGATGACAATGACTGACGTCGCATAAATGAGAAGTTCAACCCACCACGTGGGGCTCTCCAGACTGAAAATTATATGCGGGGCGATACGTGACAGCTCAGTTTGCACGAACCGCAATCCCACAATTGTCACGAAAAACATGGTTTGCCATTCAAAGGGATGGGGCTTCGGCAAATTGCGGCGTATCCAGCGATAGATGCTCAGGTCGACACCTGGCGAAAAAGACCAGATATCTTCGCGGTTGGGAGCAAAAGAACGAAGTTGCCCGGCAACGAGGCCGCAAAGCAGATTGAATGGCAGGGCCCCCCACTCACCATGCCAGAACGCAGGGAGAGCCAGTAAAGTGCCTCCAAGCATGCCGGTAAAACGTCCCCCGATCACGCCCAGAAGCACCGTCGTTTCGAATGACAGGTCGCCGGCGACAAAACTGGTCGCGCCGAAGCGGATCCAGACACCCAAAGTCAGGGGAATTCCGATCCACAAAACCAGATAGATTCTCTGCTTCAAACTTCGTTCGTCGCGAAAGAGTAGGGATTTGAACTCCAAGGAACGGACTAACGCACTGGACACGGCCGCAGCCACGCCTAGCTTGATCAACAAATTAATCAGGATAAGACGCTGTTCCATGGGTCGGTAAATCAAGGTCCGGCAAATCAGAGGTCCGCTGAGGGAAATGTAGCACGAAGGCCTGAAACCAACCCTCAGTCGGTCCTGCGCCGTCCGTCTCGGGGTGTCCTGCACGCGAACACAGAACTAACATCTCACGAAAACAGGACCGACCGAACACTCAATAGGGCCCGATGATTCCACCGATTTGACGCGAGTCTGGCGGTATCTGGCTTTTCTTTTGACCGTCGATGACATCCAGATATTTAAGTCCGGATCCGGTATTAAACAGGACGACTGTATCCTCCGGAGCAAAGAAACCAACCGCGAGCAGCTTTCTGTACGCAACCAGCGAAGCAGCGCCTTCGGGGGCGGCGAAGACACCCTCCATTCGCGCCCAGTGACTTAACGCGTCCATTATTTCCTGATCGGTCGCCGTCACAGCAGTGCCACTGCTTTTCTTCAAGATGTCAAGAATGAGGTAATCGCCGTAGGCCTTGGGAACGCGAAGTCCGGCAGCCGAGGTCGACGCTGCCGGCCAAAATTTTGAGGCTGATTTACCTTCTTCCCAAGCTTTAACAATAGGAGCGCAACCAGTGGCCTGGACGCAGATCATCTTAGGTCGCTCTGGTCCAATCCAGCCTAGTTCCTCCATCTCGTCGAAGGCTTTCCACATTCCAATCAACCCGACACCGCCTCCCGTCGGATAGACAATTCCGCGGGGCAACTTCCAGTTGAACTGCTCGGCAGTCTCGTATCCCATGGTCTTCTTCCCTTCGACCCGAAAGGGCTCTTTTAGTGTCGAGAGGTCGAACCATCCCTCTTTGTCCTTACGTTCAGCGACTATACGAGCGCAGTCGCTGATGAGACCGTCAACCAGGGTCACCCGTGCGCCGTAGGTTTCGCACTCCACCCGATTAGCCATCGGCACGTCACAGGGCATAAAGATGTGGGCCTCCAGACCGGCGGCCGCAGAGTAAGCCGCAAGCGCGCTGGCAGCATTCCCAGCAGATGGAGTAGCCAATTTCGTTAGCCCGTAAGCTTTGGCCATGCTGACTGCGGTGGACATTCCGCGAGCTTTGAACGACCCCGTGGGATTGCCTCCCTCGTCCTTAATAAAGACGGTTGGAAACTCCCGGCTGGGCAACATCGGAGTAAAGCCTTCCCCCAGCGAAACGGGAGCTACGTTTGGAAGAACGTCTGCATAGCGCCACATGGTGGCAGGACGGGTCAGAAGAGAATCTGGCCTAAAGCGTTGCTTCAGGTTTTCCAGGTCATATCTAACATACAAAATGCCGTCGTCAGCCGGACAGATAGTCTGAGGTTGTTCGGCCGAATAATGTGCACCACATTTGGTGCACTCAAGATAGGCGATGCGAGCCATTGAATTGCGAGTTTAGCATTCTGGCTTTCGCGCAGACGAAACAGGCTTGGTCGACCAGGCGGCAGCCTTATTGGGCGCGAAGCTTACTCAGCAGGCTCTGTGCCCTGCGGAACCACGGACGTTCACGTCGGCGCAGATATCCGGGCATGTTGGGCTTTTTTGCGAGAATCTGCTGAGCCCACTGACGGGCTTCCGCGTTTCGCTGTTGCGAGGCCAGAAAGCAAGCGTAGTTGTAGTAGGTTTCCGAGGAGGTTGAAATCTTCGTCACCTGTTTGAAAAGAGCGTCGGCGCGTTCGGGCTGACTGGTGTTGGCATAGACGTGGGCAAGCAATCCGGCAGCCCCATGAAAATCGTACGTCGGATCTTTGGCCGCCACCCGTTCAAGGTCGGGCAAGGCGGCGGCAAAGTCCCCCAGGCGGATCGCGGCGATGCCGCGGCGGTAGAACGGGTCCGGCGAGTCGGTTCGGGAGGAAATTGACTTGTCGTATGCCCGTCGCGCACGCGCAAACTGTTCTTCCTCGAGATACAGGTCTGCAAGTTCCTCGTAGTTCCCCGCGGAGGGATTGTCCAAGATGGCCGATTCGAGTTCTCGAATGCGCTTGCGACGTGGGAAGACTTTGAATGACTGGCGAAGAAGTCCGGCATCAGGAACAGCTTCGACGGCGATGTAAACCAGGGCCCCGAGCCACCCGCCGATGAGGATGATCCAAAGCCAGAAAGTGTCGGGACGACGGCGAATAAAGTGAATGATGGCAAACGCCTGCAACAGAATGCCCCACCACGAAAAGACGAAAAATAGTAACGATCCCATGCGGTTGCAGCACTATATTACGCGGCCATGGCCCAGACATGTTGCGCGCGATTGCCGAATCCCAGTGTTAAAATCTCTGCAGTGACCCCCTCGATCCGCCTGCTAGCGTTGGATATAGACGGCACTCTGCTGAATCCCCAGTTTCAGATTTCACCGACAGACATGAGAGCGTTGCGCCGGGCTCATTCCCAAGGCATAGAAATTGTGGTAGTTACAGGACGTCGTCATACCTTTGCGTTACCCATAGTGGAGCAGCTTGGTTTCGACTTGTGGGTTATCAGCTCAAACGGTGCCATCACCCGATCGCTTTCCGGCGAAACCTTTCATCGCGACCTGCTTCCGGCAGAAACCTGCCGTGAATTGTGCACGAGCATGATAGAGTTTCGCGGAAATACGGTCCTGACCTTCGACACCGAGGCCAAGGGGGCGATCGTGCTCGAGCACATGAACGAATTGAACTCGAGTATTCAGCGTTGGCTGGAAAAGAATCTTCAATACATTGACTTTGTGATTCCCATCGAGGAGTCTTTGACCAGCAACCCTGTGCAAGCCATGTTCTGCGGCCAAATCGCCCGTATGCAGCGGGCGCAGGCGGCGCTGGCCGCCAGTGGGCTCGACATCACCGTACTTCGCACCGAATACGTGGAGCGCGATCTCTCGATCGTCGATGTACTCAATCAGGGATGCTCAAAAGGGCACGCCCTGGAGCGCTGGGCCAAGTATCGGGGCATTGCTCGCGAACAGGTCATGGCCATTGGTGACAATTACAACGATATAGAAATGCTTGCCTTCGCCGGGGTGCCGTTTATCATGGGAAATGCATCGGAAGAGTTGCGCTGCAATGGCTGGGCGGTCACGCTTTCGAATGATCAGAACGGGGTGGCGGCGGCGATTGAGCAAGTATTGGGTGTGAGAACTCCTTAATCGGGGTTCCACTCCGAGGCGAGACGCCTCGGGATTACCGGCGCGACGTCGGCGTTATAAAGACAACCATGCGTGACCTGAATAAACTCGGCTGGGCATTTGGATTGTTGCTCCTGGCAATCCCGGCTTTTTCCACCGATGTCGCCATCTTGCATAATGGCTTTTCGGTTCGACATGAACGCCGTGAAAATCTGGGCGCGATAACCCGGCTTTACCTTGGGGCCGACAATTCCAGTTATGTTGACGTTGAGACTGTTCAGATCGAACGCTTTGAAACAGATCAGTCTCTTCCGCCCATGGCAGTCGCCCCCTTGGTTCCAGCCGCGAAACCACAGAATTTGAACGAGGTCATTAATACCATCAGTGATCGTCACCACCTCGATCCTGATTTCATCAACAGTGTGATCCACGCTGAGAGTGGATTCAATGCTCACGCCGTTTCACCCAAGGGGGCGCGTGGGCTAATGCAGTTGATGCCGGAGACTGCATCGAAGCTGGGGGTGGCAAATTCGTTCGATCCCCGCGCAAATGTCGAAGGGGGCACGAGCTACCTGAGCGAACTGCTGGAACGTTACAACTACGATGTCGTCAAAGCGCTGGCCGCCTACAACGCCGGACCCGGACGCGTCGAGCAATACCGCGGTGTACCTCCGTACTACGAAACCCGGGTGTACGTGGCCAAGATCGTGCGCGATTACAATCGCAAGAAGCTGGCCCAGCGCAAAGCGGCGGCTCTGGCCAAGGCCTCTGCGAACAAGAAGTCTGCGCAACAAACGATCTCGGTAAAGCAGGCTGCATTGTCTACCGCCGCTTCCCAGTCATCCCGTTGAGCCTTATCTGCTTGAAATCAATCGCTTCCAGTCTGATCTCGTTGACCCATTCCCTCCCGTCAGGTACTTTGGTTCAAGTCATTTGCACGGCGCCGTGCTGGACATTGTCACTTGCTCGGGTCCTTCCCTGAAACATGGATAGAAAGCGCATTCTGATTAGCGGCGGAGTTCTGATCGTTTTCGCCGTGCTGGTATACCTGCAATTTCGCCATTGGCGGGCCTTCGACTGGGCCACGTTCTGGGCCGAGACCGAGCAGGTAAGACCCTGGCACATCGTTCATGCCGTTGGGTTGATTTACATCGCATATGTTTTCAGGGCGATCCGCTGGAAGATTTTTCTGAGGCCGGTCCGCCCGAAAGCTTCATGGCTGCAGCTCGTGCCGCCTACCTTAATCGGCTTTACCGGCTTGGCCTTACTAGGGCGCCCCGGCGAGTTCATTCGACCCTATCTGATTGCCCGGCGGCAAAATCTTCCTGTCTCTTCGCAGGTGGCGGTGTGGGCAGTCGAGCGGATCTTCGATATTGGCGCTTTTGCCGTGCTGATGGCAGCGGGCATATTTTTGCCGAGCTCACGGCGCACGCTGCCGCATCCGGAATACTTCAATCGCTTTCGTGATGGTGGCATCTTGTTTTTTGCCATGGTCGTCGGATTGGCTCTGGGTGCGGTGCTGATCAGTCGAAAGGGAGAAGCGTTGGCGGGATGGGTGGAAAAGCGTTTCTCTCACTGGGGCTCGAGTCTGAGCCACCGAATCGCTCAGAAAATTCGAGAATTTGGCCAGGGACTGAATACCATTCATGGACCCGTCTCGTTGGCTCTACTGATTTTGGTTTCGATTGGCATGTGGTGGATCATCGCAGTCGCTTATCACGAAATTACGATCGCCTATCATCAAACCGCTCACGTGTTCGGCGAGGATCCACTCGACATCCGGCTGGTTCAAGTTCTCCTCCTGATGGGCTCAAGCATGCTGGGGTCGGTGCTGCAACTGCCGGGGGTTGGCGGGGGCTCGCAGCTAGCGACCATTGCGGCACTGGAGCACATCTTTGACGTCCCAAAAGAACTAGCTGCCAGCTGCGGCATCATGTTGTGGCTGACAACCTTTGTGGCTGTCATACCTGCGGGTCTGCTGCTGGCTCACCATGAGCGGTTGTCCTTGCGCAAGCTGTCCCAAGAGAGTCATCAAGAAGGGGTCGCTGAGGCAGTTCTCGGTTCGCCTCCCGCAGTGTGACCCCACCTTCAACCGATTACTGCCCGCACTGCATACGGGACTTGGCCGAGTCCAATCTTTACCGCCTGTTACAATGCAATCGAAGCTTCATCCCATGTGACATGAAGTGCCCTTTCTGCGGCTTTGAAAATGACAAAGTGGTGGATTCGCGGGAAAGTAAGGAAGCAGATTCCATTCGCCGCCGCCGCGAATGTCTGAAATGTGGCAAGCGCTTTACCACCTACGAGCGGATCGACGAAATCCCGTACATGGTGGTGAAGAAGGACGGTCGCCGGGAAAAATTTGACCGCCAGAAGGTGCTGAACGGGCTGCTGCGGGCTTGCGAAAAGCGTCCGGTTCCAATCAGCAGACTGGAGCAGATCGTGAACGAAGCGGAGGCTTTTGTCATCGATTCCGCTGAGCGCGAGCGCAAAACCAGCGAAGTTGGCGAGTTGATCATGAACCGGTTGCGCCGCTACGACAAAGTTGCGTATGTACGCTTCGCTTCCGTCTATCTGGATTTTAAGGACGTTCAGGAGTTTATGACCGAGCTGAAAGATTTGTTGAAAACCAAAGAAGCGCCCGATCTTCGAACTAAAAGCTCGGTTAAGGGTTAGGCGAAGCGATCGTTATGTGGAGCGGACGCAACTCGCACGCCGCGGCCTTAAGTAAAATCACAAGCCGCAGGCGAGGGCGCCCGGCCTGCACAAGCAAGGACTATGGTTTACAAAATCACACTTATTCCCGGCGATGGCATTGGACCAGAAGTGACTCAGGCCACGGTTCGCATTCTCGAAGCGACCGGCCTGAAATTCGAGTGGGAAGTTTTTCAGGCGGGGGCCGAGGCGTATGAAAAATATCGTGAGTACATTCCCAAAGAACTGATCGAATCCATCGAGCGCACTCATGTCGGATTGAAGGGACCAGTAACCACGCCGGTAGGTGAAGGTTTCCCGAGTATCAATGTCGCCCTGCGCAAAAAATTCGAGCTGTATGCCAACTTTCGACCTATTCGAAATTTGCCTCATATTCCGACCCGCTACCCCGATGTGGATTTGATTATCGTCCGGGAGAATACCGAGAGCCTGTATTCCGGACTCGAGCATGAGGTAGTTCCGGGAGTGGTCGAGAGCCTCAAGATCATTACCGAGAAGGCTTCAACGCGTATTGCAAGGTTCGCCTTTGAATATGCGCGCAAATATCATCGCAAGAAAGTTCACGCCATCCACAAAGCCAATATCATGAAGCTCTCGGACGGATTATTTCTTCGCTGCTCGCGCAACGTCGCCAAGGAATATCCCGAGATCACGTACGGCGAGCATATCGTGGACAACACCTGCATGCAGCTGGTGATGAATCCTTATCAGTACGATGTTCTAGTGATGGAAAATCTCTACGGCGACATTATTTCCGACCTTTGTGCCGCGTTCGTTGGAGGGCTGGGCTTCGTTCCCAGCGCCAACCTGGGCGACCATTGCGCCATCTTCGAAGCCGTCCACGGCTCTGCACCCGACATCGCGGGCAAGGACATGGCAAACCCAACTGCTGTAATCCGCTCGGCTCAATTGATGCTCCGGCATCTGGGCGAACATGAGGCCGCTGATAAGATTCATGACGGACTCGAAAAGGTCTATCGCACCAAAGACAGAACCACTCGCGACGTTGGCGGTAAGTCTGGAACTTCGCAGTTTGCGGATTCGATCATCGAATTTATGCAAACCGCCACAGACGTTCCTCGCCAAGCCGAATCCTCTCACGCGTAAATTCATGAATGTCTTACCGTGGTCGTGCAAGGTTTTGTCCCTCAAGACCGCGGTCATTCTGATCGCGCTAATGGGATTGACCACGCCCTTGTATACGCAAAACATCAAGGTCACTCTTTTGGGCACTGGGTATCCCCGGCCGGTGATTGAGCGATTTGGTCCGAGCATCCTGGTGGAAGCGGGAAAAGAAAAATTGTTGTTCGATTGCGGTCGTGGCGCGACCCAGCGTCTTTACCAGCTCAACTTTCCATTTTCTGAAGCCACGGCTCTGTTCTTAACTCACTTGCATTCTGACCATGTGGTGGGAATCCCTGATTTTTATCTGACGGGCTGGATTTTCGGCAGAAATACGCCGCTCCGCGTCTGGGGGCCGACAGGAACAGCTGAGATGATGTCCCACCTGGAGCAGGCCTACGAGTTCGATATTCACATGCGGCGAGACGTCGACGAAAGACTTCCCGCGCAAGGAGCTGTGGTGACCGCGAAAGACATCGAACAAGGCGTGGTTTACCAAAACAATGGCGTGAAGGTCATCGCATTTACAGTCGACCACGCTCCAGTCAAACCGGCTCTCGGCTACCGCGTTGACTACGCCGGGCATTCCGTCACCCTCTCCGGAGATACACGGTTTAACGAAAATTTGATTCACTTCGCTCAGGGAACAGACTTACTGATTCACGAAGTACTCGATCCGGAAGCCTACAGGGCCAGCGATCACACGTACACTCCGGAACAAAAGCAGAGGGTTATCGATCATCACACCACGCCGGAACAGGCCGGAACAGTTTTCAGTCGGGTAAAGCCAAGGCTGGCGGTTTATTCGCATGTAGTGCCCTTCGACGCGAGGGGGCTGGTGGCTCAGACGCGAAAAACTTATTCAGGGCCGCTCGAAGTGGGTGAAGATTTGATGAGCATCGAAATTGGGGACACGGTAGAGGTACATCCAGCTCCGAAATAGATTCTGCGTGCCAAAACTCCACGTTGACGCGGCGTACAGATTTTGAGTAACATCCTCCTTCTTCAAGGATACCCGGGGGATGGTGAAGCCAACACGGCGAGTAGGTGTAGTTCTCTTCCAGCTCGGAGGCCCCGACACGCCGGAAGCGATCCAACCGTTTCTGTTCAATCTTTTTTGCGACCCCGACATCATTGATTTCCCATTTGCCCGCATTGGACGAAAGCCATTGGCCAAGTTGATCTCCACAACGCGAGCCAAAAAAGTGCAGCATCACTATCAGACCATCGGTGGATCATCGCCTATCCGGCATTTTACGGAAGGCCAGGCTGCGGCGTTGCAGGAAAGGCTTGTCTCTCACGGCCTGGACGCGACTTGTTTTGTGGCGATGCGCTACTGGCATCCGTTCACCGCCGAAGCAATCGAGCAGATACATGCTGCCGGCTGCGACGAAGTCGTTCTTCTCCCTCTATATCCTCAATATTCATCCACTACTACCGGAAGCAGCCTTAATGAATGGCGACGGCTGTTCCATGACGATATCCCCGCGTATTGCGTGGATAGTTTTTATCGCCATCCGCTTTATCTGGACAGCCTGGTCGAGAAAATCGACGAAGCTCTGGTTCGATTCCCACAACCAGAACGGGCTGAGATCGTCTTCAGCGCCCACAGTGTCCCACTTTCTGTCGTTGAAAAAGGCGACCCATATCAGCGGCATATAGAAGAGACCGTCGAATTACTGATGGAACGAGGTCGATGGTCTAACCCGCATCGCCTTTGCTATCAAAGCAAAGTAGGAGCCAGCAAATGGCTACAGCCTTCCCTGCACCGGACGATTCGCGACTTAGCGGCGGAAGGTATAGGTAAGGTTTGCGTCGTGCCGATCGCTTTCGTCTCCGACCACGTAGAGACGTTGGGCGAAATCGATCACGAAGCGCGCGAGGAAGCCATGGCACTCGGGATCAAACAATTCGAGATGACCGCAGGTTTGAACGATTCCCCGACGTTTATTGCCGCGCTGGCGGATTTAGTGGAGAGTGCTCTGGGTGTGACTATGGAGCACCAAAGTGAGCCGGATCGGTTGGTAGCGGCGGATTGAACAAAGGCGCCGCGTCCCAACCGACGCGAGCCACCACCACCAGTTTGTGGTGAGTGAGCTCTTAGAGGAGTGAAGGAACCGATGGCAGACGAGTCCAAATCTGGAATTCTCGGGCGTTTACCACCCTTGCCTCGACCGGCACTCAACAACTCTGTCATTGGTATGGAGCAGGCGTACCGCCAGCGCAAAGGCTTGACGTTGCTGACCGACGCCGATATTGAGGCGCTCAAGGCTGGCCAGCCTATGCCGTGGGAAGAAGGCGGCAGCGGCGTGATCTCAGCTCCCGCCAGCGTTCCAGCCTCAGTCGCGGCGGCACCCACACCTCAGGCCGCGACACCTCCCGCCGCTAGCGGTGGCGGCATCAGCGAAGAAGTGGCTAAGTGGGTGGCGCAAGGGAATAAGTGGAGCAAATCCACCATTGCAGCTGAACAGGCGCGGCGGGGACGCAAGGGTCTGCCTGCACTGAATAACAGTGAGATTGCCGCGCTGCTGGGCGAACCGGTGGAAGCTACGGCTTCAGCTCCGCCACCAGCAGCCGCTCCTGCTCCGGTCGCTGCTGCAACACCTGCGGGGGCTCCGGCTGCGAGCGGGCCAATCAGTGCAGAAGTTGCCAAATGGGTTGCGGAAGGAAAAAAGTGGAGCAAATCCACTATCGCGGCTGAGCAGGCGCGCCGTGGTCGTAAAGGTTTGCCGATTCTAAACTCTGCGGAAGTTGCTGCCTTGCTAGGTGAGCCGGCCGCTGCGGAAGTTGTGGCGGCCCCAGCTGTTGCCGCGCCAGTAGCCAGACCGGCCGCTGCGGCTGCACCTCGGCCTACGGCGGGCCCGCCCTCAGCCGCCATGTCGGTTTCGCACAGCGGTGAGTCCACCACATATGTTGGCACACCCGCCGTCGGAACCTCGAGGGCAGCCGCATCGGCGGGCGTGGCAACGGTAGGGCCTGAAGATAACGACATCAATCAGGGACGCCGCAGATTCGCGTGGGCGGCGTTCGCGGCCTTCATGACCGCATGGTTCATCGCCTTCTTCCGCTTCTTCTTGCCGCGAACCCTCTTCGAGCCTGCTACTTCATTCAAGATCGGCTATCCGGCCGATTTCGGGTTGGGTGTGGATACAAAGTTTCAGCAGAAATATCGTATCTGGGTAGACCGCACGCCAGACCGGATTTTCGTCATCTACGCGCGATGTACTCATCTCGGCTGCACTCCTGACTGGAAGCCCGCCGAGAATAAATTCAAGTGTCCATGCCACGGTAGTGGATATGACAGCGAAGGTGTCAACTTCGAGGGTCCGGCGCCGCGTCCCATGGACCGAGCTAAAGTGGAAATCGCCCCCGACGGGCAGATTCTGGTGGATGTATCCAAGCTTTACCAATGGCCCAAGGGACAACCCAGTGCATTCAATGATCCGGGGGCATTTCTGCCAACATAATAAGGTCGAGCTTCACTCGACTGGGCAGGTAAGGACACCTGCCGCCACGTAAGACGACAAGAGGTTTAAATGCCTGAAGAGAATGGGAACGGGAAAAACGGCAAGCAGGTCGGCCTGCTGGAAAAAGTAAAGACTGGCGTCAAGGAAGACGTGCAGTCACTCAAAACTGATTTTCCGACGAAGGCCAAGGAACAGATCGAGGGTCTCAAAGATCCCACCAAGACCCAGGTCTATACCTCGATCTTTCGCCATAAGCACGACGACACGCCCCGCAATCGTGCGTTGGGCGTGTTGTCAAACGTATTCCTGCACTTGCACCCGGCCAAGATTAACCGGGACGCGGTCCGTTACAGCTATACCTGGGGCATGGGCGGGATCACGTTTTACCTGTTCATCGTGCTCACTCTGACTGGAGTGATGCTGATGTTCTACTACCATCCCAGCAAAGTTCAGGCATTCCGCGACGTTCTGTATCTCGAGCACGACGTCCCTTTCGGTAAATTGCTTCGCAATATGCATCGCTGGGCGGCGCACTTAATGGTAATCGCCGTCTGGCTGCACATGTTCCGTGTCTTTCTTACGGGATCGTACAAAAAGCCACGAGAGTTCAACTGGAATATTGGCGTGCTTCTCCTGGTGTTCACCCTGCTGCTTTCGTTCACCGGGTATCTTCTTCCCGACGACCAGCTTGGTTTCTGGGCGGTCACGGTAGGCACGAACATGGCGCGCGCCACGCCTGGCCTGGGCAATGAAGGACCCTTTGGCCACATGTTGGGCATGACTCCTTATAACGATGTCCGCTTCGGTCTTCTCGGCGGATCGATTGTGGACGCGAACGCTCTGTTGAGGTCGTACATCTGGCACTGTATCGGGATTCCGATTGTGGCGTCGGTGCTGATGATTGTGCATTTCTGGCGGGTAAGAAAAGATGGCGGAATTTCCGGACCAGCGGCGGTCATGCTGGCGTCCGAAGTAAAAGAACCGAAGAAGTAACGAACCGCGTAGAGGCAGCCGCGCTCGGCTGTCTGGCCGAGAGCGAAGCTCGGCAGGTGATTGTGGGAAAGCAAGAACTGTCGAGCTTCGCTCGGCTGAACAGCCGCGGACGGCTGTTCCCACGTGGCCTCGGGAGACTTTATGGATTGGCGACAACTTTGGGAGATCTGCTCGGCGCCTGACAATGTGCCCATCGTGGGCCTCATTCCTCTGCTGATTTTTTACATTTATCTGGCGTGGAAACAGGCGAAGGCCAACGACGAATTGATCGGCGAACTGGAGACCAATCCTGCACTGGCCAAAACGCATCATCGCAAGTCGTGGCCTTTCCGTCCCGGCTGGCAGAAGGAAATTCACGTCTGGCCATTCCTGCTTCGCATTGAGTTTCTCGCTGCGATGATCGTGACCATCATCCTGATGGTTTGGTCGATCACACTAAGCGCGCCTCTCGAAGAACCAGCGAACCCGAACCTCACGATGAATCCGGCGAAAGCTCCCTGGTATTTTCTAGGATTGCAGGAAATGCTGGTGTACTTCGATCCGTGGATCGCTGGCGTGGTTATGCCCACGCTGATCATCGTTGGTCTGATGGTGATTCCCTATATCGACACCAACCCGCTGGGTAGCGGCTATTACACGTGGAAACAGCGCAAGTTTTCCATTGGCACGTTCATGTTCGGCTTCATCATTTTGTGGATCGCGATGATCATTATCGGCACCTTTATCCGCGGTCCTGGTTGGCAGTGGTTCTGGCCGGGGCAGACCTGGGACCACAACCGGCTGATTTATGAAGTGAACCGCGATCTCCCCGACCTTTTTGGGATCACGTCCAACCTGGTGAAGGGAATCTTTGGCGCAGTCGTGGTGGGAGGCTTTTACGTGGTGGGCGGATTCATTGTTCACGCGCTCTTCCGCCGCTATAACCCAAAAGACTACAAGCGCATGAGCCTTTTGCAATATTCGATCATGATATTTTTCGTGCTCAGCATGATCGCATTACCACTCAAGATGGCATTGCGCCTGGCTCTGAATATTAAGTATGTGTGGATAACGCCGTGGTTTAACGTTTAGTCGTCAGATGAGTTTCGATGTTGAGTTGATTGACGACTGATGACCGACGATTGACGACTGTTGGGAGGATCCTGGTGCCCGAGCAACGCGTCCCCGAGAACGACCCGATCGTAAGCAAGTCCTACGCGGCGCACTATGTGATCGCAATGTTGATCCTCATGGCCACCCTATTCTGGGCGCTATGGGATGAGTCTTTCGGTCAGCGCCCGTGGAAGGTCTTCCAGCAGGAATGGAAGGGACGCTACAGTACCTTCCTAAAAGCAGCTGGATCGAAGTCATCAGAATCCCAAAAGGAGGTCGAAAAAAATCCTGAATACCAGCGGTTGGAGCAGGCCTATAAGAGCGCTTACGAAACGGCCAAACCTCGCCGGGATGAACTGCAAAAACAGATTACGGACTTAAGCGCGCAGATTCTCGCGGTTCAGAATGTCTTCACCGATCGGCGAGCCTACGTCAATGCCCTTACCTACAAACTTGAAACTGAAACCAGCGCATCGACTAGGAAAAGCAAGCAGCAGGACATCGACGAATACAAGAAAAAGAAGGCAACCGTCGAATTTCCCGACGGCCACAGACAGCAGTATAACTTCCATGAATTAGAGGAGACTTACAACTCCCTTAAAGATCAGCGAACGAAAGTGAGTGCTGAACTGGGTGATGTCCTGAAGCCGGTTACCGAGGCGAGCAACAAAATGTCCGCCTTTGTGACCGACCACATGGTGGATCTGACGCCGACCCAGATCGATGGCTTGAGAAAGAAAACCGACGAATGGGATCCAAAGATTGTGCAGATCAACGTGGCGGATGCCAACATCGTTGACCGCTGCGAATCCTGCCACATGAATGTCCGGGAACCGCTTCGGATCACCCCTGTAGCCATGATGTCGAAGGGCGAGAAAAAGCCTGACGAATACGCGCAGGCGTTCTCCAGTCACCCCGAACCGGAATTACTGAGTACGCACGACCCGGAAAAATTTGGCTGCTCACCTTGCCATCAAGGCAATGGCCGGGCAACCACCAGCGTCGAAAAGGCTCATGGCAATTACGAACACTGGCTATGGCCTCTGTTTCCGAAACAAAACGCCGAGGCCGGTTGTCAGAGTTGTCACGCGGCAGATATGCATTTGGCGGTAGGCGACGTGGGCACACATATTTCCAATGGAAAATTTCTGTTCCGCCAGCGCGGCTGTATGGGTTGCCATCGATATGAAGGCTACGACAAAGAGCCCGAGGATCTGACTTCCATCACCCAGCAGCTCAAATTGTTTGAGCAACAAAAGATCGACAATGCGAAAAATTCCTCCAATCTGATGAAGCAGGCCGACGCCGCTTCCAGCAATGAGGTGGCGAATGAGCTCAACCAGAAAGCGGTCGCTCTCCGGGTGGCTAACAGCAAGATTGATGGCCGTATCCAGCAGCTCGATTTTCAGAATCACAACCTGATGCAGGATGTCAAAAAAATCGGGCCGAACCTGAAAGACGTCCGCCTCAAACTGAACCGGGATTGGATTCCTGTGTGGCTGAAGAAGCCCAGCGACTTCCGTCCAAGCACCAAGATGCCGAACTTCCGTCTGACTGAACATCAGATCCAAACAATTTCGGCCTACCTGTGGCAGTCCGGATTTGCCGATGCTTTGCCCAAGCAGAAGCCGGGCAACACCGACCACGGGAAAGAGCTCTTTGAATCTCGTGGTTGCCTGGCCTGCCATTCCATCGGTGAGGGCGATCAGTTGCAAGGTGGCACATTCGCCGCAAACCTGACGCGCGTCGGTGAAAAAGCCAACTACGACTACCTGGTGCGCTGGGTCCACAATGCGCGCGAGCGTACTCGTCCCT
>Ga0070711_100000240_pt1 | contig 28145 bp, 29 predicted proteins | sample LARL53metaG_FD_65452 | JGI IMG/M metagenome (GOLD analysis project Ga0070711, IMG submission 65452) | Corn, switchgrass and miscanthus rhizosphere microbial communities from Kellogg Biological Station, Michigan, USA - LAR L5-3 metaG | ecosystem: Host-associated > Plants > Roots > Rhizosphere ... | reverse complement strand
TACGAAGCGGCGAATCTCGCATCGAAGTTCCCCGGTAGCAAGATCTGGTTGGTCAGCATCGGGCCTAAAGCAAAACTCCAGCAGGTGATGATGACGATTGCGCAGCGCGTCAGCTTTGAATTCGTTCCCGTGGACTCCAGTGCCAGCGGCTTCGCTGACGCGCATGCCACGGCCGCTTTGCTCGCCGAAACCATTCAGGCAATTCCAGGGCTGGATCGTTCGCGATTGCTGGTATTCGGCGGTTGGGAGTCCGCTTCGCGAGGCGCGGGCGCGACCATGCAATTGGTCGGCGAGCGGCTCGCGATTCTCGACCAGTTTCAGGGTGTGGACGCGGTGAGTGTGCGTCCCGACGGGTCGTTCGAAGTCCTCGAAAGAATTGAAGGCGGTCGCCATCAGGCTTCCGTCTGTGTTGGGCCTCCGGCGTTATTGGGATGGGCGACCGGGAACCTGCCTGAGCCCCGCAACAATCCCCAGGTTGGCATGGCGAACATGCGCACAGTGATGCCAGCGCTGCAGCGAGCGAAGTCCGCGCCCCTCTCGGCTGAAGGCTTGCACTATCTAAGTGCCAGCGCGCCGAAACAACAGCGACAGACGCGTGTGGTCAAAGATCTTTCAGCGGAGCAGGTCGCGCACCAACTGGCAGAGTGGATCGGCAAGTAGTAATGAGGAGATCGAGAGACTGATGTCACAGAAAATCTTGTTTTTGGCGCACGAATCAGAAGCCGGGAGCACGCTTCCCAAAGCAGCTCATGAAGTATTGGGTGCTGCGCTGAAGTTGAGCGGGCAAATGGGTGCTTCGTTGACCATCGGCCTGATTGGAGCAAACGTGGACGCGGCAGCCGAGACCATCGCGGCCGCCAGCACCGAGCGCATTCTCGCGGTTGCCGGACCGGACTTCGCGACGGCACGCTATGCGAGCGATGCAGCAGCAGCCGAAGCGCTCTGTCGTGCCTCGGGAGCAGGGTTGATTCTTGCGCCAGCGACCTCGCGGTTCATGCGCGTCCTTGCCGGAGTCGCTCACCGTCTGAATGCATGCGTTGATACTCATGTAAGTTCCCTGGAACTTCTCAACGGCAAACTTTGCGCCACGCGCTGGTTCTATCGCCAGCGCATTGAGGGCGTCATCCGTCGCGATACACGGCCTTGGATTGTGATACTGGAATCCGGCTGCAGTTCGGCGTGGACGGGCGCACCTGCCAAGGCTCGAGTCGAGCAAATTCCCATCACCCTTCCCCAGGGCTCGAAGAGGACTGAAGTTATCGGCATTCGCGCTCCAAAGAGCGACGCCCAAACGATCCGGCCCGACGCTAACCTGCTATTCGTTGCTGGCGCAGGCTGGACCAAGAAGCAAGCGGACGGCAAGCCACATGTCGATCAAGCTGAAACTCTGATTCTCGATTTTCTTCGCAACTCGGGTGCGTCGTTGGGCGGCAGCAAGTCTCTGGTCGATCAATCGGGAGAGAGCCAGGCGGTGCTGGGCTTCATGACTCATCTGAATCAGGTTGGCCAAACGGGATCGACACCGCGCCATCCCAAAGGGTTGTCGACGTGCTGTCACGGGGAAGAACCGCACGTCGTGGGATGGAGATTCGTCAACGAGCGTCGCGCCGTGAACCTCGATCCCAACTGCGGATGGGCGCGAGGCAAGGCCGATGTTCTTTATGTAGCCGATGCGTTTGCGGTGATGATGAAGTTAAACGCCCTGCTGGCTGAGAAACAGCCCACCGCCATTGCAACTGAGCCGCAATTGGCATGAGGCCTTGAACCGGAGAAATCTGTAAAAAAGGAGCACACGTGAAAACGAAAAAAGGTGTAATTGGAATTCTGACCGGAGGTGGCGACGTACCCGGCCTGAACCCGGCAATCCGTGCAGTGACGATTCGCGCGTTGCGCGAAGGTTGTGAAGTGATCGGCATTCGCCGGGGATGGGGAGGACTGGTCGACATCGTCCGCGAGAAGGATTATGACAACAGCGAGAATTATCAGACCCTGACTGAAGACCTGGTCAACCGCACCGGCCGCACCGGCGGGACGTTTCTGCACAGTTCGCGCACGAATCCCAGCAAGGTGAAGAAGTCTAGCGTTCCGGCTCACCTGCAGTCGACGTACAACGCGGAGAAGAACGATCTCACGCCGGAAGTGCTGAAGAATCTCGACTGGCTCGGTATCGACTACCTCATTCCCATTGGCGGCGATGACACCCTGAGCTACGGCGTGCGCCTTTATCAAGAAGGAGTGAAGGTCGTCGCCATCCCGAAGACGATGGACAATGACGTTCCCGGTACGGACTACTGCATCGGGTTCAGCACGTGCGTGACGCGAACCATTTCCATGACCAACAGCCTGCGTACGAGTGCTGGTTCGCACGAACGCTTTCTGGTGCTGGAAGTATTCGGCCGCTATGCCGGATTTACCGCGATGCTGCCCACCATGGCCGGAGCCGCAAACCGCTGCGTCATTCCGGAGCACAAATTCGACATCGAGCGCCTGACAGAACTATTAGTATCGGACCGGCAGAAGAATCCCAGCCGCTACTCCGTCGTGCTCGTATCCGAGGGCGCAATGTTCCAGGGCGGAGAGATGATCTTTGAAGCGGAGACCACCGATGCTTTCGGACACAAAAAGCTCGGCGGCATCGGAGACCTGGTATCTGAGAAGCTGAAAGAGCTTTCGCCAAAATACAACAAGGGAAAAGCCATCGACGTGATCAACCAGAAGCTCGGCTATCTGGTGCGCTGCGGTGATCCTGATGCGATTGACTCCGTGGTTCCCATGGCCTATGGCAACCTTGCGCTCGACTTGCTCTTGAGCAAGATCCACGGGCGGCTGGTCGTTCTAAGAAATGGCCGGTACGACAATATGCCCATCGATACCGTCACGGCCTCGAAGAAAATTGTGAACGTGAAAGAGCAGTACAACATCGACCGCCTGCGGCCGCACTATAAGAGCTTCGAGATGAAGCCCCTGTTCATCATGACCAGCGAGGTCGGCTAGCCAAGGCCCTTTGGCTTCCCTACAGATGATCTCATACAAGCATAAGGGATCACCTGCTCTCATCAGTTTGATTCCTTCGGCCAATTCCTCATTGTCACTACCGTGGCAATGAAAGCAAGCACATGGACTCCCGAGGCGTGCGCGCTGGGGGGCTTTAATACTCAAAACCGCTCAATACAGCATCCGGGGTATTGTTTGCAGAGGGTGAGCAAAATAGTTTTCAAACTATACCCAGTGATTGGCAATCCGCGTCACCGCTGGAACTTACCAAGGAGGAACAAGATGCAAGCGAACTCATTGAGGGATCTTTACGTCGCCGAGCTGCGGGATTTGTACAACGCTGAAACCCAGCTGGTGAAGGCTCTGCCCAAGATGGCAAAAGCCTCATCCAATGCCGAGTTGCGGCAGGGATTCGAAGAACACTTGCGGCAAACCTCGGAACACGTCTCGCGACTGGAACAGATTTTCGACATGCTGGGGGAAAAACCCACCGGAAAGAAATGCCTGGGAATGGAAGGGCTGGTCAAAGAAGGCGCCGAGACGATGAAAGAAGACTATGAGGATGCGTTGATGGATGCCGCGATCATTGGAGCCGCGCAGCGCGTGGAGCATTACGAGATCGCAGGCTACGGAACCGTCCGGGCATTCGCGGAGTTGCTGGGTGAGAACGAACACGTATCTCTGCTGGATCAAACTCTGGAGGAGGAGAAGCAAACCGACGACAAGCTGACTCAGTTGGCCGAACAGGTCAATTCCGAGGCCAGCGAGCAGAGCGGCGAGGCCTCCACGGAGCGACAGGCTTCCAGGCCGAGTAAGAACTCGTCTAGGCGCGCTGCCTAAGTTGGGAGGGAGGGGCGCTGCAAAAAGCGCTCCTTCCACAGTTTTTCCTTTCACTTGTGGAAACTACCGGAATCACCCTATAGCCCCGCCCCCGCGTTCCGCCGTATTTTCTTAACCGGAATCGACTAACGCTATCGTTAGTTGCGGGGTTAGACCTTTCCGACGGAGTCGCATCCATGGGTATTGGCGGGGCTTACGCGGGGACGAAATCGGACCTTGCCTGGCACGAACTCTATCGAGCCGCGCTCTTCGAACCCGACCGCGAAAAGATTCCACAGAGGATTTCTGAAGCGGAGAGCGCCATTCTGTGCCGAATGAGAGAGTTGTTCTCCATTCACACTGACCACATCGAAGAAGATCTCGTTCTAGACGATGCGTTGTACGCTTTGCGCGCGCTCCGAACTTGCGTTCTCCCGGACACCACTGCCGCCTAAGTGCTCTCTCAGACTCGGTCAGGCAAAATGCTCGCGGAGTGTCTTGTTTAAGTGCTAGCACAAGCCCAGCCTTCCCTTAATGACATTCAGGTATTCACTAAGCAACCGCGCGGCGGAGGATGGGGCCAGCGCTGTATTGTCGTGCGGCACATCCGGATTTAAATTGCTGAACATATTGCTGACCATCGAGAAAGTTGAGTTCCCGCAATGATCAACAAGAGCATAGAACATTCTCTTCCGCGACCCAAGAATCTGAAGCGCTCGTTCGAAGTTGCAGTGCGCGACATTTATCAAGCCGGCCTTTCCGGCAAAGTTTCGCAGTACCGCACTCCCATCGCGCAGCGAGCGGGTGGCGCCAATCCGAAGTCTCCGATTGATGCAGAAAAACGCGCCCTATCCGATGCCGCCAAAGCGCTCGCGCAGTTGTGGAATGTTTCTCCCAGCCGATAGCTCCAGGGAGCGAATCATCACAAACAGGGTTGACGGATGCAGAGGCAACGGTGGTTGCCTTTCGGGAGCGGTGCGTTTCCGGAGCGCGACTAATGCGGTGGTAACCAAAATCAGAAGCAGGAGAGCCAGGGAACAGGTCACCATCGTTCGCCCGCTTTTAGGGTTACCGGCAATCATGTCGATACGCTGAGATGCCGAGGCAGCCCCGCAAGTTTCCACATTTCCATCGAACCTGAGTAAGTTTCCCCAGGCAAAAAGCAGGGCACCCTTTCGTGGATGCCCTGCCAGAAAAATCGCTACTCCAAATCTCTTGTTTATCGCGAACCCTCAAACTGCCTTTCGAAGCGTGTCGACGCTTTCGGATCCGCGCTTCTGGGCGGACTCTCCCGCGCACGTGTTGCATTGAGCCACAACTTCTTTCCGGCGCTCTCGGAGACGGCTCTGGAAGGTGTCCCAGCGCCCCCCTATTCCAACCGCACTATTGCTGATCACCACCGAGTCGGTTCCGGCGGGAACCACTCGTTCGTAACCGGATGATGCGGCTTCCAGGTCCGCCCGATTCCCCCCTGTGCCGACCGGCACGCGCGATCCCGTAGAGTAGCCATGCGCTGCAGCGGCCGCTCGCTCCGAGACTATATTGCCAGTGCTCTGCTCCGTCGTAGGGGTAATATTCCGGTCGGTTTCGGCGCGGTGCATCACGGGATCGCTCACCCACTTCGAGCGATAGCGCCCTTCGTAGTCGGCCCACCTCTGGTCGGAGTCGAGATCCGATTCCTGGTACGGCGGAAAAGTTTCGATCTGCTTCTTGGTCAAGCTAACCTCAAAGTCATCGTTATGCTTGGTTGAGGCACGAAGACCGTCTGCCGGAACCACAAACTTCTTTGTCGTGAGCCAGCCCCCCGTGTCGACGACCACGTAACCAATAACTCCGGTGGAATGATCAAAGATGACGTCGTCAATCTTGCCCAGCTTTTCATCGTTCAGTCCGTAAAGATGGGAGCCGCGAATATCCTCAGCCGCTTCCGTGAACCGTGTTTCTCTCAGAATGCCATAGTGCGCCATATCTTCCTCCTGTGTAGATGTTGGTATGAATCAGCGGGGTGGCCCGAAGCCCGTCCCCTGCGGCGTTGTGAGCACATGTGCCCCAAGTATGGGATTGGTCAGAACAAGAGGCCATCCGCCGTTCACTGTATAAGCGGAAGGGGAAGTTAAATCTGTCCCGGATCTTCAGGATCGGGTTCCCGCACGGGCATATCTGGATTCTCGGGAGGTTCCGGCGGCTCTTGAACTGGAAAGGGCTCCGGCTCGGCGGGAGTTCGGAGGTCGTAGGGAAAGGAATTTTTCATATACGCCTGAGATGCGGATTGGAAGCCGGGTGTTTACCGGAGCTTGAAGAGAGCCGATAGGGAGATTTGTGCACCACGCAAAAGCGCGGACCCAAAAGGTCCGCGCCTGCACCTGTCTTTCTTATTAAACAAGTTTGTTAAAAGCTCGGTCAATTCAAATTCAGTCAACCGAATACTCAGGCGTGCGGCGCACTCGTGCTTCCGCTGGGTGAGGCTACTGGTGGACATGGATTTCCCGGAGCTGGAGCCGCACCGGGCGTGGTACCGCCGGTGGAACCCTGAGTGTTTCCGCTTCCCGGGGTTGATGGACTGGTCGTTGACGATCCTGCGTTCGGGGCTGAACCGGGCGAACCGTTCGGAGTGCCGGGCAGAGTTCCACACGGAGAGCCGCTAGGCGAGCTGCCTGGAGTATTCGGTGTGTTCGGATTGATCGTCGAAGGTTGTGTGGTGCTACCCGGAGTCGGCGTTCCAGGAGAAGTAGATCCGGGCATATTCGGATTCGGGGTTGTGCCTGGCGAAGCAGAGCCCGGCGTGCTCGGATTCTGCGGCGTGGTTTGTGGGTTTGTCGTTCCTGCGGGCGGCGTTGCGGTGCCTGCGGGCAAAGTGGCCGTTCCGGCGGGCGGCGTTGCGGTGCCCGCGGGGGGCGTAGCTGGGCTGGCTGGGGGCGTGGCGGTGCTCGCGGGCGGAGTGGCTGGCGAACCGGGGGTCGAGCTTTGGCCCGCGCTTCCTGAACCGCCTGCGGGAGCGGCTCCGCCTGCGGGCGCCGTTTGAGCAATTGCCCAACTTGCACAACATAAAACTACAGACAGTAATGTGAATTTGCCGATCGACATATCGAGTCCTCCCAGGTGCACTTATTCGGCGACGACGTTATTAAGTCCACGCCGCACTAAGTATGCACAGACCGGAAGTGCGGGAAGTATCCGGCGTATCCTTTAGACATGGAAGAAAGATTACGGCTCGAAGTCAGCGGGAACTACCGCGCGGCGTTCACTGCGATATATAAGAGTCCTGTTACAGAACCGACCAGTAGCGCGTAAGGCCACAATTCCAACGTGCGTTTCATGATCGACTGTCGCGACTCGGATTGTAACTCTGTAGCCACGGTAGACGGGGCTTGCGGCTGAGGAACCAATTTGGTGGACACGCTCATCCTTCGACTTGAATCTTGCGACAGGACAATTCGATCCTGCCACTCCCATTAAGTGATATTCCACAACGGTAGACCATACGCAAAATGCTGTAATTTTCGGAAGGGAGGTTGGCCGTCGTCACTAGCGAGGCGGCGAGCCGAAAAACCAGCTCTCCACCCCTGGAACAACGTCGCGGGCTGTCGCAGAAGCAGCCAGTCACGACAGCGGTTCGATGCTGTCGATGTGAATCGTGTTGCTGTTCATCTCCAGCTTGCCCGTGACCTTAACCTGCTTGCCAAAGTATCGCTTCACCTTCGACTGATCGTCGAGCTGGTAGCTCACTTTGGTGGTGGCGTCCTGCAGCACAAATAAGTTTCGCACTTTGACGACGCGGCCGGTAAATGCCAGGACTTCCTGGGTCTGAACTTCGCCGGCTGCGGGCGATTCGGCACGCGGCTGGGGAGATTGTTGCGAACCTGCGGAGGGCGACTGGCGCGAGATCGGAGCAGACGCCTCACTGGCCTCCTGGGCGCGAGCTGAGGACATCAAGGAGACGGCGATCAGCGTTATTGCGAGAGCCAGCAAAATGCGCATCAGAAAGTTCGTCATGGAACTCGCACCTCCACCACAATTTGGATTTCAAGAGGCTTCGCGGGGACCCGTTAGGTCTGAGCGACTACAGAAGAGATTCGGATGGTCTTTCCGTTGAGTGCCCCAACCACGTGCACCCGTTGGCCTGCGAGTTTCTTCAACACATTCAGATCGCCCTCGAGCAGGTAGGTTGTGTTCGTATCGACGAGAGCAAAGCTCGCTCCGTCGTGAATACAGACTCGAGTGCACACGGTGGCAGTTTGCCCCAGCTTCGCGGAGTGCCGCGCTCCGCAGCGCGAACAAGTCACCATGCCGTCGTAGGCTTGCTCCTGCGCCGAATCCGCTGGTCGGGGCACAACAACTTCGCCTTCGGCCGCGCCGGCGGCGGCGCCTAGAGTTGCCAACAGTAGTGCGAGTGCGCAGGCAATCCCTGTGCCAAGTAGGACGATTTCGACCCACACGCGTTTTGTTTTCATGGCGACCCAGCCTTCCTGCGAGCCACGTATGGATGCTTCGTGGACTCGTGGAGTTGGCTGATAGGGGAGATGCACTTACACTGCCAAGCCTGAAGACCGCGGTTCGGAGGAGCTAAGTCGGTGAATAAGAAGGCATGGCCGACTCAAGTCGGCCACTGAGCCGGATCACGCAGAGAAGAAATTACCAGGGATCGCGACGTGATGTCGAACTAAGAGAGTTAAGCCGCGGCTTGTGCCGCACTTGCGATTTTCAGGCTCGCAGCTTCTTTCGCGCCGGCACTACGTAATAACTCCGTTGCGCGGCTAGCCTTGCCGATCTCGCGGCACGATACATAGACCATGGCCCCCACGTCGGAGAGCTGGTGGCCCAACCGCTTTGCTTCGTCTTCGGAAAAACCAAGGCCCACCAAAGTTCGCGATCCTCGCGATAGCGTGGGACAATTTTGCTCAATCACCAGTGCCCGAAAGAATTCCTGCGATCGGATGAAGAACCCGACTGTGGGAATTACCACTGCCCCGAACTCCGAGAACCACCCGATCATGCGCTCGCTGGTCGCGCTTTTGTCTCTTGCGTCGTCGAGCACCCTGGTATCTTGTACTGCGGTCGCAACCGGATGCGCGGGCGACAATACCATGCAAATATCTTCATTACCAAAGCCGGCACGATTCAAAGCGCATACGACTTCCGGCAATGCGATGTTCCGAGGGTACATTCCGTAGGCAGCGGGTCCTGAGGGGGTCATGAGGTTGATCTCCGGGGACGGTTCGCTAGGAAGGAAAATCCTGCTACACCATTGCAGGATTATAGGACTTCTTACTCCACGGGCACTAGGGTAAACCGTGTAGAGGAGACTAGGAAATCCTACAGGTGAAGCCTGATGGGTTTGACAGTCAATTTCCCGGTGTTGCGTCAGGAGAGTAACTCAACCTTAACTACGCGAATCGTGTTCGTATTCGTATCTAAAATGCCGATGATCTTCACGTCCTGGTTAACATATTGTTTCATATCGACTTGTTGATCTAGTTGATAGGTCGTATTGCTGGAGACTTTCAAGACGTACTTGCCACTGTCTTCGATAATCTTCCCGGTGAATGATTGTGTTGCCTTCTCTGGGCCCTCATCAGAATTGGTATGCGGCTTAGCTTGTTGGTCCTGCGGATCCGGTTGAGGCAACGGGGTATCTCTGGGCGGGAGGGGCTGAGGCGTGGGTTGAGGTTTTTGCAAGCGAGACCAGGCAATTAGCTGTTGCGACGTTAACGCGTTTTCAGGGAACTGCGGCGCCAGTTGCGGGTCTTGTCCAAACGCCAGAGGCGCCATTGCTAGAAGTAAGCCAGCGAACCAATTCGTCATTTGATTCATAACCACTCTCCAAGACGAGGCGGCCAGCCAACCCAGACAAGGCAGGTATCAGAGGATCCCAGCCTGACGATTTCTATAATCGTTTTACTTCCAACGAACCGACTGGTCTATCGAGTTTTCCCTGTAGCAACTAGAGAATCGGCTCTCCGCGAACTCGGCCCGGGCGCGGAACAAATCGAGCTATTACCAGATCGATCGCCAGCATCGCAAGAGCTGCAATCCCAAACAGACCGCCCGAAGCTTGGAGATGCACGACCAGGCAGAGCAGCGAAAAGACGAGCATGAACAAGGCCAGTGCACGCACCATAGGTGAGCCTCCTTAGCGAACTAGCGTGGGAGAAACATGCCACAAGGCTGCAAGGGCGCGGGCAGCATCCGTGAGCGCCTGCTTTTCGACCACCTGTGGGCTGGGCGGCGTCATCGTCAACCCTCTGCGCATGCCAATCGGTGTTCGGTTGAAACTCAGCTTCGATCCTCCCTGCTGAATCTGGGCAATCGCGCTTTCAAAAGCATGCTTCGGATCAGGCATCGGGATGTTGGGTGCGATCTTGGTTGCGATAGCTGACATTTATCTTTACCTCGTGTGCACATTTAAGAGCAACCCGGGCCAACTAGGAATACAGCGATGCACGCAGTCTCCAAGAGAGGTTTCCCTGCCAGGGATGTGAAAGCTTTGTAGTCTCGGGCGAAAGAGAAAGTAAGTAAGAGCCAGAAAAAGATTGCAGGACGTTCCTGGACCAGGAGCCGCCCTGCATTGAAGCACCGCGTATTAATTTTTTGGACTAACCGCGAGAGCGGCGTTCCTCTTCAATCTCCTCCGTCTCGACATCGTCGGGAACACGTTGCGGTGGTTTGGAAGCCTTGGCATCATCGACAGCCTTCTTGCTGGCATCTTTGGCCTGTCCCCAGGCGTTCTGCACCTTGCCTTCAGCCTGCTTTGCAGCGCCCTTAACCTGCGCGTTGGTGTCGCCCGTCCATTCGCCCGCTTGACGCTCGATGCGTCCTGCTACGTCCTTGACTTTTCCTTCGACGCGATCCTTATTCATTTTTTCCTCCTTGAGAGAGTGCTGGGTTTGGGGATTACCTGGTCCCCGCGCAGCCCCGAAACTAGGTCAGGGCGTCGGATTCGTTATGCAATTTTCTGTCGTCTTGGCTGATCTTGCTCTATGTCGTAGTTACCTTGCCTGTCTCCAGGCTTGTTTTCGCCGTGAGCACTCTGCCGATGAGCTTGCAATTCCTGTGCAGACCCAAATGATTGGTGGCAAACTTCACAATCCTTCTGACTCTTAGGATTTTGATTCATCGTCAACTCCTCACTGCAGGTTAACTTCTGCACCATTTCTGCTTCACCCTTGAGATGTCGATGGAAAAGGAAGGTTTGTTACTTTTATTTGCACTTTTGCGCAATTTACGGGCAACGTCTTGCAATGTGCGGTCTGAGAGCAGCCCGACAAGTAAGGGCACGAATATGTCCAGGTCAGCTATCTAGATGAAAGATTGCGACGAAGGCTGCCGAGGGATTGCTGGTCTAAACGACGCTGCGGCCTTGAATAATCCGGATCAGCACGGCGATCACCGCCAGCACCAGCAAAATGTGGATGAATCCGCCCAGCGTGTAGGAACTGACCATTCCTAGTAGCCAAAGAATGAGCAGAACAGCAGCAATCGTCCAGAGCATTCGAGGTTCTACCTTTCGTAAAACTTGTGTCGAATTTTTTCCTGAGACAGACTATGCAGAGTGGACGCCGGGCGTTATCCGGTAAACGTGGTAATTGATTCAGGAATTCCCCTCGATAGTTCGGGGCCAGAAACATGAACAGCGAGTACGAAGCTACTTCAAAACACTTGGACGATGCCGTTGCGCACGGCGTAAAGAGTCAAATCCGCCACGGAATGCAGGCCCAATTTTCGCATCAAGTTGGTGCGATGAGTTTCGGCAGTCTTCACGCTCAGGTTGAGAGTAATCGCGACTTCCTTGCTGGTTTTTCCTTCCGCCAACAGTTGAATGACTTCCCGCTCGCGGCCGGTAAGGACGTCGCTCGAGTCTTCCGTCCGACGGTCGCCCTCGTCCGGACGATTGTCGCGATCAAGGAATCCGTCCAGTACCATCTGACTAACTCTGGTGGTGAAAAAGGTTCTTTGGAGTTGCAACGCTTCTACAGCCGCCACCAAATCGTGGCCGGCATCGGATTTCAACAAAAACCCGCGAGCGCCAGCGCGAAGTACTTCGCGCACCACTTGATCAGAATCCTGCATTGTCAGGATCAGGATCGCCACTTCGGGCAGCACCGCTAAAATCTGACGGGCGGCTTCCAAGCCATTCAGATTGGGCATGCCGATGTCGAGGAGGATTACATCCGGTCTCATGGCGGTCGCTATTTCCACGGTTTCGCGACCATCCTTAGCTTCAGCGCAGACTTCCCACCCGGGATGCCCCTCCAGCAAGGCACGGATGCCCTTGCGCGCGACCTCGTGATCATCGGCAACCAGGATTCGGAGCATCTTCACGCTATGCGGCCCTCTCGAGTTATTCGTAAACCTGCCGGATTTGTCAGCCCCTATTGGGCATAGTACAAGCGTCCGCTTACGCCACCATTCGAAGCACAAATCATGCCAAACGCCATTACATTGGATTTAAAGCGGTTCGTTAGCATTCCAAGCTTAGAACTCGTGTAAGTTTTTCCGAATCTCCAACGTCTCAGCGGGTAAATTGGCGTTCAAACACTGCTTACATACAGTATTTCCTGTACCTCTTCACCCGATTCTGGCGTCGCGGCAGTCATTTTTTCGTTTTTCGTACGTCCCTCATTTAAACAACTAACCGCATAGGGTGGCGATCGCATCAAAAAGCTGCACGGAGGCTTGCTCAATGGGTTTCGTTAAGACTACTTTTCTCCGCTTAGCCTTACGAACAACGGCGCTCGCGCTGCTGGCTTCGACAATTCCTTTGGCCATGCCCAATGCACTGGCACAAGGCGCCGATGCTGGACAAAGTCCGGACACAGGACCTCCCAGAACGCCCACCCCGCCTCCGTCGGTCGTTGCGCCGGACCCCGCTCCGCAGTCTGCAACTCCGCAAGATCAGCAGCAATCCATCGTCCCCGAAAGCACCGCGGATGATTCGGGCAGGTTTGTTTTCAAGAAGCAAGTGCAGGAAGTGGTGTTGCATGCCACCGTCGTCGACGATACCGGACGGCTTGTAACCGGCTTGGATAAGAGCGCTTTTTCCATCTACGTGAATGGCGTGCCTGAACCAATCACCTCGTTCCGCCGGGAAGATATCCCGGTTGCCATTGGGATTGTGATTGATAACTCCGGCTCCATGCGCGACAAGCGCGAGCAGGTAAGTCAGGCGGTTCTCAATCTGATTCGAGCCAGCAATCCCCAGGACGAAGTCTTCGTAGTGAACTTCGGCAAAACGCCTTACCTCGACCAGGATTTCACTTCCGACGTCAACTTACTGCAGACTGCGTTGCACCAGACATCCACGCGAGGAAGCACAGCATTGTACGACGCGGTGGTTGCCTCGGCGGTTCATCTGCAGAATAACCCTCGGCTTAGCAAGAAAGTGCTTCTGGTGATTACCGACGGCCAGGACAATATGAGCCGCGAGACCCTGCAGGAAGCCATCCGCAAGTTGCAACCCTACAAAGGCGCCACGGTTTACGCGATTGGGCTGACCGATGAAGGATTGACGCGTTCCGGTCGGGATGATCTCCAGAGTCTTGCATCCAGTACTGGCGGGGTGGCGTTCTTTCCGCAAAGTCTCGACGACGTAAACTCGATCACCCGGAGCGTGGCCCATGACATCCGAAGCCAATACACGCTCGCATTCAAGCCGGGGAATGCGCCACAGAAGGGTTATCAGGCGATCAAAGTCGACGCCAAAGGTCCGAACCGCACCAGACTAACCGTGCGTACTCGCACGGGATACTATCCAGGAGAAGCGGTTCGATAGCCCGGCTGCGACGATCGACGTTCCTAGTGCGAATATCCGGTCAGAAAGATCCTAGTTAGGATTAATAAGGCTAAGCCGCCGTCGGCCCCGTCGGAGTCTTGGGCGGAGGCGGCGGCAACTCAATTTGAATCAAGTTGTTCTTGATGGCGTAAACCACCAGATCGCGAATGGAGTGGAAACTCAGTTTCCGCATGATGTTGCTGCGGTGCGTCTCCACAGTCTTGGTACTCAGGTTCAGCAGGCAGGCAACTTCCTTCGAGCTATTGCCTTCTGCCAGCAGCTGAGTAATCTCGCGCTCGCGCGCGGTTAACGTAGGCAGCTTGGGCGCTTCGTTCCGGGAAACGGTCTGTCCCTTTTCCAGGAACCCGGCCAAAACCAGGTCGTTGACGCGCGGGGTAAAGAACATGCGCTTGTTTTGCAGCGCTTCCACAGCCGACACGAGATCGCGCGCCGCATCCGACTTCAAGACAAAACCGCGAGCTCCGGCGTCCAAAGCCTCGCGGATAACCTGATCGGAATCTGTAATGGTCAGCACGATGACCTTGAAATGAGGATCATGCTGCAAGAGCTGGCGTGTGGTGTCTAACCCATTCAGGTTAGGCATGCCGATGTCGACGATGACAACATCGGGATTGAGTTGCAGAGCCTTCTCGATAGCTTCGCGGCCATCGCTGGCTTCGCCGCAAACTTCCCAACCTTCATGTCGTTCCAGGAGCGCGCGCAAGCCGCGCCGCACAATTTCATGATCATCCGCTAACAAGATTCTCAGTTTCATGATTCGCCCCCACAGATCAAAAGGTGGACTCCTTCGAACTTCATCCCAAAATCTCTAACGCAACCCTGCAGCATCGCGCACATTCAGTGCAGTAAAGACGCGATGTTGACTGACTGCTTCGACGGCCGCCAGTAGATCACGAGCGGCATTGGACTTTACGACGTATCCTCGAGCACCCGCCTCCAATGCTTCGCGCATCATTTGTGGAGAGTCGTGCTGGGTGACGAACAGAATTTCGAGCTGTGGAGCCTGCCTGCGCAATAAACGGCAAGCTTCCAAGCCATTCATTTTCGGCATGGTTACGTCTAGCACCATGACGTCAGGATTCAGATCCTTCGCTTTTTCGACCGCTTCAGCCCCGTCGGATGCTTCTCCGATGACTTCCCATCCGGAGCGTCCTTCCAAGAGGGTCTTCAGACCTTGTCGCACGACCGGATGATCGTCGACCAACAATATGCGAATTGTCATGCAGTTCCGTTCCTCTGGGGGGATACCGACCAGACGATTCGCCACATTCTACCTCAACCTAATTCCAGGCCCGGCTGATTCCAGTCATTGTGACAGCGCCCGTCTAGCGATGCAGCGGACTTCAAGAGCACCTACCGAGAGTATCGTCCGTGGCGATTTGCTTCCAATACAGGGAATCATGTATTCCGATGGCGCGCTTGCGATTTAGCTCATTGCCGAAGCGACTGAAAAGCAATCATTTATGGCGCTGAGGCCACGGGAAAGTAGGTCTGATTGCGTAATAAGACTTCTACCGCTTCAACCACGGACCCGATGTCCTGCTTGGCGCATGCGCCGCGAACTCCAGCCAGGCGGGCGGCATCTGCAAGCTGCTTGGAAAGATGAATCGTCACCATAAGGATCGGGATCTTGGGGAACATTTCACCAATCTGGCGGGCGACATCGACTCCATTCAGGTCGGGCATCTGGTAGTCCAAAAGAATCAGGTCCGGAGGAGCCTCCAGAACCATGTGGAGGGCCTCTGCGCCGGTGCGCGCTTCACCACAGACCTGCCATGAATTTTGCTGTTCGAGAATCGCTCGCAGGTAGTGCCGGACCGAGGGATTATCGTCGACTAACAGAATGCGCACCACGCGAGCCCCTTCTTCGGACAGAATTTCTGTTGAGACAGTTTCTTGCCAATCGCTCTTGCTAATACTGGATCAGAAACAACCAAGCGCCCCAGGGCGAGCGCTCTTGCGTCCATCGATTCCCCGAGCAGTGCAACTTTAGTAAACCTAGGCGAGCTGTGGCGGCATCACCATCCAGTGAAGTCTGTAGGTTTACTAGTTGGCTAAAGTTGTTCTGTCTACCAGATTCCTTTGTCGCTGCCAGTGATTTTTTGCTCCAAGGCGGCGGCAGTTGCGAGCCCGGGCAAAAGGCTCAGACGAAAGCTATTCCGAAGCTCACCCTTCAGCAACAGCGTCATCAGTTCCGATGCGTAGAGGTTCATGGAGTGCGGCAGGATCGAAACCCGCAAAAAATCCCGGCGGAACCGAACTTGATCGCTGCCGAACTTCGCCGCTTCTGTCACGACCGGACTGAGTGGAACGCCTGTACCCCGGTAGGCTTGCACGTACTCCGAGATGATCCTGAGGTAGGTCGCGATTCCCTCCCACAGACCGGCGGCGGAACCCAGGGACCGCAGATATTCGAAATTCACCTCTCCCTGATCCAGCAGCCGCGCGTTGTCGACGATGTCGCAGAGCCGAATGTAGAAGTGCCGGTACATCCGCTGTAGGGTGCTGATGACAATGCGGTCTTCGGGCGCGGTCACTCGGAAACGATGTTCACCGATCTCGGCTACTTGGGCGCGCGTCGACACGGACCGCGTAACGGCCGTTTGTTCGCCGGTTTGTCCCAACCGTCCCGCGTGAACTTCGACGAGTTCCGGCAGGCCCGGCACCACGAAATTCCACTTGTTGGCGAGGCGGTCGCCCCAACTGCGGTCCGCCAGCTTGGCGCCGAAGCAGCTGTTCATGACTTCGACCACCTTCACAGCATCAGCATCGGTGTACAGATCCAGGTCGCTGCCCAGATCGGGCCAGTGATCCAGCGATTTGATGACGACCACTGGACAACCACGTTCTTCCAGAGCACTGCAAATCTGGTGCAAGAAACCCAGAGCATGACGGATGCGCGCAGTTTCCGCCCGCATGGCGGCTGCAATCGATTCGACTCCCAGATGATTCCCATCGACCTGCAAAAGATTCTGCAGAGGGGCGAACGAGCGCATGATGACATGATTTGTCATAGCAAGCGCTTTGAGATCTTCCAGATCGCGGGCGGTGAGAGCGGAAACGTATTGGTAGACCGCACCAAAGCGGAGGTCGGTTGCCTGCGCCTCACCATCAGCCTGCGGCAACGTGGCAGAATTCAATAAAAGCTCAGAAAGCAATTGCAGATTCTTAGACGAGTCGCGAACGTGCTGCATCGGATTTGAAGCTCCCCATTGAACGTTGTGACACAGGCCGCAGTTTGGATGTGAAAATGGCCGCCACGGTTGGCATTTTGCCCAGTCCTCGCTCAGTTCGAACCTGCAGCCGGCTGGGCGTTCTGGCCGCACTTGGCAAAGCTCAGGCGCTCGATCGCAGTACCCTCTTCGAAGTCATTCCAGGTTTCGATCATGACGAAAGGAAGCGGATTAGCGGCGTCGAAGTACCGGTTGTAGAGGTGCAAAGTGTCTTCGAACGTCTGGCCGCACCGCGTCTGCATGTGGCGATTCAGGCCCCACTTGGCGGCGGAATCGTCAAAGCCGGGCCAAGCCGCACCGACGGCGATCTTGTCGGGATGCTTGTTGCGCATGTTCTTGTAAAAGTCGTCCAGGTACTGTTCTCCCCAATTGCTGCCGTCAGGAGTCCATCCCTTTTGTCCGGGTTGCACCCACGCGTACAGGCCCCCAAAGTCTGCCGCAAACTGCGGAGGCGGTTCGTCTTTGTAGAAAAGAATCGGCGGAGACTCCCAACCGCTGCAATGCTCAACCACGCGATTCCAATCCACTCGGCCGTGCTTGGGGAAGATGAAGATCATGGGATGGCCGTTGTAGGTGAGGTAGGCGGCGCGGTGCTGCGCCCCCGGTCCAATGTAAGCTTTGTACGCCTTGTCGAGCGCGGCGATGGCTTCGTCCGTGGCCTGCCCGTCATCATCCTCCGCTTCGTTGTAAAGCAGTGCGACCTGGAAATGACTCTCATCCGCGGCTTCTTGCATGAGTGCGAAGTTCCGGTCGGAAAAAGGGCGGCTGTCGCCATACCAGTCGACGACAAAAGCAGAAATGCCCATGTGACGGGCCTGTTGAATCTGCCGGTGAAGGGTTGCGGGATCGCTGCTGGAATAACCAACGTCAATGTGGACGTGATCCCCAAACCACGGCATGTAGACCGCAAGAAGTTTAGGCTTGGAGCCGGGAGCTTGCGGATTTTGGTTTAGGGCGCGATGCATGCCGGGCGTGGTGCAACCTGTGCCCACCATGAACGTCACGATCGCCAGTATCAGCAGCTTCTTCGACAAAATAGAGCTCCATGTCGCCCACCGTTTGATGAAAATTAGATGCCCGCGGCCTTGGGACGGTTGGTATAGGGGAATACCTTAGAAGGCGGGCACGGCCTGAAGCTGTCGGACGACCCAACGGTCAGCGCCGGGCGTCATCAGCACCACATAATGCACAACCGCATGTTCGCTGTGAATGGTCTTGTCGCCGTCGAGAATTTGAAGATCGTATTCGGCGGTGTCATGAAGCTCAATCATGTCCCCTTCAGGGGCGTAGAAAGCCGCTTCCACCTTGTGGCTTTGATTCAGGTAACGAGAGCTGATGCCGCTGCGCCTCTGTCCGTTGACCGCATCGGCGAGCCACGTGTTTGCCGTGCCCGCGAATAGACCGGCGAGAGGCGCGGTGGAGTTCGACTCCATCGCTTGCTCAAGGTTGACCCAAGCAAACTTGTAGTCCCGGAGAAGCGCGCGCTCGGTCAGGCTTTCGACCGATCGCGGAGCAGCCTTGCTCGTGTTCAGCACAACTTGCGGGGGCGTGTCGGCGGCCACGGAGGCAAGAGCGGTAAGTACGGCAAATGCGATCAGCTTCGCTAGGCGGCCGAATTGAAGTCTGTTCCTCATGAACGTTCCCGATTACTGCGCCCCCAGGCGCAACTCGTTGCCCATCACCACTCCGGAAGCCGCTGAAATCACTACCGGACCGCTTGCCGTCATCTGCGCGCGGGCCACGCCTTGCTTGATCGGCGCATCGACTGTGCTCATTTCCTTTCCATCTTTCGCCGTGAACGTCACGACCGTTCCGTCCGGGACAGGATTTCCGGTGCAATCGCGAACCGGTTCGGTTTCAACCACAATGCCTTTCGCCGTGCGCTGTCCCTTAATGCGCAGACTACAAGGGTCAGACGCGACCTGCTGCACAACGCGGCGCGCCGACACATCGTTGATTGATGCAGACACTTGCAGTGGCCCCGCAGATCGGCCCGAGCTGGTACGGAACCAGGCGACTCCATTTTGCGTCGAGACCCGATGTGATACGGGTGTTCCGCCTTTAGCTGTCAACTGGAAATCCACTGCGGCTGGGGCAAGAACCAGGTTTCGAAATTCGTCGAACGGCAAGGCCACGCCGCTCACCACGTCGTTCTGCCCCACCGGAGCCCGCGATGGGTGGACAAGAAATATCAGATTGACGGGCTTCGCCGGGGCCACAAAAAATCCTACGCTATGGCATTCGCCAGAACAGAGGATCGCAATATATTTTCCCGCGCTCTGCAGTTCCTTTCCCGACAGTGCGATTGCCTCCCCCACATGTATTTCACGCTTCCTCGAGGTGCTGGGTCCGACTAGATAGAACATCGCCGTTCCTCCGCCGGTGGTCGCGATTGAGGCTGCGTTCCCCGCGACGGCGCCCGACGGTGCGCGCAGATCCGCTTCCTGTCCGAAGCTCAAAGCGGCCAGGCAAACTACACCTGCAAAGAGTGCCAGAGCAATGCGCATCGGCTTAGGACCTTTGCAGACTGTATTGGTTGACGACGACATGAAAGTTCTGGACCTTCCCTGCCAGCGATTTTGGAATCTCGACTGCGAACGCCTCAGACTCCTGCGGAAGCAAGGCACGCTCAACGTATCCGTCGGAAACCCACACAACCTTGCCATTGTTGTCGTAGAAGCTGGCGATCACATGTGGAATATTAACGGTCTGCCCGCTTTGATTCAGCAATTCACCCTGCAGTACCGATCGACCTTGCGCGTCTGTATCCAGTTTCTGATTCATGACACCGATCACGGGATCGGATGATGCCGGAACCAGCGTGGCCTTCACATCCATGTGCACGTTCTTTACCTTGCCGAGGCTGACGTGCGGAAAGTCGATTCGATACGGCGAGACCTGCTTAGGCAGCAGCACGTGAAGAATCTTGTCGAAGCTGCTCTCGTCGTCGATCGCGCTGCCGGACGCATCCACGAGCGTGGCATTCACGTTCACGAACGCCGGGATCGTATCCTCATTGACGACCTCGCCCATCACCACGGAACCTTCAGCGGAATCCACCGCATTCATCGACACGATGCGCACGTGCGGAGCGTCAACGTTGTGCGATCCCCATTCTTCGCCTGCGCTTCCGCTCACCAGATCCCAGCGCAGATAATTCACCGGAACGATTTGCGACGGAACATTGGGCACGGGAACTTCGTCCCAGATGACTTTCCACTGGTCGCTGCGCTTCGCCAAGCGGAAGTCGCGAACGTCTTCGATCGGTCCAACCGGCGTAGACCAATGCAAGCGCACCCGCATTTGTGCTTCAGAATCGGTAGCGTGCAGGGGACGCGCATCGTACTTCTCCAGGCTTGAGAAAGCGCGCAGCCCGCCATTGGAGCCGATCCATTCCTGGATGAACGCCTGCTCATTCACGCTGTCATTGGTTCGTTCCACGCTGGCGAATGCACGATCCCAGTTCCGCCGCTGAACATCGATCAGAAAATTGGAAAGGGCTTGCTCGGGCGTTGTCGCGGTCGTACTGAAACCGGGCAGCGCCGAACCCGCCGCGATTCCTACGGTTCCGGTAGACCGGCCCGCCCCAGTTAAACCGATCGCCATCAGCAGAACGGCAACCGCGACAAGAACAATTGGCAGAATGATTTTCATGTCTCGTCTCTCAGGCTACGTAGTGTCCTTCATGCTCTTCGACCCGCACGGGCGATTCGATCACCCTCCGGACGCGTTTGTTCGCCGGCAACATCAGTTCCAGGAACATGGCCAGCACGCTGACTCCGATCGGAAGCGTTCCCCATAGCAAGCCCATCCAAGCGGGAGGGATTGCGTCGGAATCAATGCGGTGCGCAGGCGGAACGTCGTCTTTCGACCAGGCGGTAATCTGGCCGTTGTTGAAGGTCTCGGTCTTGCGCCATCCCACGAAGGTTAAGAGGGGCTCGTAGTAGGAATCGTGCACAAAGACGTACTTCAGCCCGTACCGGTTGGCATGCACGAGCATGGCCCGCAGCGAAGCCATGCCCGCCGACCCGTAGAACTTGGCATTGGTCAGCTGCGCGGAGCCGTACTGCGTCATTTCTGGCAAGAGTCGGGCGGAGTTGTAATCGCCGTCGACGCTGCTCGCGTCGGTGTAAGTCGACACCTGGGCTAGTTCACTCCCAAATCCCAAGGTGAGATATCGATAGGAATCGTGTCCATCCCGATTGAGAAACGAGATCACCGGACTGACATCGATGCTGATGGTTGGACGATACGGGTTGGCAGTGAGCCACGCGAGCGCAGCGCCGATCGTAGCCACAGCAGCCAACGACAGCCCGACCGCGGCTTTGGCGCGAAAGCGATCGAGCAACTGAATCGCCAGCAGCCCGACAATCGGCATCGCCAGTAGCGTCGCCCAGAACGTGAACCGTTCAAAGGTCAGAATTTCATACGCGCGACCCAGCAGCCATCGGGGAAGCGGTGTCGTGCCGCCCAAGCCAAAGATGAGACTCAGCCAGAAACCGACCAGCAGCGGCCGCAACCGCGGCATCGACGAACCGCGAAAGATGATGAACGGCAGCGCCAGAATCAGCGCTCCGTAAGGAATCACGAAGTAGTTGATGGCAGTAATCGAGTTCAGCAGGAAGTTGGAACGGCTATCGTGTGGAATCGGAATCTGGTGGATCGGATGTTGAATCAACGCCATCCAGTAGGGCAACAGCACAATGCCCACGCCGACTCCCACTAAAACCGCGAACAGCAAAGCTCGACCAATGACCGCTCCCACGGAAGTGTTTGTGTTCTCGTCGCGAGCGTCGATGCAAGCGATCCACAACACTGGTCCCGCGAAAAACACGACGCCGAAGATCAAGGTCACGTGATGAGCCGCAGCCGCCGTCAAGCTCAGAGCGACTCCTTTGATCAGCGACCGGCCCGATCCCCGCGTCGCCCACTCATATAAATAGGGCAGAGCGTTTAAGTACAGCGCAGCCGAAGTAACGGTGGCAAGCTGTCCTGCTTGATAAACGAGAAATGCGAGGGCGCCCAGAAAGATGCTGCCCAGCGCAGCATAACTGGCGGCCCGTTCATCCACCCAGATCTTGGCAAACCGGAACACGCCCACCGGCAGCAGCAATACTGCAATCAGCTGCACCAGCATGTATCCCATTTTCAGGCCCGCGACATTCGACAGCAGCGCGATCCACTGGTGTGTCAGCGGAGGATAGGTGGTTTGCGAGAACCCTGCGAACCATTTTTCATTCCACGGATTGAACCAGTGGTGGGCGTAATGGGAGGCAAGAAAAATGTGAAAGTTCGTGTCGAAGGACCCGGCAGGGAGCTGCATGAGTAAGAGAGGCCCATGCACTGCCAAAGCCACCAACACGATTGCCAATAGCGGAATGGGACGAGAGTAATTTTCGTTCATGTAGTGAAGAACTCCAGTACCCTTAGCGTCCCCTTTGATTCGAAAAGCCTCTACGGGGTTTACCCCATTTTTGAGGCCGCTGGGGAAAGGTGGCGGGCGACGGCCCCCTGATCGAAGGCAAACCTACCTGCCCATGCCGCATCTGAGAAGGACCGCAGGATTTCCTGTGTGGAGGCTCCCTGGAGCTCTCGAAGACTTGTAAAGCGTGGTGATACTGTGAAAAGCCGGATTCCGCTCACGAGCTTTTGCATTGTCATGGTTCTTGGCCTTGTCGGCCAGTCCCTTGGCCAGACATTCGACGTTGGTGGCGGGGGCTCCCCCCCAGCCGCGAGCAAGCAAACCAATCAGAAACCGCAAAATGATGCTGCCCAGAGCGGTCCGGATTTCAGCTGGGGATCAGGCATCGACGTCGCACGACAGGCGCGTGCGGCGCAAGATGCGCTTAAGCGGAATGATTACAATGCCGCCGTTTCTTATGCTGAGCAGGCCGCTAAGTCGGCGCCGCAAAATGCCGAGCTCTGGTTCTTGCTGGGATATTCCGCGCGCCTGGCGGAGCGTTATCAGCTCTCCATCGATTCCTTCAATCATGGGCTGAAGCTGCAGCCGAATTCTGTTCGAGGGCTCGCGGGACTGGCGCAAACCTACGCCAAGATGGGCCGTGTTCAGGAAGCCGAACAATTGTTGCGTCGCGTGGTTGAAGCGAATCCGAAAGATGCCAACAGCATGCAACTCGCGGGTGAGTTGATGCTCACCTCCGATCCTAAAGAATCTCTTGCGCTGCTGCAGCGTGCCGACGCATTGCAACCAACAGCCCACACCGACCTGCTGATCGCTCACGCCTACGACCGCCTCGGGCAGCCCGACGAGTCTGCACGGTATTTGAATAAAGCGAAGAGCCGTGCTCCGCGCGATCCTGAAGTGCTTCGCGCGGTCGCGGGACAATTCCGCGACCAGGGAAAGTACGACGAGGCCATCGCCACGCTGAAGGCCATCCCCACGAAAACCAATGATGTGATGGCCGAACTGGCTTACACGTATCAGCTGGCGGGCAACCCGCAGGAATCGGCTGCGATCTACACCCGGCTCGCAAAAGGCGCCAAGGGAAATGTTGGGTTGCAACTCAGCGCGGCGCAAGCCTGGGTGAATGTGGGCCAGCCGGATGCGGCGCGTCCATTTCTCGATGCGGCTCGCGCCATCGACAGCAACAACTACCGCCTGCACGCCATTCTGGGGAGCATTGCCGCTTCCGACGATCGCCTGCAAGAAGCTGGAGACGAATACAACCTCGCGCTCAGCCATTTGCCGGAACGTCCTCCGGAGGGTCCGCTGTATCCGATTGAGCTTCGTTTGAATCTTTACGAGATCGATGTTCGTCAAGACGATGCTGCCGCGGCAAAGCAGGATCTGCAAGCCGCCGCCGCGGCGATTCAGCAGGTTCAAGTCGCGGAGTCAGCGCGCCCAGAAGTGTTGCGCCTTCGCGCCGTCGTCGAATCTGCCTCCGGCGATCTTGAGGCCGCGAACCGCGATCTGAAGGAAGCGCTGGCGCTGGCTCCCACTAACGTGAACTCGCTGATGAACCTCGGTTCTTTGTTGTGGAAGATGGGACAGAAAGACGCCGCGCGCGATACCTTCACGAAGATTCTGGAACTCGACCACAACAATCGGCAGGCGCTTTCCTCCTTAGGCTATCTGGCACGCGATGCCGGCGACACCAAGTTGGCGGAAAGTTACTTCGCGCGCGCCATCGCCGCCCATCCCAAGGACTTCGCTCCATATCTCGCGCTGGGCGACTTGTATACGGCTGAGCGAAAATTTCAGGCTGCAGAAACGAATTACGAGAGCGCGTACCAACGCATGCCTGACAATCCTCTGGTAATTGCGGGAGGCGCAAACGCCGCACTGGAATCGCACAACATCGACCTCGCCCGCCACTGGCTCGATCGTGCTTCGGCCAAGGCCAACACAAGCGCGCAGGTCAAACGTGAACGCGAACGTTATCTCACCTTCAAGGGCGACTACGCGGGGTCGGCCAAGCTCGGATACGAAGTGATCGAGAAGCTCCCGAACGATCGCGAAGGCGTGGTCTACCTCGCATACGATCTGTATTACCTCGGCCGCTATGACGACGCTCTCGCGTTGGTCACGAAATACGAGCCGGTTCTCGCAAAAGATAAAGATCTCCCGCTGATTGCCGGCAACGTGCACGCGCACAATGGCGACTTAAATGCGGCGCTGAAAGATTTCACGCTGGCGCTCGAGCGCGATCCAAAGATGGCAACCGGATATGTCAATCGCGGATTCGTGCTGAACGATCTTCGCGAACCCGAGAAGGCGGCCAAGGATTTTCAGACTGCATTGCAACTGCAAAATAACTACGGGGAAGCGCACCTCGGGTTAGCGTTCGCCAATTTGCAGCTTCACCGTCCGCGGCCAGCACTCGTGCAACTCGATGCTGCGCAGAAAATTCTCGGCAAGTCGCATGCCTGGCATCTGGCGCGCGCCGAGGGATACCGGCAGATGCAGGACTATCCCCACGCCGCTAACGAGTACCGCGCAGCGCTGGCGGAGACGCCGAACGATCTGACGACGCAATTGGCCTACGCCGACGTTCTCTACCGCATGCGTCACTACACGGAAGCGATTGACGCACTCAATGCTGCGTTGAAGCTTTCGCCGTCCGACGCGTCGATCTACGCACTGATGGCGCAGGTGCACGCCAAGCAGGGAGACCGCGAACAGGCGCTGCGTGACATCGAGTCTGCGGAAAGACTGGGCGGAAACACGGTCGCGATCCTTACGGCTACGGGAGACGCTTTGCTAACACTCGGCGATCGCAACGCCGCCATGCAGCGCTTCGCACGCGCACTCGACGTACCCGGCGGAGATCGCATTGGCGTGCGTTTGGCCATCGCGGAAATCTTTCTGCGTAAAGGACAGAACGACGAAGCTCACCGCCAGATCGCCCTGGGCTTTGCAGAAGCGCGATCCGACACCGATTCTCCGGTGACCGCCGAAGACTTATCGCAGGCCGCGGGGCTCTTCCTGGCGATGCACGATTTCGACCTGGCCGAGAGCTACTACGACAAAGCCAAAATGGCAGGGGCCAACAACCGCACCGTGCAGATCGGTCTTACGAACACGTACCTGGCAGAGGGAAACACGCGGCAGGCGGAAGAAGCTTTGGCGAGCCTGGGGCCGTCCAGCGATTATCACGACGATTATGACTACATGATGGCGTCGGCGAACCTGTCTCGCCAGAGGCAGGATCCTTTGCACGCCCTCTCCGCGTTTGCCCAGGCGAGCTCGGTGAGTGGCCAACAGGATCACGGTATCGCGGAGAGTTCGCAATACTCGGCCGCCGATCAGGAGGGCCGTCAGGTGCTCAACGACAATTTGAGCATTGTGCCCGAAGCCTCGTTTGGCGGATCGCTCGAAGACATCAACGTTTACACACTCGACGCAAAGATTCTCAAAGTCACGAACCCAGCGCTATTGCCCCCGCCGCGGCATTCGTATCAGAGTCTGGGCGAGTCCCACTATCGCGTGCGCCTGGGGAATTTGCCCCCCATCACCGGCTTCGTCGGTCAGAGTTATACGGTGGGTCAGTTCCTGTTCCCCAGTGAGGGCGTAGTTCAGGACCGCAACACGTTCGACACCATTCTGAATGGTGGAATTTCTCCAGTCCTGCATCTTGGGACCAACACCGTCACGTTCAACGGAGGTTTGCAGTTCACTGTTCGCCGCGATACGACTTCGCCGACGTACATGAATCAGAATCTGTTCCGGCAATTCCTCTATATCTCCACCAGTTCTTTCTACAACTGGGTTTCGATCAGCGGCAGCGCGATTCACGAAGCAGGGCCATTTACGGATCAGAACCTGCATTCCCGCGACCTCTCCGCCAACATCGAGTTCACGGTGGGCCGCCCGTGGGGCAACACCTCCCTCATCACTGGATACTCCGCGCGCGATCTGCTGTTTCGTCCAACCGTCGAGGAGTATTTCAATACTTCCAGCTATGCCGGATTGCAGCACAAATTCGGCAGGCGTCTCACGGCAGCCGTGATTGCAGACTACCTGCGCTCGTGGCGCGTACAGGGCACGCAGTACGCGATCGCCGAGGCGCTGCTGCCCGGAGGCCGCTTTGAGTTCCGCGCCACTCCGCGTTGGAGCGTCCAAGGATCTTTCATTCTTTCTCGCGGCTACGGGTATCACGCTTACGACAACGCGCAGAGCGAATTTCTTGTCTCGTATGTGCGTCCGCTCCGCGGTCGTCTGAAAGACGGCATGGGCGAGGTGCCGGTATCTTTCCCCATGCGCTTCTCTTTCGGACTGCAGCAGCAAACTTTCTATGACTTTCCGGGATCCAGCAGAACCACGCTGCTTCCAGTGGTGCATTTCACGCTGTTCTAGGTTGACTGGCTGATCGATGACGCTCACCGGAAAAACGCCGATCACCGACGCCTCTCCGACATTGCCCCCCACCACGTCGCAGGCGAAGGCCAAGAAGCTGCGACAGAAGCTTCTGGGCGGAAGTCTGACTCTGCTTGCCGGATCCGGGCTCGTGGGAATCACGAATCTCGTTTACAACCTGGTTACCGCCCGCCTGCTCGGCCCCACGGGCTTCGCGCACGTCACCGCCGTTTACACCTTGCTGATGCTGGCTTCGGCGATCACGCTCTCCTTCCAGGTCGTTTGTGCGAAGTACGTCGCCAGTCACGAATCGGCTGATGATAAAGCGAAGATCTTTAACGCCCTGCATCTTCGCGGCTGGATCGCCGGCGTCGCGATTGGATTTCTCTTGTTCCTCTTCAATCGGGCGCTGATGCATTACCTCAATCTGCCCGATCCAGTTCTCATTTCACTTCTCGCCCTGGGGACGGCATTCTACATTCCTCTCGGAGTCCGGCGCGGATACATCCAGGGAGTTCACGCATTCAGCTCCCTAGCCGTGAACTTCATGCTGGAGGGACTAGTCCGGCTCGGCGGAGCCTTCCTGCTCATCCGCCTGGGACTCGGCGTCAAGGGAGCGGTGCTCGCGAGTGTGATTGCTGTGATCGCTTCTTATTTCCTGGCGAAGCCGACGCCACACTGGAAGCTGACGGATTCTCGCCACATTCCGATTGCGTTCGGAGAAGGCCTGCAGGCAATTGTGTTCTTCTCGGGCCAAGTGGTCATCAACAACTTCGACATTGTTCTCGTGAAGCACTTCTTCGCCTCCGACGAAGCAGGAATCTATGCGGCGGTGTCGTTGGTCGGACGGCTGGTGAACATGTGCGCGTGGTCGGTGGTGAACACCATGTTTCCCGTGTCGGCGGCGGCTCGCTCCAGCGATCGCGAAGCCCGGCCCGTGTTGTTCATGTCGCTGGGCCTGGTGTTCCTGATTCTGGCCGTACTGATTCTGGGACTGTGGGCCCTTCCAAGTTTTCTGTGGAGGCACCTGTTCGGAGCGCACTTCGAATTGGGGAACTACGGAGGCTTGGCCGCGCTGCTGATTCTCTACGCCATCACGACCGGGATTTACTCCCTGAGTTCGGTGATGATCACCTACGAAATGTCGCGCAAGATCGCCAATACCAGCTGGGCGCAACTGGCCTTCAGCGGAGCGCTGGTGCTGGGCATTTGCGTGTTTCACCAAAGCTTGCGGCAGGTCATCTTCGTGCAACTGTTGCTGATGGTGATTTTAATGGCGACGGTGGCTCTGCCTCTTCTGCGCCGGGAAATTACTCCGGCGGAAGACGTTCGCACCTACTCCAAGCTTTCCATTGTCCGGGCGTTGAACGAACACGAAGTCATCGCGGAGTTCCTGCGAAGCGAGTTTCATCACCCGGAGTTTGAAGAATACCGCCATGAATTTGGCCATCTCGTGCGCAAGCCTGATCTTCACAATCAGCGCGAGAACGCC
>Ga0070711_100000234_pt1 | contig 28702 bp, 33 predicted proteins | sample LARL53metaG_FD_65452 | JGI IMG/M metagenome (GOLD analysis project Ga0070711, IMG submission 65452) | Corn, switchgrass and miscanthus rhizosphere microbial communities from Kellogg Biological Station, Michigan, USA - LAR L5-3 metaG | ecosystem: Host-associated > Plants > Roots > Rhizosphere ... | reverse complement strand
CCCTTGGCCTGCGCGGCGAGCATGTAGTCCTCACCGATCGTGGTGATCATGACGTTGCGCATCTGCAGCATCCAGCCCGCGACCGAGGCGATGACGATGGTGAAGGCGGGGAGCAGCGAGTGGTAGACCGCGCTGCCCAGGAAGTCCCAGTGCCAGCCGGGCACCAGGCCGCCCGCGTAACCCTGGCCCAGCGGCAACAGGTGCCCGCGCACCGCGAGCAGTTCCAGCAGGATCAGCGCGAGGAAGAAGTACGGCACCGCCTGGAAGAACATCAGCCCGGGCAGCACCCGGTCCACCCAGCCGCCGTGCCGCCAGCCGGCCACGATCCCGAGCGCGGTCCCGGCCAGGAAGGCAATGACCGTGGCCGTGCCCACCAGGATGATCGTCCACGGGATGGTCTGGCCGAGCAGCGTGGATACCGGGGCCGGGTAGTTGGTCACGTCGACGCCGAAGTTGAGGTGGAAGACGTTGTTCAGGTACGCCAGGTATTGATCCCACAGGGATCCGGGGTGGCCGACGCCGAGCATCGCCTGCAGCGCCTTGTAGGCGGACGGCTGCAGGTTGGGGAACTTCGCCATGATGCTCTCGACGGCGTTCCCCGGCATCGCGCGCGGGATGAAGAAGTTGATGGTCAGCGCCACCCAGGCCGCGACGATGTAGAAGATCACCCGGCGGACGATGAAGGGCATCGTCGGCTCCTAGTTCGATGCGTCTGGGGTCTTGCGGCGGCCGCGCCGTGTGGGCGCGGCGGTGCCCGGTGGCGTCGAGCGTGATGCGGCAGCGGCATGGCCGGCGCGCAGCGGCGGCACGGCCCGGCGGATAACGGTGCCCGGCGGGCAGCCGCAGCTCGACCGCAGCACGAGTTCGGTGGGCAGCAACTGCACCTTGGGGCGCAGGCCGGGCCGGGCGATCCGGTCGAGCAGGCGAGTGCAGGCCTGCTCGCCGAGCAGGCGCATCGGCTGGTGGACCGTGGTAAGCGGCGGGTCATAGAGGCTCCCGGGGAAGATGTCGTCGAAGCCGACGACAGCCACCTGCTCCGGGACGCGCACCCCGGCCTTGGCAAAGGCCTGGAGAACACCGATGGCCATCTGGTCGTTCGCGCAGACTACCGCATCAGGCAGTGAGTCCCCGTTCGCGGCGAGTAGTTTCTCACCGGCCTCCACGCCGCTCCCGACGCTGAACATTCCCTCGAACCTGCCGACGAGCTGGCAGGCCGGATGGGCGCCAAGCAGTTCGTGCAGCGCAAGGCGCCGCTCCCTGGCGTCGGGCGCGCTCGGCGGGCCGTCGACGTGGTAGAGCCGCCGCAGGCCGTGGTCGTCGATCAGGTGGGCCACCAGCGCTGCCGAGCCGGCCCGGTTGTCCGCCGTCACCACGTCCGCCGCCCGCTCGCCGGGATCCCCGGCGATGACCACGACTGGCAGCCGCTTGGCCAGCCGCGCCAGGAACTGGGAAGGCACCACGCCCTCGCCGATCAGCAGCCCGTCGACCTGGCCGGACAGCGAAAGCAGCCGGGGCAGGTCGGGGTCGCTGGCCTCCCGGAGGTAGGTGATGAGCAGCGACCACTGGTGGCTGCGGATGTGGGCCTCGACGCCGCGCAGTATCTCGTCGTAGAACAGCAGGCTCATGCTCTCGCTGTCGTACTGCTCGCGTGGCGACTGGCGCTCCACGCAGACCAGGCCGATGACGTTCTTGCGGCGCCGGGAAAGACTCTGCGCGGCACCGTCGGGGACGTAGCCGAGCTGATCGATGACCTCGAGCACGCGTGCCCTGGTGCTGTCACGCACCCGGTCCTGGCCGTGCACGACCCGGGAGACCGTCGCGGTGGAGACGCCCGCGAGCCGTGCTACGTCGTAGAGCGTAACCACGGTGGTACCCCCACTGAGCCTGGGTTCTAAGCCGGCTACATCCTTGGTCTAAGCGCTTACATTAGGAAATCTAAGCGCTTACACTAGGACCCGGCCCGGGAGCCGTCAAGAGCCGCGTGGTCGCCGAAGTCCTCCCGTCCGGGGCTGGGAACTCCTCCCGTCCGGGGATGGCTTGGGCGGGTGGCGGGGTCGAGGCTAGAGAGCCTTCCGGACGGCGGATCGGGAGCCTGCCCGCCGGCGGGGTGCTCGGGAGCCTGCCGGCCGGGCGAAGAGGAATCCCGGCGACGTGCCTAGGAGGGCTGATGACGACAACGGGTTCCGGTGCCAACGGTGCCCAGCCGTTCCCGCAGGGCTTCACCTGGGGAGCCGCGACGGCCGCCTACCAGATCGAGGGAGCGGCGGCCGCCGACGGCAGAGGCCCGTCGGTGTGGGACACCTTCAGCCACACGCCGGGCAAGGTCCGCGGCGGGGACACCGGCGACATCGCCTGCGACGCCTACCACCGGTACCGCGAGGACGTCGCGCTGATGGCATCGCTCGGCCTGAGCGCCTACCGGTTCTCCATCTCCTGGCCGCGCATCCAGCCAGACGGCCGGGGCCCGGTCAACCATCGGGGCCTGGACCACTACCGGGCACTGCTCGACGAGCTTGCCGGGCGCGGCATCGCCGCCGCCGTCACGCTCTACCACTGGGATCTGCCGCAGGCGCTCCAGGACGAGGGCGGCTGGGCGGTGCGCGACACGGCCGAGCGTTTCGCCGAGTACGCAGGCGTCGTCGCCGCGGCGCTGGGGGACAGGGTCACCCGCTGGATCACGCTGAACGAGCCGCAGGTCGTGGCGAGTCACGGGTACCGCACCGGGGAACACGCCCCCGGCCTGCGCGATGCCGGCGCGGCCGCCGCCGCCACCCATCACCTGCTGCTCGGCCACGGTCTGGCCGCCCAGGCGGTGCGCGCCGCGACGCCCGGCATCCCGCTGGGCATCACGTTCGACCTCCACCCGGTCCGCGTGCTGGGGGAGCAGGGCTCGGATCCGGTGGAACAGGGCCGGGCGATCACCGATGCGAACCTGAACGGCCTGTTCCTCGAACCGGCGCTGCACGGCAGCTACCCGGCTCTGGCCCGGCCGGGCCTGGTGCCGCCCGCGGACCTGATCGCGGCCGGGGACATGGAGACGATCAACCAGCCACTGGACTTCCTCGGCGTCAACTACTACTCCTCCGTCTACCTGCGGGCCGGCGACCCCGCGGACCTGCGCCGGACCGAGGAGCCGTCCAGGTTCGGCGCGCCCGGCGTGGTGGAGGTCCGCCCGGACCGGCTGGAGCGCACGCCGATGGGCTGGATCGTCGACCCCGAGGGGCTCTACGAGGTGCTGATGCGGCTGTCCAAGGACGCCCCGGGCCTGCCGCTGTTCGTGACCGAGAACGGCTGCGCGGCCGAGGACTACATCAACCCCGACGGTGCGGTGAACGACGTCGAGCGGGTTCGCTACCTGCACCGGCACCTGGACGCCGCGGCCCGGGCCATCAAGGACGGGGCCAACCTGGCCGGTTACTTCGTCTGGTCGCTGCTCGACAACTTCGAATGGGCCTGGGGCTACCAGAGACGGTTCGGCATCGTGTTCGTCGACTTCGGCACCCAGCGCCGCATTCCGAAGTCGAGCGCCCACTTCTACGCCGACGTAGCCCGCGCCAACGCCGTCCCGCCCCTCGCCGCAGACGCAACCTAACCGGCCCCTCGGCTATAGCCTCCCGTCCCGGCCTTGGGCATGAATGTGACGACGATGCCCTTCTAGGGGCACCAAGCTCACATTCATGGGTGCCTCCCGGGGCCGGGAGCCAACGCAGCCGATCGCTTCGTGACGGGTGAGAATGAATTAACCGTAGCCACGGCCAGGAGATCCGTTATGAACGAGGGCGATGACGAAGCCGGGACGGTACCGGAGCCGCAGGGACGGCTTGCGGGCCTGCCGTATGACTTTCGCCGGCTGACCACGTCCCGCGTCCGGGCACGCGCGTGGAACCCCGGCGATCCCCGGGTTTTCACGCCCAAGGCGTTCGGCTGGGGTCTTGGCGTCAACTGGTACTGGCTGGTGCATCCGGTCCGCCTGTTCGGCGCCCGGCGCCGCTCCCGCTGATCGGCCCCTGACGCCCTGGCATCATCACCACGGCCGCGCTGCTGCACCTGCTTGCCGCACCGCCCGGTGAGGCGTGTGACCACCCCATCGGCCTAATCGTGGCTTAACCGCGCGACAAGACCTGCCAGGCACCCTCGGATGCACAGGGGAGCCCGGGGGGCAGGCATGGACGTGCAAGGGACCGCGGCCGGCGCGGCAAGGTCAAGCGTGGGCCAATGGTGGCGGTCGTGGCGGGCCCGGTTCGGGCTGGCCGAGGTGTGCGGCACGCTGGCGGCGATGGCCGGGTTCGCCATCGGGTACCGGACCGGTGGGTCGCTGCTAGCGGCCGCAGGGCTGGCGACCCTCGGTGAGTTCGCCGGGTTCTACGGCTGCGTCGGGACCAAGGCGGCGCTGGGCGCCTGGCGGGTAACGGTTCACCTGGCCGGATGGCGCAGGCTCGGCGCCGGGGCCTGGCACGCGGTGACACAGCAACTGGCGTCCTGCGCGTTGGCCGAGGCCATGGATTTCGCGCTGATCCGCCCGGCCAGCCTGGCCGGTGCCGCATGGCTGCTGCTGTGGCTGCCCGGCGGTATCTGGCTGGGGTTCGCCGTGGGCAAGGCCGTCGCCGACGTGTTCTGGTACGGCGCGGAAGCCGCCGCGCGCCGTGGCCTGATCTGGTCGGGCCTGGCCTGACGGGCCCGGCCCGAGCGCCGGCCCTGGCCTCCCGATCGGCGCGCATCGGTGTGCGCCGGCCGGGTCGTGCGGCACCATGGGCAGGTGACCGACCGCGCTCAGGTGAGCCGCTGGCTGGCCGGGTATGAGTCCGCCTGGCGGGCACCCGGCACCCAGGCCCTCACCGACCTGTTCACCGCCGGAGCCAGCTACCTGCAATCTCCCTACACGCAGCCCGTCGTCGGCTTGGCGGCCATCGCGCGGATGTGGGACGAGGAGCGGGAAGGCCCCGACGAGGTTTTCACGCTGGCCACCGAGATCCTGGCAGTCGACGGCGCGACGGCGGTGGTACGGGCCAAGGTGCACTACGGCGATCCGCCGCACCAGGAGTACCGCGACCTGTGGGTCATCTACCTGGACGGCGACGGGCGCTGCACCTGGTTCGAGGAGTGGCCGTTCTGGCCCGAGCACCCCTACGCCGCCCACGGCGACCAGCCCTGAGAAGAGGACCGATGGACCCCGAGGCCGAGCTATTGCGGGACTTCCTGGATCAGCAGCGCAACCATGTGCTGGGCATCCTGGAGGGCCTGGACGACGAGCAGTTGCGACGGCCGGTGCTGCCGTCCGGGTGGAACTGCCTGGGCATGGTCAAGCACCTGGCCCTGGCGGACGAGCACTACTGGTTCCGCAGCGTCGTGGGCGGCGAGTCGTTCGGTTTCTTCCCGCAAGGGCCCAACGCCGAGTGGCACCTGCGGCCCGGCGAATCGGCCGACGACATCTTCGGCCTGTACCGGGACGAGATAGAGCGCGCCAACGCGGTTATCGCGGCCACCGCGCTGGACGCGCCACCGCGGCAGCCGGATCCTCAATGGCGGGAATGGGGCATCGACTTCCCGGACCTGCGCTTCATCATGCTCCACATGATCAAGGAAACCGCATGTCACGCCGGGCACCTGGATGCGGTCCGGGAGCTTATCGATGGCCGCCAGTGGACCGTCATGTAGGACACGCCGGCTGGCCGTCGTCAGGCAAGAACTTCCGGCGGCATGGGCGGGGAAGGTTCGGCCAGTGCGTCGGTGATCGGCGCGGCGCCGGCGATGAAGCGGTCGAGTTCGCCGCCCGCCAGCAGCCGTGCCGGGAACGGGTCGGCCGCGAGCCGCCTGGTCAGCCCGGCGAGCGGAAGCTCCCGGCGGGAGCCGGCGACGACCAGGTTGCCGAACCTGCGGCCGCGCAGCACCGCCGGCTCCGCCATTACGCAGACGTGGCCGAACACCGCGCGCACCGCCGCCACCCGGCCGCGGGCGTGCGCCAGCGGCGGGCCGTCGCCGACGTTGACCGCGTAGACCCCGGTAGATGCCAGCACCCTGGCCGCGGCCCTGGTGAACTCCACCGAGGTCAGGTGGGCCGGTGTTCGGTCGCCCGCGAACACGTCCGCGACCACTACGTCGAACGACCCGGCGGCCAACCGTTCGAGCACCGCCCGGGCGTCGCCGAGGCGCACGCCGATCCGCCCGGTTCCCGGCTGGGCGCGGCCCACCGGCAGCCGCCGCCGGACGAGCCTGGCCACCTCCGCGTCGGCCTCGACCGCCAGTTGCCGCGAGCCGGGCCGGGTGGCGGCCACGTAGCGCGCCAGCGTCAGCCCGCCGGCGCCGAGGTGCAGCGCCCGCAGCGGCGTGCCAGCGGGCGCGGCCAGGTCGATCAGGTGCCCGAGCCGCTGCATGTACTCCAGGTCCAGGTGCCGCGGATCGTCAAGATCGACATGTGACTGTGAGATCCCGTCCACCAGCAGCATCCACGAACCCGGCCGGTCCAGGTCGGCGAGCAGTTCCACCCGGCCGTCCGTCCCGTGCTGGTCTGCGACCGGCTCGCTGCCGTCTCGCGGCTGGGTGGCCATGGCACCATCATCCAGCCACGGGCCAGGGCCGACTTCATCATCGACAACCGCGACTTCACGCGCCCGGCCATCATCGGCCCGCCGTCCGGCCGCTGACCGATCTCATTGCTCGTCCCCGATGGTGTATACGTGCCATAGCGTGCCCGTCAGCCACAGGAATCCCATCGCCACCACCAGGATTTCCAGTGCCTTCGGGTTGTTGGCGGCCAGCCCGGCCAGGCCGGCTACGAGCGCGATCGCGCCAAGCACCGTGGTGATCCTGCGGACGACCCGGCCCGGCCGCGGTTGCGGTCGGGTATGCAGGTCGGCCGCCGCGAACACGGCACAGATGGCGCCGAGGACCAGGCCAACTGCGCTCGTGGCCGAGGCGCTGCTGAGCAGTACCAGGCTCGACCCGAAAGCAAACGACACGTAGGCCACGACCAGCAGCGAAATCGCGGCGGATGATACGAGGTCTCGCCAGGTCAGCCCCATTGCGCGCACCTCCCGCAGCATGGAACTACCGCCACGAACCAGTCTGTGCCCATTGCCGTCCACGCGGTAAGCACACGGGGGTCACGATCCCGGCCGGAACCTTCCTCCGTGCCCGGCTGGCCGGGGTCACCGGCGGTGTCACGCGGCAGCGATCGTGTCTCGATGGCCGCGGAGGAGGCCCTGCTGGGCCTCCTCCGCGCTGAGCTCGCCTTGGCATGACCATGCCAATTGGCTGGTCAGGCGTACCGCAGCCGTTGCCCGACGCCGAGCGAGGTGGCCTTGACCAGCAGTGCATGGCCGAGGGCGATGTCGGACAGGGACAGGCCGCGGTGCCAGAACAGGATGGTCTCCTGGCTGTTCTCCCGGCCTGGCCGCAGTCCCGCGACGATCTGGCCAAGCTCGGCGTGCAGGGTGCCGGCGGTCAGCTTGCCCGCCTCGACGTGCGCGCGCAGCGCGCCGAACTTGCCGGTGGCGCACTGGCCCCAGTCGTCGACGACGACCTTGGACATGATGTCGGTGAGGGACAGTTCCACGGCGCTCATCGTCCCGTAGGGGACCACCAGGGCGCCGGGCTTGATCCACTCGGTGCGCAGCAATGGCTCCGGCGCGCTGAGCCGGGACGCCTCGACCACGATGTCCGCGCCCTCCACGCAGGACCGCCAGTCGGCGGTGGCGATCACCGGCTTGCCCAGTTCGCGGGACAGGCGCGCGGCGAACTCGTCGCGGCTTTGCGGCCGGCGCGAGTGCACCCGGATCACCTCGAAGCCGAACAGCCGGTCCAGCAGCCGCACGTTCCAGTAGGCCGACCCGCGCGCCCCGATGTGGCCGAGCACCCTGGGCCGCGGCGGCGCCAGGTACTTGGCGCCCACGGCGGTGACCGCGCCGGTGCGCATCTCGGTGATGCCGCTGGCGTCGATCACCGCGACCGGCGCCCCGGTCCCCGGATCGAACAGGCAGAGCAGGCCAAGCTCCGAGGGCAGGCCGACGGTGTAGTTGCCAACAAAATCCCCGACCACCTTGACGCCGGCCATCCCTATCGGGCCACCGAGGAAGCCGCGCAGCACGTTGAAATGTCCCTCGGCACCGGTTCCGGGCTCCAGGTGCACCCGCGGCTCGATCACCGCCTCGCCGCGGCCCTGCATCGCCAGGCCGGTCTCGATCGCGGTGAGGATCTCGTCGTCCGCCAGCGCGGCGGCCTCGACCTCAGGCCGGCCGAGATAGGTCAGATAAAGATCCGGCATGGCCCGCGGGGGAGGCGTAGCGCGCGACGGTGAAGGCGATGACGAGCGGCACGTCCAGAGCGTAGATCACCAGCATCACCAGGACCAGGGCCAGTGGGGCGCCGCGGATGTGGTCCTTGACGAACGCGAAGCCGATCATCCCGGCCGAGATGACGTAGGCCAGCAGCGCCCACCGGAACACCAGGAAGAACCGCTCCCAGGCGAACGGCCGCACCCGGGCCAGCAGGTAGCCGCTGGTGAGCAGGAGCGCCGCGCCGGCCACGGCGAGCGCCGCAGGCACGCCGAGCGGCGGGCGCCGCGGGGCGTACGACGCCATCAGGATCCCGCCCACGACGACCAGGGCGAGGGACACGGTGGTCAGTTCCGCGACCGGCGGGAACCGCCGGGCGATCGCGGGCGCCGGCACGGCGGCGGGACCGGCGCTCACTGGGTCGCCACCCGGGTCATGATGATCAGCGTCGCCACCTGCATCACCCCGGTGATGCCCGCGGTCAGTACGAACCGCCGCATCAGCGTGGCGATCACCGTCCCGTCCGGTTCCGGCTTGCGCATCTCGAACAGGACCGCGATGTTAGCCGGTTCCAGGACGCCAAGCGCGATCACAGCCATCACGCCGACAACGCAATACGAAGCGACCAGCCAACTGTGGTTCGGGCTGGCCGGGGACAGGTTGCCGAGCTTGAGCGCGAGCTGAAACCCCGCGGCGAGCGTCATCAAGACCAGCGTGGGCATCAGCAGGACCATCTTCGGCATGAACCGCGCAGTGAACTCCGCCCGCGCGGGCAGCGACAAGCGGGCCAGGATGGGCCCGACGATGAGCCCGACGAACAGGTCGATCCCCGTCCACAGGGCACCGCCCACCACGTGGCAGAACATCAGCGCCCACAGCCAGTTCCCGGCGATGGCGGCGATGACGAACACGACCACGGCGGCCACGATCGGCAGGCCCTTCAGCGGGACCACCTGCACCTTGGGCCGGACCGTCACCTGTGCCGTACCGACCGCCCCGGCCTGCACGTTTCCCACATCGGTCATGGGAATCCCCTCCCCGCAAGTGCGGCAAGGCTAACCGCTGCGGCCCTGGCACCACCAGACGCGGGAGCCGGCTGCGCAGGCGCGCGTGGCGCCGGGGCTGCGGGACCGCGCTCTCGGTGATGGCCGCTGCCGGTTCGCCGGCGCGGGCCGGCCGCGATGCCGGTTCGGCACTGCCGCGGCTGCGCTCGCTGTACGTGCCGATGCCCGACGGGGTGCGCCTCGCCGTCGATGTGTGGCTGCCGGCCGGCACCACCGCCGGCGACCGGCTGCCGGCCGTGCTGGAGACCGACAGGTACTGGCGCGCGCGGGCCTACACCGGCGGCATCAGGAACAACCCCAACTACCAGATCGCGCTGCCCTGGAATCAGCGCGGCTACGCGTAAGTGTTCGCCGACCTGCGCGGCACGGGCGCCTCGTTCGGCACGCTCACCGCCGAGCTGGGCAACAAGATGATCGCCGACGTGGGCTCGCTGGCCGACTGGATCGCCGCGCAGCCCTGGTCGAACGGGCGGGTCGGCGTGACCGGCGTGTCCTACTCCGGCGACACCGCGCCGGAGCCGGTGGACGGGCCGCACGGCGAGGCGCTGCTTGCGCAGGCGCGCGCCGAGCACTTCCACAACGCCAACCTGGTCGACATGGCCAACGCCGGGGTGTACCGCGACTATTCGCGCGGGCCGCAGAGCTGGACCGTGGCCGGTGTGGGGGACAAGATCGCGGCCATCGAGGCGGGCGGCGTCCCGATCCTGACGTTCGCCGGATGGCTCGACGCGGGCACCGCCAGCGCGCCACTGCGCCGCGCGACCCGGGTAACCGGCCTGGGCAAGATAACCCTGACCGTGACGGGGTCCGCGGCGCCCGCCACGGCGCCCTCTACCCCTACCTGGAGGACCTCCGGCCGGACAGGCGCGTCACCTACATCACCGAAGGCGAGCTGGACCTGACCGACCGGGCGACCCTGCCCAAGCGGGACAACCCGCCGTGGCGCACACTGCGCACCCCCCGCAGCTACGCCAGCACGGACGCCGCGCCGTTCCCGCTCGGCGAGCCGCAGCGGGTGACGTTCGACCTGCTGCCGACGTCCGTGCTGTTCCGGGCGGGGGACCGGATCCGGGTCACGATCGCGGCGGCCGACCCGGGCGCGTTCGGCCTGCTGCCCGCCAGCGGCAAGGCCACCTACCGGATCGGCCACGGCGGCACGACCCAGTCCTACGTGGAGCTGCCCGTGGTCAGGTGAGCGCGGGTGATCAGGTGTTCGGGTCCGGGCCGGGATCCTCGCCACGGGCCCGGAGCACCAGCCGGCCGAGGTAGAACTCCCAGCCCCCCTGGTGGTGCTCTGCCTGCTTGTCGGGCAGGTCATGGTGGCGCAGCACGACACGGGTCCCGCCGTCCTCCGGCTGCAGCGTGACGACCACGCGTGTGGTGCCCGGCGGAACGGCGGGATCGTGCGTCCAGCCCCAGGTGAACACCACCCGGTGCGGCGGGCTGATCTCGAGGAACTCGCCGGCCGCCTCGACGCCGCCGCGCATCTGGATCCGGTAGGCGCCGCCGGGGACCGGCTCCAGCGTCGCACCGCTGCCCATCCACTGGGCGTACCGGCTGGGGTCGGTGAAATAGGGAAACACCGTCTCCGGTGAGGCGGCGATATGAACGCTCACCTCCACCACGCCGTCATCGGTCACGAACCGTCCTTCTCCCGCTGCTCTGCTTCTGCCAGATCCTTGACCCGGCCTAGGCCCTGCCGCCAATGATCTTCTACGATCGCGCGCAGCGAGCCGAGGGCGGCCTTGTCGGTGCGGTAGATGCGGCTGGTTCCCGCCCTGCGCTCCACCACGAAACCGGCCTTCCGCAGCACCCGCAGGTGCTGGCTGACGGCCGACCACGACACGTCGAACTCGGCCGCGATCTCGCCCGCGGACATCTCCCTGTCCCAGACCAGCTCAAGGATCCGCATCCGGCTGGGTGCCGCGATCACCTGAAGGGGTTCCACGATGCGCTCCCGTTGGTGTCGGACCCAGTGTCCGGTATCCCGGGAGAGGCTTGACGCCGGACATCTATTTTAGATATTTCTAAAATAACAGTCTGTGCTGATGAGTCAAAAGATCTGGGAGGGCTCCATGGAGCGATCCATCGTCCTGGCCGCCGATGTCGAGGCGGACCGCGCACGCGTATTCGAAGCTCTCACCACCACCAGCGGGCAGCGCGCATTCTGGACCGCCGACTGTGAGGTGTCCGCCGACAAGGCGCGGTTCGGGTTCCCGCAGGCGCCCGCGGACCTGCTGGCGGACGTGACGACCGAGCCGGACAGGCTCGTCCGCATGCGTCTCACCTCGGGCTTTCCGTTCTGGGAGGGTTCCACCTGGGAGTGGGAGCTGCGCGAGCCTGTCCTGGCGCAGACCGGCACCGGGGTGCTGTTCCGGCACTACGGCTTCGGCGAGGGGTATCCCGAGATCAACCTGGGACACACCGCCCAGACCTGGGCCCAGATCATGGAGCGGCTAGTCGGCTATGTCGCCAGTGGCAGCCCGCAGCCGTTCTTCCCGCCCTCGTCATGATGGGACCCGCCTTCGCCCGGCCGGGGTGGCGCCATGGCCGTTGACGTCCGGCCGGAGGTGCTCGTGCACCGGCCGCGCGCCGAGGTCGCCGCGTTCATGTTCGATCCCGCCAACGACCTGAGGTGGACGGGCGGCATCACCTCCAGCCGGGCCGCCCGGCCGGGCCTGCTGGTCAAGGGCGCCAAGGTCGAGCGCACCGCGAGCTTCCTCGGACGGAAGTTCCGGTACGGCTACGTGGTCACCGAGCACACACCGGACCGGCTGGTCGAGATGAAGGTCGACCGGCCGTTCCCGATGCTGGTCCGCTACGAACTGCAGGACGATCCGGCGGGCACGCTGGTAGCCATCCATGCGGTCGGCGCCCCGGGCCGGTTCTTCGGCTGGGCCACGCCGGTGATGGCGCGCCAGGTACGCAAGTCCATCGCGGGCGACCTCGACCGGCTGCGCGCCGTCCTCGAAGGCTGAGCCGAGCGGTCACACGAGGCGGAACTCCGCCGCCACCAGCAGGGTGTCGTCGTCGACCATGAAATCGGGGTCGCCCGGGGATGCGCGCACCTCCGCCCCCGGGGTCCGGGCCAGCCGGGCCCACATCGCTCAGGCAGGCGCCGGGGCCTGCCCGGCCTGTGTGTTTCCCAGCTCGGCTTGGCCGCGTACGGGCAGGAACAGCGTCAGGATGGTCACGAACGCAAGGAGTTTCGATACCACGTTGAGGGCGTAGGGGAGCGGGGCGGAGGGGTATTCGAATCCAACCGCCAGGGCCCAGACCGCGAACACGGCCAGCATCGCGGCAAAGGCAAAGAAGGTGGCCCTGGACAGCCGGACCATCGGCGACCACGTCAGCAGCGCCAGCGTGGTGATCTCGACCAGAAACAGCGGCGCGAAAAACACGACCCGGTACAGCGCCGGATTCGGGGCGATCGGGGGATAAGTTCTCGCCATCACGACGAGGTCGAAGGGGAGCTCGAAGACCATTGGCGCGGCCATCGCGGCGATGGCGGCGCTGATCACCGCGGGCCCGCCTCTCGGCTTGCCGGTGACGGCAATGATGAAAAAGGTCACGCCCGCCGCGATCAGCGTGACGGGAAGGATGTTGTCGGCGGGCCTGCCTGCCAGGTGGTCCCGCTGCGCCTGCTGGGCATAGACCCCCACGCAGGCCAGGAACGCGGTTATCGATATGGCCCAGGCCACAATCAGCAACGTGGTGGTATTGCTGCCGGGCCGGTGTGGACGTGCCGGGAGCGGCAGCTTGAGTCCGGCAATGGCCAGGGCTGCGGCGGTGGCCACCAGGACAATGGCCAGGATGAGCTTGGCGCTTCCGCTGTAGCTGAACCAGGTGCCGTATTGACGCATGGTCACATCCTCCAGCCTGGCCTCGAATCCAGCCAGGCCGGTTACCCGTTTCCCTGGTCAGCCTGCGATGGCGGCGGCGACCGGGTAGGCGCCGACCTTGACCTGGGCGAGGGCACGCCGGGCGCGCGTGTCGATCAGGGTGACCTTGCCCGCGTAACTGCCCATGACCACCGCGGTGCCGCCGCCCGGCGCCAGTGTGATCGCGGTCGGGTAGTTGTACACCCCGGCGGGGATCGGCGGGCCCGCGTGCCCGGTACTGGTGCTGACCGGGGTCACCGTGCCGGAGATCGTGTTCACCACGAACGCCGTGCCGCCGGTGATGGCGACCGCCGCGGGGGAGTACCCGACCGGGATGCCCCGGCCCGGCCGCCCGGTGCCGGCGCTGATGGGGGTCAGCGTGCCGGAGTCGCCGCCGACCGCGTAGACGGTGCGGCCGTCCGGGCTGACGGCGAGCGCGTCGGGCGCCTGGCCTGCGGGGATGGCGTGGCCGGCTCGCCCGGTGGCCACGTCGATCGGCGTGACCGTGTTGGCGCCGTAACTGGCGACGTAGGCGGTGCGGCCGTCCGGGGCGAACGCCAGCGCGAACGGGTAGCTGCCCACCCGGATCGGCGGCCCGGCGCGGGCGGTGGCGGTGTCGATCGGGGTGACCGCCGCGCCGCCCCAGTCGAGCACGTACGCGGTGCGGCCGTCCGGGCTGACCGCGATGCTCCGCGGGCCCAGGCCGGCCCGGATCGGCGGCCCGGCCCGGCCGGTGGCGGTGTCGATGGGAGTGACGGTGCCTGAGCCGGAGTTGGCCACGTAGGCGGTGCGCCCGTCCGGGGTGATCGCGATGGCCACCGGCCCGGTGCCGGTCCGGGTCGGGGTGCCCGCCCGGCGGGTGGCGGTGTCGATGGGAGTGACGGTGCCTGAGCCGGAGTTGGCGACGTAGGCGGTGCGCCCGTCCGGGGTGATCGCGATGGCCTGCGGCCTGGCACCGACCGGGATCGGCGGGCCAGCGCGCCGGGTGGTCAGGTCCACCGGCGTGACCGTGGCCGAGGCGGAGTTCACCACGAACGCCGTCGGGTGCCGCGCACCGCCCGGCGCCGCTGCGGCACCGGGGGATATCGCGGCCCGGCGGGCGGCCGCCTGTGCCCGCGCCCGCGTGCGCGGCGCGGCACGCAGGGCGGTGGCGGGGGCCGGCGGCGCAGGCTGGCGCCCGAACACGTCATTGACTGGTTGTGCATAACGATCGTTCGGGGTCAGCGTGCCGAGCCCGAGCGCGGCCTCGATCGTGCGGAGCAGGCTGTAGTGGGTGTACCGGACATGGGACACATAGCCCTGCCGTACTCCGCGCGAGCCGAGGATCAGCGTGGCCACCCGCTGGGCCGGGTGCTCGTGGTCGAAGCCGTCCTCGTCGAAGGTGATGATGGCCAGCGAGCGCTGGGTCCGCCAGGCCGGTGACCGCTCGATCGCGCCCAGCTCGCCGGCCAGGAACTCATCGCCCGCGCGGATGCCGCACCCTTCCATGTCAGCGCAGTCGTTGGCGCCCAGCCAGGCGAAGTTCGGCGTGGTCGCCGCGCTGGCCAGGTCGGTCCGCAGGGCCTGCAGCGGCACCAGGTGCGCGGAGCAGAACGCGGGCCGGTCCCGTACGTCCGCGAAGTAGGTCATCGGCAGGTCGTCGTTCCAGTAGTACCCGTGCACCGTGTCGTCGCAGGGGCCGTTGGCGCTCTGCAGGTACTCCTTCCAGGTCTGGTGCGCGGTGCCGAGCAGGTCGCTGATGTTGCGGGCGGGGATCGTGTACCTGGGGTTGATCTCCAGCGGGTTGGTGAGCGGGACGCCGAATGTGCTCCCGCCGGCCAGGGCGAGGTAGTTGCCGTCGCTGGGATGCTCCTCGGCGAAGGAGTCGGCCAGCAGGCTGCCCCGCGGCACCAGGCTGTTCAGGTAGGGGGCCTGCGCGGTGTTGCCGATCACCGAGCCGAAGTCTTCGTTCTCGAAGTAGAACAGGAACACGTGCTGGTACCCGGGCACGTGCGCGGCCGGGGGGACCAGCGGCGGCGGGCGGCGTACCGGGGCGGAGACACTGAACCGCAGCCCGTCGGCGAGCGCATAGTCGTAACCCACCTTGGGCGCGTAGGGGCCGTCGATGTTGGTCAGCGTGGTGGCCAGGATCAGCGTGACCCGCGCACTGACCGCGCCCGGCGGTACGGTCCCCGTGGCGGTACGGGGGGACATCCGGTGCCCTCCGCCGCCCTTGCCGACCGGGCCGACCGTGCTCCGGCCGAGCACGTGGCCCGTGGCTGACAGGAACGCGACCGACACCGCGGCACTGCTGTGCGATGTGCCGCCCAGCCATGCCGACAGGTCGTACCGCATTGTGGCTGCGTGCGACCCGGAACCCGCGACCAGCCCGGTACCCGTGGCCGACCGGGGCGCCGGGGCCAGCCAGACCAACTGGCGCAGCCGCGCGGTGCCGCCCGCGCCGCCGGCGAACAACTGCCCGCCGGGCATCATGGGCCAGCGCCCGGTGGCGGGCGGGAAGCGCTGGGTGCCGTACCGCACGGCGGTCGGCAGGCCGCTGACCACCTGCCAGCCGGGGATCGTGACGCTGTCCCAGCCGTGCGCGGACACCGCGCCGGTCTGTGCTCCCGGGTTCAGCAGCAGGTTGGTCCCTGGCGCAGTCGTGCTGGTGCGGGGCGCCCCTTGTCCGGCACCGGCCGGGCGGGCCCAGGCTGGTGCGCCAGGCAGGCCGGCGAGGGTGGCCAGCATCGCCGCGCTGCTCACCAGCACGCCGGCCCTGGCAGCCGGGGAGGACCTGAGCCGTCGCATCATCACCGCCACCTCCTGTCCAGCCATGCCCACGCTGCCTGATTGTTCAGTCAACGCTAGCGGTTGGCCGCGGGCTGAGCCAGAGGCTTCGGGTGAACGAAGCATGTGCGTCTTCCCACCGAAAGCGGCACACATCGCTAGTCCGGTGTATCGGAACAAGTCCGTGATGTACAAGATCGACTATTCAGGTGGAGAATGCCCCGTGGTGGCGGCGGCCGTCATTACCTTCGGCGAAGGGGCATCAGTGAACCTGACTCGCACGGGTGGCCTGGCTGTGGCTGCGGCCGCAGGCCTGGCATTGATCGCGGCAGGGCTAGCGCCAGCAGCAGCCGCGCACCTCACACCACGGGGCAGCGCGGCACCCGTGGTGACGCACTACAAGGGCACGACCGGAGTAGCCCGGATGGTGCCAAGGACCGCGCGCCACGCCACCGGGGCGACGCGAATGTTGCAGCGTGGATCCCGGCTGTCGGGCCACACCTTCTCGCCAGCCGAGCGGGTGCCCCGCGCCCCGGCCGCCGGGGCGTCACGGGCGGCGGCCGCCACGGCTTCGACGCTCTCCAACTTCAACGGCACCAGCAGCCGGGACAGCCAGTTCACCAACTACAACCTTGAGTTCGAGCCGCCCGACCAAGGGCTGTGCGAGGCCAACGGGTTTGTTCTCGAGCCGGTCAACTCCGCGTACCGCGTCTACCTCACCAGCGGGAAGTCGATCCGCGGGCCGTTCAACATCAACGACCTGTTCAACGTGGGCGGCAAGGAGTTCACCAGCGACCCGCGCTGCTGGTACGACCCCGCGACCACGACCTGGTTCGCGACCATCCTGTTCCTGAACGACGCCGGCACCCAGGGAACCGAGTTGATCGCGGTCCGGCACGCCAAGGACCCGCTCGGGCTGTGGAACGAGTACTCGATCGACGCGACCGACCCGGGTGGCCGCGGTTGCCCCTGCTTCGGTGACCAGCCGAGGATCGGCATCGACCAGCAGAACCTGTACATCACCGCGGACCAGTTCTCCATCCAGGGACCGCAGTTCGATGGCGGGGAACTGTGGGTCATCAACAAGGCGGCCCTGGTTGCTGGCAAGCCGACGGTGAAGTTCGCGCACTTCGGCAACCTGAAGGTCGAGGGGCAGACCACGATGGCGCCGCAGCCCGCGCTGTCCACCGTGAAGCCGCACGCCGAGTTCATGCTCAGCCAGCTCGACTTCAACGGCCGGGGTGACAACCGCATCGGCGTCTGGGCCATCACCCACCGGGCCGCCGTCGCCACGGGCGGGCTGCCGACGGTGTCCAGCATCGTCGTCAACTCCGAGCAGTACGCCAACCCACCCGCGCCACCGCAGAAGGGCTCCACGAGCAAGCTGAACCCGGACGATGACCGGATGCAGCAGACCGAGTTCGCCGACAACGCGGTCTGGGGCGAACTGTCCACGGCGGTGACACCCGCCGGCGACAGCGCGGTGCGCGCGGGTGCCGCGTGGTTCCAGGTGAAGCCGCGGCTCGCCGGTGGCGTGGTCGTCGGTGCCAAGATGGTCCGCCAGGGCTACATCGACGCGCCCGGCCAGTACCTGATTTACCCGGCGCTGCAGCCGGACGCGGCCGGGAACGCGGCGGTCGTGTTCACCGAGTCCAACTCCACCGAGTTCCCGAGCGCGGCCTATGCCACGCTGAAGGCGGGCGCCAGCAACTTCGGGGCGCCGGTCGTAGTGGCCAAGGGAACCGGGCCGTACTCCCGGCAGTCGGGTCGCTGGGGCGATTACTCCTTCGCGGTCCCGGGCGCGGGGGACACCGCATGGCTGGCGACCGAGTACATCCCGCCGAAGCTGAGTCAGACCACCGACGGCGCGCAGAACTGGGGGACGCGCGTCTTCCAGGTGCCGCTCGGCTAAGCACACGGTGCCGCACATCCGGCCCGCCGCGGTTCGCCGCGGCGGGCCGGATCTGTGCCGGGCGCGTGGCGATCCGCGGGTCAGCGGCCCCCTGCGCTCAGCCGGGGGCGTCCTCGCGGTGGTGCAGGCGCTCGAGATCCCGCAGCCTGTCCAGGTCCACGGCACCCGCGGCCGTCGCGGCCACCACGCAGTCCGTGGCCGCCCGCAGCGTGGCGGTCCGCAGCCCGTGTTCAAGCACGGCCCGCTCGCCCAGGATCGCCCCCGGCCCCAGCTCGGCAAGCTGGGTTCCATCCACCGACACCCCGATGACGCCGTCGAGCAGCAGGAAGATCTCCTGTCCTGGCTGGCCCTGCTCGGCCAGGACGGCACCCGCGCGGAGCCTGCGGATGTCGGGCTTGGCGCCGCCGCGCATGATCGTCGTGGAAATCTGCCGCTCCAGCGCCGTCTCCGCCGCGGTCACCAGCGGCCGGGAGTCCTCGTCCCCCCAGGGCGTGTGCTTGCCGAACGTGGACCGGGCCCACCCGGCGTAGTCCGCCAGCCCGGACTTGGCGGCCAGGTATCCGCCGTTGTCGTAGATCCAGTGCCGGGGGAACGGGCTCGCGCTGGTCAGCTCGCCGGCCGAGGTCCCGTCGGCCCTGATCGTAAGGCGCAGCGTGGTCCACACGGTCGGTGCGACCCACTGGAAGAACGGCTTGCCCTGGACCGGCCGGGGGAACGGCACACCGGTCCGGCCGCCGACCGTCTGGCTGAATACGGCCTGGTCGCCGCGCAGTTCCGGCTCGGTCCGCAGCTCGGGGAACTCGGTGGGCTGGAAGGTCACGCCGCCCCTGGCGCCGAAGCTCACCCGGGTGGAACTGATGTAGCCGCGGCCCGCGTAGCCCGCGTCCACGACCCGCCCGTCCTCGACCTCGGCCCAGGCCGCGAGGCGGTTGGCGAACCGGAACCGCTCGGCCTTGTGCAGCTCGGCCAGGTTCTCCAGGTAGTCAGGCGGCGTGTCGTCGTAGTGCATCACTCCCGAGGTGAAACCGGCCTTGGTCACGCCGGTTACCGCCTCGGAAGGAATCCACGAGATGCTCGTGACGCTTGCTTCAATGCGCATTACTTCGATTACCTCCCCTTGGGCCCCCAGTTACCGTAAGGCAAGGCAGCCTGTGGCCGTGCGCGTCTTCGGCCCAACGGCAGCCCGCCGCGGCGCCGTCCGCGGCGCGGCCCGATCGCGGCCTAGCTGACCTTGGTGTAGTTGAGGTGCAAGTCAAGCTCCCAGGTCACGCCGTCCTGTGCCGACTCCCAGCGGCCGCCGATCCGCTGGCCGTCCGGGGAGAACGTGCCGGTGTACCGCTGGGCGAATTCCAGCGGGGTGAAGTCGGCTGAGTCGCGCAGAAGTGTCCACACGCCCTCGCTTAGGTCCATCGCATAGATGCGGCCGATGAACGCCTCCAGGCGTGCCATCGCGGCGTCGCGGGTCGTGTTGTCCGGTTCCATGGCTGACCTCCGGGCGCGGTGGTGATCATCGCGGGACTCACCATAAAACCGCCGGCCGGCGGGAAAGTCATCGCCCGGGCAGGCCGAACAACGGGAGGCAGGCGTCGAGGCCGGTGATCTCCACCTGGTCGCCGAGGCCGCTGGCCAGCCAGTCCGCCCGCAGCAGCCGCAGGTGTGTGAGCACGTCCAGGCGGCCGGGGTGCGCGTGCAGCGACTCACCGTTGGGCTGATAGCCCAGGGCACGGGACACTCCCAGCGAGGCGTGGTTGTCGTGCCATGCCGAGGTGATGGCCGCCTCCGCCGCCAAGGGCCCGAACGCGAGGGCCAGCACCGCGATGCGCATCTGCTTGCCGAGGCCGCGGCCCCGTGCCGCGGTCACAAGGAACGAGGAACTGTCGACCGTGCGCAGGGTGGGAAAGTCGTTGCCCAAAAGCTCCTGGACCCCGAGGATCTCGCCGCCGGTGGTCCGCACCACGAACGACAGCCGCCAGGCCTCCGGGCGCCAGGTCCCGTAGGCCCGCCAGTAGACCTGGTGGGAGACGATGCCCCGGTCGACGCGGGGGTCGCCGTAGTCGTAGCTGGCTGGGCCTGGGTGCTGTTCGACGTCGTCCGGCGTCAGGTCGGCGATCGGGGCCAGGTCCGCCTCGGTCATCGGGCGCAGGCGCAGGTCCGGCGTGCCGAGGCGGAGGTCGAACAACGGCCAGTACCGGTAGGTCACCCGGTGACCGTAGAGGCACCCCGAGGTCCCCGGCAAATGGATTCCGTCCCGCCCGCGTGGCGTGCGAGCATGGCGCGGTGGAGGCGCCAGACATCCGTGGGCAGTGGAACGCGAACGCCGAGGCCTGGACGGAGATGTCGCGGGCCGGGTTCGACCGGTACCGCGACCTGGTCAACACCCCGGGATTCTTCGCGCTGCTCCCGCCGGTCGACGGGCTGACCTGCCTGGACCTGGGCTGCGGCGAGGGCCACAACACCCGGCTGCTGGCGGGCCTGGGCGCCCGCGTCGTCGCGGTCGACGTGGCCGAGGTGTTCGTCGCGGCCGCCGCGGGAATCCCGCATCAGGGCATCAGGTACCTGCTCGGCGATGGAGCCCTGCTGCCGTTCCGGGCCGCGAGCTTCGACGCCGTCACCGCGTTCATGAGCCTGATGGACGTGGCCGATCCCGAGCGGACGCTCCGCGAGGTGGCACGGGTGCTGCGGCCCGGCGGTTTCGTGCAGTTCTCGGTCATCCACCCGATCCTGTCGGCGCCGGTCGGCCGCTGGGTCGATGACGAGAACGGAAAGCGCCAGGCGCGGGCCATCGGCGAGTACTTCTACCAAGGGCCGCTCGTCGAGACCTGGACCTTCGGTGCGGCGTTGGCCCAGTTCCGGGATAGGTACGAGCCGTTCACGATCACCTACGCGCGCCGGACCTTCAGTGGGTGGGTCGACGCCGTGCTTGGTGCCGGGCTGCGCGTCGAGGCGGTCGCCGAACCGCGCGCCAACGAGCAGACCGCGGCCGATCACCCCGAGGTCGCCGACACCCGGATCGTCCCCCATTTCCTCCAGGTGCGCGCGTAAGCCGTGAGCTCCTCACCGATGCGTGGTCACGCCCGGCCCGCGGTGACGCCTGTCCTGCGCCGCCGCCCGGCCTGCCGCGGCGGCGTGGACGCCGCGGGCGCGGGCGAACCGCTCCCGGCCGCCGGGCCTGCCCGGTTCCGGTCGTGCTGCCCGGGCTTGATCAGCAGGGTGAGCGCGGTGAGCCACAGCGCGGCGAACAGCAGGCTGCCCAGGACGTCGGTCGGGTGGTGTTCGCCGCGGTACATCCGGGACAGCGCCACGAGCGCGGGCATGGCGATCGCGGGCACCAGGGAAAGCCACCGCCACCAGCCGCGCGTGTGCCCGATGACCAGGATGGCCAGTGCGACGTAGAGGCAGGTCGTCGCGGCCGTGTGCCCGGACGGGTACGCCGAGGTCGGCAAATTGTGGTCGAGCTGCGAGACATCCGGCCGTGGCCGCTTGACCACGGCGGCGGCGACGAGGAACCCGGCAAGCTCCCCGAACATCAGCGTGGCGATGAACACCACCGGCCGCCAGCGCCTGGTGACGGCGAGGAAGACCACGCAAGTGGCCACCGCGACGATGAGAATCGCCTGGGTCGCGCCGAGCGTGCTGAAAAGCTCGCTCCAGCGGTTCAGGCTGGGTGTGCGGTGCGCGGCGAACCAGTGCGGGATGGTCTCGTCGCCGAGCACGTTGCCGTTGCCGTGCTTGACGATCAGTTCCCCGACGCCGGCCACGATGCCGACGATCAGGACCCAGGCCACCAGGATGCCCGCGGCGATCCGGCCCCGATGCCGGGCCCGGCCGCCGGTGGGCTCGGGGTGGGCGGGCTGCAGGTCGGCTCGGGCCTCCGGCTCCAGCCCCTCGGTGATCGGGTCGGTCACCGGCCGGCCGGAGGCGTGCCGGGTCGCCTCGAAGGCGAACGCGGTGATGCCGAGCCAGGTGATCCCGATCGCCCACCCACCGATCACGTCCGACAGGTAGTGCACGCCGAGCAGGATGCGGCTGATCCCGATCAGCGCGATCAGGGTGACGGTCACCGTGACGAACGTGACGCGCCACCTGCCGCGCACCGCGGGCAGGAAGACCAGCAGGATTGCCCCGTAACAGACGATCGATCCGAGCGAGTGCCCGCTCGGGAAGCTGTCCCCGGTGCCGTGGGCGATCGGATGCGCCACCACCGGGCGCAGCCGGCCCACCAGCGACTTGAGCACCGGGTCGAGCACCAGGGCGCCCGCGGCCGTGACGAGCAGGTATGCCGCCAGCCGCCAGCGTTTCCTGATGGCCAGGATGACCGCCGCGACCCCCACGACCGTCCAGAGCACGCCGTCGCTGCCCAGCCAGGTCACCGCCTTGACCACGGTGACCAGCGCGCTGTTCCCCGCGACCAGGTGATTGATCCGGGCCGCCGCGCCACGGTCCACGGACTCCAGCGGAGCCCAGCGCAGCCGCACGAGGATGAGCAGGACCGCGAAGACCGCCGCGGCGATGGTGACCACGGCGAGCGGGGTGAGGCCCCGGTCCGGGTCCCGACGGTGCAGGGAGCGAACAGACATGACAGGCACCTTGCCCCCGCCGGAGGCTTTCATTCGGACGCCTGGCCGCCGCCCCGATGCGCGGGCAGCGCGCCGGGGTTGTTCCCCGGTAAACGGCGGCTCCGGGGCCTTAGGTATTTGACCTGGTCAAGCCGCCGTCGACCTGGTAGACGGCGCCGGTGATGTACGAGGCCTGCTGCGAGGCGAGGAACGCGACAAGGCTGCCGAGCTCCATCGGGTCCCCGAGGCGGCCCAGCGGGATGGTCGCGGCGACGGGCGCGAGTTGTGCCTGGAGAGCCTGGTCCTCCTCGGGGCTGCGGCCGGCGCCCGCGATGATGCGGGAGGTGAGGAACATACCGGGGAGCACCAGATTGATCGTGATGCCGTCCTTGGCCAGGTCGGGCACGAGCGCCTTCATCAGCCCGGCTACGCCCGGGCGGAGCCCGTTCGACATGTCAATGCCCTCCACCGGCTGCTTCACCGACATCGACTGGATCCCGACGATGCGGCCCCACTGCTGGGCACGCATGTAGGGCAGCACCTCGCGGACGAAGCGGACGAAGTTCAGGGTGACCACCTCGAACGCCTCGCGCCAGTCCGCGTCGGTGAACTCCGCGAACTTGCCGCGCTGCGGGCCGCCGGAGTTGTTGACCAGGATGTCCACCCCGCCGAACCGCTCCGCGGTGGCGAGGACGACGGTACGGATTCCATCGGTGCTGTTCAGATCGGCCGGGATGGCGAGCACGTCTGTGCCGGTCTCGTCCCGGATCTGGCCGGCCGCCGCGTGCAGGCCCGCTTCGGTCCGCGCGCAGATCGTGACCCGCGCGCCCTCGCGGGCCAGGGCCAGTGCCGATGCTTTGCCCAGGCCCTTGCTCGACGCGGCGACGAGCGCGACCTTGCCCTTCAACCCCAGATCCACGCGTCTCCCCAATCGCTGCGAAAACCACACCGACCCTAACGCGCGAATCGCCGGCCAGGCAGCCGCGCCGGTACGGTGGCGCGGTGGCAACTCAGGTGATCGTGCTCAACGGCGGCTCAAGCTCGGGGAAGTCAGGGATCGCCCGGTGCCTGCAGGCGGTCCTGCCGGATCCCTGGCTGGTCTTCGGGGTGGACATGCTGATCCAGGCGCTGCCGGCGACCTCGCCGATCTCGGCCACGGGGATCGAGTTCGCCACGGACGGTGAGGTTGTCGTCGGGCCGGAGTTCCGCGCGCTGGAGGCGGCGTGGATGGCGGGGGTCGCGGCGATGGCTGGCGCCGGAGCCCGGATCATCGTGGACGACGCCTTCCTCGGCGGCGCGGCATCACAGCAGCGGTGGCGGCGGGCGCTCGACGGGCTGCAGGTGCTATGGGCCGGCGTACGGTGCGAGCGTGCGGTCGCTGCGGGCCGCGAGATCGCCCGGGGTGACCGGGTCACCGGGATGGCCGCGGCCCAGGCCGAACTGGTCCACCAGGGCGTCGCCTACGACGTGCAGGTGGACACGACACACACCGAGGCCCTGGAGTGTGCCCGCGCGATCGCCGCTCGCGTGCGCTGAGCGGCGCGGCTCAGACGCGGCGCAGCACGGAGACGACCCGGCCCAGGATCGTCGCCTGATCCCCGAGTATCGGCGGGTAGGCGGCGTTGTGCGGCATGAGCCAGACGTGGTTGTCCGACCGCTTGAGCGTCTTGACCGTGGCCTCGCCGTCGATCATGGCGGCGACGATCTCGCCGCTCTCCGCGTCGGACTGCTGGCGGATGACCACCCAGTCGCCATCGGCGATCGCCGCGCCGATCATGGAATCCCCGGCGACCCTGAGCATGAACAGTTCTCCCTCGCCCACCAGTTCCTTGGGCAGCGGGAAGATGTCGTCGGCCGATTCCTCGGCCGGCAGCGGGACGCCGGCCGCGATCCGCCCGACAAGCGGCACCCGGGCGGCGGGTTTCGGGGACCTGGTCGGCCGGCGGCGCGGGGCGCGGGGCGCGGTCGGCCCGGAGGCCGGCGGCACCGGCGGTTGCCCGGGCAGCCGGACCTCCACCGTCCGCGGGCATCCGGGCGCCCGGCGCAGATAACCCTTGGCCTGCAGCGCGGCGAGCTGGTGTTCGACGCTGGAGGTGCTGGTCAGGCCCACGGCACGGCCGATCTCGCGCATCGAAGGGGAGTACCCGCGCTCCTGTACCCAGGCGCTGATGAACCGGACGATCTTCCGCTGTCGCGAGGTGAGCGTGGGGTCGAGGTCGGGACTGCCGGACGCCAGGTCCGCCGTCGTGCTGCTCATGCCACCCCTCCATCGTGCCGGTCATTGCCCGGACGACGTCATGCTACATGTGAACGATAAAAAGCAAAATCCTGTTCTAAAGATTTCCGCCCTCGAACACATCTTCTAACCGGGGCTCAGGTTGTCAGCCGGAGCGGCCGGTGTCAACGATGCAGATCCGGCCGCCTCCCGGCCGTGCCCGTGGTCCGGCTACGCCTGGATCCGGTACCAGACCGCTTCGGCCACCGCCGCGAAACCCAGCGACGAGTACAGGGGCACGGCCACCGCGGTCGCGACCAGCACCGCGGGCCGCCCGGGGCTGGCGGCGAGCGCGGCGCACATGATGGCCCGGCCCAGGCCCGCGGACCGGTGCTCGGGCAGGGCCGCCAGCCAGTACACACCCAGCGTGGCCCCGTCGTCGTAGGTGCAGCAGGCGGCGGCCGGCCTGCCGTGATGGTAGGCCAGCCAGGTCCGCCATCCCGGCGTGGTCAGCACCCACGGCGGCAGCATCCGCCCCGGCCGGTATGGCTGGAGCGCGGGCCGCGGGAAGCCGTCGACGATCACCCGTTCCGCCTGGACCAGCGCCTCCTGGTCGGTCACCTGCACCACGGCGGCGCTGTTCCCCGCTGGCCCGCTGCCGGCGGGCCGGAGCATCAGCGGCATGCGGTCCACGGTGACGCCCGCGTCCCGCGCGATCCCGTGCCGCCGGGGCGCCAGATCGCCGAAGGAGTCCTCGACCACGACCCGGCCGTGCAGCCCCAGGGCCCGCACCAGCGCAACGGGCTGCCTGGACCCGGCCGCGCCCCGCCACCGGAGGATGACCCGGCCACCCCGCTGCGCCGGCAGGTCGACCGCCGCCACACCCGGCGCCGTGCCCGGCACCGGCCGCGACCAGGGCGCCAGGCTCGCCCACATCGCCGCGGCGTTGTCGGCGTATAGTTCCGCTCCCTCCACGGCAGGCAGTCTGTCAAACGTGGCCGGGCCGTTAACCGGCGGTGTCCGAAGCATGCTGGAATGCGTGTTGTGACCCCACGGCCATCCGATGCGGAACTCGCCGCCCGGCAGGCCGCCCTGCAGGCCGAGGCCAGGGAACTGCTCGCCGAACTGCTCGCCGCGAATCGGGAAAGCCGGATTCGAGGCCGTCGGCGTACGCTGAATGCGCCGGCGCTGCGTTGACGAAGTCCGCGCGCATCACCTTGGCCCGGCCGGGTCCATCGCAAATCCCTCGATCGCCCCTTCCGGCGCGACCCCGCGCGAATGCCGGGCATCCGCCAGTCCCAGGCCTGCTGCTTTCAGTCACCGGTACGCCCTGGTGTGGCCGTCGTTTCCAATCACGCTCCCTGGCCGCGGCATGCCGGTGAGCCGTGCCCTGGGCGGCCCACGAACTAGAGGGAGAACATGAAGCGCTTCGTACTGACCGGTGCTCCCGGTGCCGGTAAGACGTCGATCCTGCGTGCCCTGGCGGCCGCCGGGTATGCCGTCGTGCCCGAGGCCGCCACGGACGTGGAGGCCGCGCGGCTGGCGCTGGAGGAGGCCGAGCGCTGGGCCGACTCCGTGTTCATCGACCGGATCGCCACGCTGCAGCGGCAGCGCAGGCAGGCACCGGTCGGCCCCGGCGTCACGGTGCAGGTACACGACCGGTCCGCGGTCTGCACGCTTGCGCTGGCGCGGTATCTCGGGCAGCCGGTCCCGCCGGTGCTGGAGCAGGAGGTCGCCTGGGCGACCGGCGACGGCGCCTTCGACCGCCGGGTGTTCTTCGTCAGGCTGCTCGGGTTCATCGAGGCCACGACGGTGCGCCGGATCAGCTACGCCGAATCGCAGGCGTTCGAGCGGATCCACCAGGACGCCTACCGATGCCTGGGCTTCGACCTCGTCGACGTGCCGGCCGGGACCGTTGCCGAGCGGGCCGCCGCGATCGGCGCGCATCTCAGGTCCTGGGCCTGACTCTCGCCGGGGTTCGCGGCGGATTTCCGCTCGGAGTTATGCGGATCGGCGGATCGAGGCGGGAACGGTCCGGATGCACCTGTCCCGGTTCGGCCTGACCGGAGTGCTCGGACTGGCCCGGGGCTTTCTTTCGTGACACCCGCGAAACGCGCCAAACTCAGGGGCCAAGGTGATGAAGTGGGGTCACCAGTGCGGGGAGGTGCGCAATGGCCCGTCGGGCGAGGGGCGTTTTCGTGGCGCTCGCGGCCGCCGACACGCTGCTGGCCGGGGCGGGCCGGGACCGGGAGCGGTGGCTGACCAAGCCGCTGCTGATGCCGGTGCTGATGGCCGGCAGCGACCGCGGGTCGCGGCGGGCGCTTGCCCTGGGCGGCGCGGGCGACGTGGCCCTGCTCGGCGACAGCGACGCGGCCTTCACCGCGGGGCTGGCCTGTTTCCTCGCCGGTCACGCCGCCTGGATCCATGCCCTGCGGCAGCGCCCGGGCCGCGGGCGGCTGCGCTCCCGGCCTGCGCTGGCGGCGCCGTACCTGGCGGCGTTCGGCGCGCTGAACGTCTACCTGTGGCCGCGGACCGGCAAGGACCGGCTCCCCGTGCTCGCCTACAGCACGGCCCTGCTCGCGATGTCCCTTGCGGCGCTGGACTCCGGCTCGGGTCGCACGGCCGCCGGGGGCGCATTGTTCCTGCTCTCCGACACGCTGCTGGCGCTGGACAAGTTCGCCGGCCTCCACCTGCCCGCGCACGAGGGCGTGGTGATGGCGACCTACACCACCGCCCAGGCGCTGCTCGCCAGCCCGCCGCCCGCCTGAACCCTCGACGGCAGCGCCCGGCCGACATGGGCGGGCCGATGGCCCGAACAGCCTGTCGGCGAAACCGGCGAGTGCCATGCCGATGTGCCCGATCCGCCAGGCGATCGTGGTCACCGGCGCGGGCTCGGGAGCGGGGCCGCCGTCCATGGCCCAGCGGCCGTCCGCGCCCCGGCGCACCGACCAGCAGCCCAGCACCGGCTCCCAGAAGTATTCGGCGTCGCCGAGCCCCTCCAGGCGGCCGAGGAACGGTCCCACACGTAGTCGAAGGCCTTGGTGAGCGAGTTCCCGACGTCTGCCATCAGGGTGACTCCTCCTCCGCCCACCCGGCGCGCATCCGCGCCTCGTAGACCGCGAACGGATCCAGCCCGGCTTCGGCGCGGCGCTCGTCCAGGCGCTGCGGGTCCTCGATCGGGCTCGGCCCCAGTTCCCCGTTGGTGACGGTGAACTGGGTGCCGTAAAGCTGCGGCCGCCCGTCCGCGACCCGCACCCGGTCCTCGAGGTAGGCGAGGTTCCCAGGCGAGGCTTCGCCGTCGGCGACCGCCCCGCGCAGCGCCTCAAGGAACGTCCGCTGAAGCTCCGGATCCCGGTCCGCGTGCTGGGCAAGCAGCCACGCCGCCTGGGCGCCGTCCTCGCCGGCCATGCCGTGGCCCGGCCAGCCGCGGGTGGCCACGAGGTCAGCAAGCCGCCGGGTGTTCTCGGTGTCCACGCGCCGCCATTCCTCGGCAACCTCGTGGGGCAGCCTTGCCTGGTGCCCTTTCGACGGCGCCGCCAGGCGGCGCACCCGCTGGTCCTCCTCGGCCCGGGCCAGCAGTTCCCGCCGGAGTTCTTCGTCCACCCAGCCATTCCACCGCATGCCTGTCCGGCACGCCGGCGCGCCCCGGGATCGAAGGCCCGCCCAGTAGGATCGTCGCGGAGCCGAGGTGCTGGGAGGCGGTGGTGTCGGCCAACGCGGATCGGGCGGTTGCCAGGTACCAGGACGTGCTCGACAGCCTGCGCCTCTCCTACGACGGCCGGGCCGCATGGCGGGACCAGCAGGAGAAGCAACCGTGGAAGCTCGCCGAGCGGGAGACGTTCCTGAATCGGGTGCTCGACGACGGCGGCGGCCGGCTGCTGGAGATCGGCGCGGGCCCCGGCCACGACAGCGCCTTCTTCGCCGGCCACGGCCTGCAGGTGGTGGCGACCGACCTGTCCCCGGCCATGGTCGGCCTCTGCCGGCAGAAAGGCCTCGACGCCCACGTGATGGACTTCCTGCACCTGGACTTTCCCGCCG
>Ga0070711_100000233_pt1 | contig 28773 bp, 30 predicted proteins | sample LARL53metaG_FD_65452 | JGI IMG/M metagenome (GOLD analysis project Ga0070711, IMG submission 65452) | Corn, switchgrass and miscanthus rhizosphere microbial communities from Kellogg Biological Station, Michigan, USA - LAR L5-3 metaG | ecosystem: Host-associated > Plants > Roots > Rhizosphere ... | reverse complement strand
GTCTCAGCCGCCGTGCCAACGACCAGCGCCTTGGCGAACGACGCCGGAGCGAACGCTACACACGACTCGTCAGCGCGGCCCACGTTGACGAACGTGACACCCGCGAACGTGAGCGCGAGCGCAGTGTCGGACTCGTCGGCTCGCCCCACCGCCATCGCTTTGGCGAACGGCGCCGGCCGCAGCGCGAGCCCCGCCTCCACCGCCTGCCCCACGGAGAGCGTCTTGACGAACGCGCTCGGCGCGAGCGCAACGCCTGTCTCAGCCGCCGTGCCAACGACCAGCGCCTTGGTGAGCGTGAGCGCGAGCGCCGCGTCCGCCTCCACCGCCAACCCGTAGCCGAAGCCTGCCACAATCGAGGGAGCGAGCGCGACGCCCACCTCGTCAGCACGACCGACGACTAGCGTCTTAGTGCGCGTGAGCGCGAGCGCCGTGTCGGACTCCACCGCTTGCCCTACAGAGAGCTTCTTGACGAACGCACTCGGCGCGAGCGCGACGCCCACCTCGTCAGCACGACCGACGACTAGCGTCTTGGTGAGCGCGAGCGCGAGCGCCGTGTCGGACTCGTCAGCACGCCCCACCGCGAGGCCTCCGGCGAACGTGGAGAGCGCAACGTTAGTCTCTTCTGCGCGGCCCACGGAGAGCGTCTTGACGAACGCGCTCGGGGCGTGCGCCAGGTCGATCGTTGCGGCCATGCCGACCGGGACGCTCTTGGTGAGCGCGAGCGCGAACGCCGTGTCGGACTCGTCGGCGCGGCCCACCGCGAGGGAGTGCGCGACGGACCACGAGAGGCCGTAAGCCGTCTCCGTCTCGGTCGCCATGCCAGGGTCAAACGTGACCGGACCGCCTCCGCTTGCGTCCTTGATCAGGACCGCCACGACGGTGATCCCGTTGCCGCCGTTGGCACCGCTGGACGACCCCGTGAACAGTGCTTCGTGGTCCCCGGCGGCTACGTCGCCGTACCCCGCGCGCGCGTACGTGCCAGGGCTGCTCGAGTTGTCGAAACCCCAAGCGGTCGAGATGCTCGTGAGGCCGGTACCGACCTCCGGCTCGTCGCCGGTGTAGTTATCGAGCGCAAGCGCGAAGAGGGTGCCGGTGCCGCTCGCGAGCGTTAGCTCACCCGAGGAGATACCGTCGGCCGTCGTCGGCCCGGGGTGCGCGTACGCGGTGCCCGCAGCGTCCGCGAAGGGTGACGTAGGGTCCGCGCCCGGGAACTCTGCGGCGAACATGCAGAGGTACCGGCCCGGCGCCGAGGCGAACGACACGGTTAAGTCACCGGCGGCGGAGTCTGCGAGCCCGAAGATCGCGCACCCTTGGTTCGCCGACACGTCGTCAGCACGGACGAGCGGCGTCCACGCGCCGTTGACGTCGTCGCTGACGCCGAGCACAGGGGCGCCGCTCAAGGAGAACGACACCGCCACGACCAGCGCGGAGCCCTCGGTCACGTCGTCAAACGCTACGGTGATAGGGCTGCCGTCGCCTCCGGCGCTGTACTGCCCGTGCTGCAGGGGTGCCGCCATTAGATGACCTCCACCAGGAGCAGCCTAGGTGCGGTGCCCGCGGCGTTGTTGGTATGCGTCACGTCGTACGTACCGCTGTTCGCGATCGAGGCCTCGAGTGTGGAGAAGTCGCCTGTCGTGGGGTCGTACGTGCGGATACGGACCGCCCCCGAGAACACGCCGAGCGCGAGCGTCACGTCGTCGAAGTAGATCGCAGCGCCGACGAGCGAGGTGTACGACGCGGCCACCGCAGTCTCGCCCGAACCTAGACCCGAGGTGACGAATGCGTGCGAGCTATCTGGGCCCGCGTCTAGCAGCGTCCACCACGCGAACGACTCAAAGAACTTCTTTGTCCACTTGTTCGTCTGCGCTGCAGCGTTCGTGAGCGAGTCTCGCCAGTCGGGCCAGTACTCCACAGGCGGCGGGCTGTCCCCCACGGGGGTGACGTAACCCGCCGTCCACGTCTCGTGGTCGCCTTGGTTCGCACCGGCGCACCCCGAGAGGATGGCGTGATAACTCTGCGGGTATACTTTCGACACCGGGAAGTCATCCGGGTTACCGAAAGCCGTGCCGTCTCCGAAGTACGTGCCCTCATAGAAGATCTTGAGCGCCGACCCCGCTGCGATCGTACCTGCGACGATGTCATTCCACGCGCGGTAGACGCTGTTCAGGTTGATGTACGAGCCGTAGTCCTTGCCCTCGCCCGTGCGCGCGGTGTGCCCCGTCATGAGCCGGCCTGGGTCCGCCGCGAGGATGGCCTCCCCCAGGGCTGTCCACTTCACGCGCGGCGTCGTGTCGGGGAGGGAGTCCCCGCCCATGACCCAGATCAGGTTTGGCTCGTCCTTGAAAAAGGTGCCGAGCCAATCACCGTAGTCCGCGCATTCCTGATCGGTGCACGCCTCAACGCGTGACTGAAACCCGTCGTGCGAGGAGTCGTGCCCGCGGTAGCAGGCCGAGACGTACGCCACGAGACCTCGCGCTCGAGCACGCCGAACGATGTCGCGAAGGTGCGTGAAGTAGTCGACCGACGGGGTGAGCTTGTTGTCCGTGAAAGGGAAGAGCCCGTACGCCTGCGGCGGCCCGTACTGCGCGCGCGACCCGCTCGGGTTTACGCCGTCGTCGGGGCCGCCGGACAAGGTCATCAAGACGACCGCGTTGAATCCACACGCGGCAACGTCATCGAAACGAGCGTCTATCTCCTCACGCGAGAGTTGGGGGAAGACCCACGTGGAGGAGCCGAGCGGGAGGAAGGGCGCGCCGTGGCCGTCCACCAAGTAACGGCCGGACGGGGAAGCTGCGAGACGTAGGGAGGCGCCCGCTAGCTCGCTCGAAAAAAAGTCCCGCTGTTCAACGTCGCGTCGTTCCCATCGGGGTTGAGCGTCGCGTCGAAGATAGTAAGCGGGATCTTGTTCGAGTCGCTCGGCGAGGAGTTGTTGGGCTCGTAGCAGACCAACACTTTGCTGACCGGGTTGCCGGCGGCCGCCGTCCAGGTGACGGCAGGCAGTGCGTAGTCTACCCGGTCGTTGCCGTCGTCCGGGGTGGGCACGCTCGCGAGCTCCGTTGCCGAGAGCGTTTTGCGACTCATCGTGGTTTGCTCATTGGTCGAACCCGCGAGGAGGTCCGCAACCGTGTCGTAGTCCTTGAGCGTCGCGTCGGAGGCGAGCCCCGAAGTCTCTAGCGGGATGAGCACGAGACGCGCCGTGGAGGGGTCTCCGTTCTCTACGCGGCGGTACAGCTCGCCGATACGGCCGAGCGCGATGTTGCAGACGATGTGTGCCATATTCTTGGTCTCCTTCTAACCCGCGATGTCTAGGTCGCGGTGATCCATAATGAGGGTGTCGGCTGCGTTGCCGAGTTCTACGGACACGTTCAACCACCAATCATCCCCGTTGGATGTGGCGACCGAAAACCGAGTCAGCCCCCCGAGCGGGGTGACCGTGCCCGTGAACAACTTGGCGAACGTGCGCTGGCTCGCGAGGCCGAAGCTCGCGCGCAGGTTGAACTCGAAGTCGGGCGTCGTACCGCTCGCGATCGTAATATCTGCGATCACACGCCCACCGGTGACGCCGTCGCTCGTGCCGGTGAGCGCGTTCGTATTGTGGAGGCGGACTCGGATCCGCTTGGTGCCCGCCGTCCCGGTGAGGCGGCCCATGATGCACATGAGTACGCGCTTACTCACGGTGAAAGTGTGCGGGAAGCGGCGCGAGGGGAAGGCGCGGAACGACCACAGCAAGGTCTCAGCCGTCGTGCCGGTGTGCGTGACGGCTGTCTGCGAACATTCATACACGCGAGGGGTGGACGTGTTCTCGTCCATACTCGCATCCATGGCGCCGCCGCCAACGATGACGTTGCGGGTGTTCGCGTCCGCGCCGCCGGTGTTGAACACACAGTTTTCCAGGCCGTACGCCTGCGCGTTCGCGCCGAGCCGCACGGCCGCGATCGTGCACCGCTTGAAGTTGCTCGTGTCGAAGTTGCCACGGCCGGCACTGTCCGCGCGCGCACCGTACACGCAATCTTGACTCGTCGCGTTGCAGTGCCCGGAGCTGCTTTCGTAGAAGCCAACACCGCTGCCGTGGTTCTGGATCACAACATCGCCAGCGCTGCCGCCCGTCGTGCCGACTTGATGCGAGCACGCAATGATGGTGAGGACGCCTGCGCTCGCCGAGCTAAGGTTGTTGCCGTCCAGAATGCCGCTATTGAAGCGGACGTAACACTGATTCGTGACGTACACGTCGTTCCGATTGCCGAAGCCGTGGACGTTCGTGCACTCGAGACGGGTATGGTAGGACGCGAGGACCGCTTGCCCAGTGCTGAAGCTCGTAAACTTGACGTCCTGAACGTGGACGTTCATGTAGCGAGTGAACGCCCACCCTTGCGCCCCACTCCCTTGAATGACCGTGGTCGGCACGTTCGGGTACCCGCCCACGTCGGCGCCCTTGAATAGGATCGGGTTGCGGCTACGTATGCCAACCTGCGTGGTGCCGAAGTCGGTGGTTACCGTGCTGTACGTGCCGGCGGCGAAACGCACCTCCCAAGTACCCTCGAGTACGGGCCCGTAGTTCTTGAGCGCGTCGATCGCGTTTTGGTAGCCGCGCATCGGCTGCGCCGCGGACAGCCCATCATTGTTGGCGTTACCGGCTGCGTCCACGTAGACGCGATTCGTGTCGCCCCAACTCGGCGACACGACGAAAAGATCGGAGCCCCGCTGTACGACGCCTAGCCCCCGGTGCCGGACCTTGTGAAAGTTGGGGATGGTGGCGGTGCTGAGGAAGACAAGCCCTGGCCAGTACAACTCGGCGTCGTTGTCGTACGCCCACGCGACCGCGTTGACGAGCGCGGCCTGGTCGCTCGTCAAGCCACCGCCGACCGCACCGAAGCTAAGGACGTCGCGAGTAGTTCCCGGTTTGATTTTGACTACGACGCGCTTGACCGCCGGGTCCCACTCCGCCGTGACACCCTCGCGAAAGTCGAGGCCCCCGCCAAGCTCTAGCTCTGCGCCGTCGTTCCACACGTTGCCGAGGAGTGCGTCTAGCGGTCCGCCGTTGGTACCTGCAGCCATGATTAGGCGATCCAGTCAAAGGTGGGGTCGGCCGTCAAGATCCAGTCGAGGTTCCCGTCTTGATCAATGTCGAGCGCGATAAACTGGAAGGTGCGGCCGCGGTTGATGTTGGTCGCGCCAGCGTTGCCTTGGCCTCCACCAGTGAAGGTTATGCCGCTCCAATTCACAGAGGCGTGCTTGTTCGCAACCGTGAGCGTGAAGCGCTGCTCCGGGAAGAGTGCCGTGGGCATGGCGAACGTAGGGCCGCCACTGCCGAAGTCGCCGGTTAGCTTGTACGACACGGCGCGTACGCCGAGCCCGAGCGCGTCGATCGAGAACGGGCCAAGGCTGCCGGACGTGACGTGCACGGGCTTGGCGCCGCCGAGCCTAGACCCTGCGGTCAGTGCGCCATACGCGATGTCGTAGGACGTGCCGGCGAGAAAGTCGCTCTCGGCCTCCACGATGCGGCCGCTTGCGGCGATGCTCGCGCCGTCGCCAGCTTGAAAGAAGGCGTTCCCGAAGAGCCGCTTGTCGGCGGGGCCGCTGACGTTCACGCCGTGCGCGGTGCCGGCAGCATGTCCCGCCATGTCGAAGTACGCGCCTTGCACGAGCGACGGCGTGTTGGTGATCGTGACCAGCGCCGAGCTGTAGTCGGAGGCCATCTTGAAACGACCCCCTGCGACCTCCAAGTAGGAGTCGCTGCCGCCGTTCGTGTACAGCAGCGAGTCTCCGTTGTCTCGCGCCCGGAGCTTGACGCGCTCGAAGATGGCGCGATGTGAAGCCGCGGAGTTCAAGGAGTAGAAAGACCCGGCGATGTTCTGCGAGCCCCAGTTGTGCGAGCACTCACGTACGACGAGCTCGCGCGGGACCCCGCTAGCGACGTCGAAGATTGAGTAACCCGACGTCGGCGTGAGCGACTCGAACGCGATGCCGGCGATGACCTGAGGAGTGCTGCGGGCGGTGCCCTCGGCCAAGAGGGTGACGATGTTTTGGCTGTTGTGATTGTGGTACAGCGTTGCGCCGTCGCCTACTAGCGACACGCCGCGGCGCAGATTGAAGCCTGCGTTCAGCTTGTACGACCCGCCGGGCGCGAGGACTACTGCGCCCGGCCCGAGCGCGAAGGCGGCGGCCTCGGCGGCTACGAACGCGGGCGAGCTATCCGCAACGCCCGTCGGGTCCGCTCCGAAATTGAGCACGGACACGAGGCCCCGGCGTTGCGCCCCCAGGTATGCGAGCCCATCTAAGCATGCTTCGAAAGGGGCGTTAAAGTCGGCTGCGGCTGCCATGGTTTAAAGCGCGCGCGGCGCGTCTCCGTCGTCCACGAGCAGAACCTTATCAGGAAAACGGGCCGGGTTGCCCGTGTAAACGCGGCCGCCGGGGAGCGTCGCGGTGGTCGTGAAATTCGTCGGGTCGCCCGTGTAGTCCGCGCCGCCGAGGAGCCGGACCGTCGTCGGGAACTTGGTCGGGTCGCCCGAGTAGGTGTTGTTCGCGGAGGGGCTCAGAGAGACGTAACGGTACGCCGGGTAGCGTCCGGGGATGCGGACCCCGCCGGAGTCCACACCCCAATTCTTTTGGTCGCCGGCTTCGTAGACGGGGAATCCCCCGTCTTTGGAGAAGATCATCCACTCGGCGCGCGTGCCCGCGGGTTTCCACGCACGGCCGCGGAAGAGCCGGCGCATCGCAACGACGTCCTCCGGAGTCATACCCGTTAGTCCGATGCACGCGGTCGGGTCGTTGTACGACCACAGCGCGGGGTCCCCGAGCGCTGGCGTGTACCCGATGCCGCTGCCGGGTTGGCACTGCATAACAACCCAGAACCGGCCCCATTGCGCCAGGTCCCCGTCGTCCCACGTCCACTCTGTGGAGTAGGTCGTGGTCTCGGTCCCGTCCGGCTCACGGCGGTTACGTACTAGGTTCCGCGAGATGGTCGATACGTCGAACAAGGTCGCGCCCCAGTAGTTCGCGATCTGATCAAGGAGCGCGAACGCGTTGCCGCGGATGCGGTGTCCGCGTGGGTACCGCCACGCTTTTAGCCGAGCTACGTACGACTCGCGCGACTCGGTGCGGCCGCGGATGATACCTCGGTCGGCGCCGAGCAGCGCGAGCGCGCTGGCCCCCGCGCGCGAGGGTAGCCTGGCCTCGAGCGACAGCCGGGCGCGCGTGACCATGTGGTCGCGCATGAACCCTAGCGAGTACTGCACAAGCTCGCCCTCACCGTTAGTGAGCCACCACGGCAGAAGGTCGTAGAAGATCTGGCGGAAGCGCTTCAAACCCGCTCCAACGTGAGGGCGGCGAGGGTGGGCACCGCGTTCGCTGGCACGGAGACGAGCAGCCCGGCGGGTGCCACGAGCTGCACACTCTCGATCTCAGAGACCGCGCCGTGGATGGCCGCGATGACTTGAGACGTTGGCACGTCCTCTCCGATATCGAGCGCTTGGAACAACGCCTGCAGCGCGCCCCGCACCGCGGACTCGTACCCGGCCGGAATGTCGGCACCGCTCACGATCGCATGCACCGCGATCGGATAGTTCGCCGCGCTGGCGACATTGACCTTGAGACATAGGGGGGTGGCCCACCGCTCACACGCCAGCTGGCACGCGTCAACCGAGGTGTCAGTGACGGCACCGGCGTTGCCAGCCACGTACACGTACACGTTGCCGTCCGTACGGTCCTCGTCCGCGGAGGCGCGCGTAACCTCGGTGCTGCCGGTCAGCGTTGAGGCCTTGCAGACGTAGGCGTACGCATCGGGCGGCCCGTTCGGCGAGAGGGCCCCGAGCGTCTCGCGACACGTGCCCTTGATCTGCTCGGGGCTCGACTTGTCGGTGGCGACTCCGGCGGTGCTCGCGACGATGACGACCCCCTCGAGTGTGGTGACTAGCGAGTCGAGGTCCCCCGCGATCACACTCGACGCGGACCCCGCCTCGTCGGCTTCGAGATCGTACGTGAGCTCCGCGCCCGGTCCGAGCACTAGCGTGTCGACGTCCCCGCTAGTGCGGCCGAGCGCGGTGTTGTGGTACGTCTTGCCGCTGAAACTCGACTTGACCGTGAGGTCCCCGACCTCGAGAGGGTACACCCCGCCGCCAGTGTTTCGAAGCGTGATGGTGGGGTGCGCGTACGTAGCCGCGGCGGGCGGTACGCCGTACACGTCCTCAGCGAGGAGGTCGAGCCAATCGCCCTCTTCCGCTGTCGACAAGTTCGCGGACTTCGCGATGTCGATCACGTAGTCCTCCAACGTGTCGAGCGTCTCGGCTTCGTTCTGGTAGAGCGTGAGCGTCGGGTCCCCCGTGCGCCACGACGTGACGGGCAGACCGACGGCGGCCGCGAGCTTGAGGGCCTTCGCGAGGAACGCGTCGCGGCCCTGCTTGGTGATGAGCGTGAGTATGTGAATCGTGGCCATCGTTACGCGGCTTCTCCTAGCGCGATCACGGCTACGGCGTTGTCGTTCGCGGCAAGGGTCCCGCGGAAGTCCCCGGACTCGTCCGCGGGGGTAATGTCGATCACGATGACGAGCGACACCTCTCCGTTGGTCGCGGTCGTCTTGGTGACGTTGACGACCACCTCCGTTATCCGATCATCTTTTTTCAGTTCCGCCGCGATCATGCCGGAGATGACGCCGCGTCGGTCGTACCCTACCTTGCCGATCAACCCGGCTAGGTCGAGCCCGTACGCTTGCGCCTCGGCGCTACCGCGGAGCGTGCCGCGTGGTGTCGTGAGTCGGTGGTAGATGGCTTGCATCAGGAGCTGGCGCCCGCGCGCGAGCTTGCCCGTTGTCATGCGGTCCAGACACCACACGTCCGCGCCGTACCCCTCAGCCAAGCGTCCCTCCCGTCACCGGCTGCGGATTGCTCTGCGTGGTCGCGCTGCCGACGACAACGATCGTGGTTGAAGGGAACGTTACGACGACGCCGGCTAGGTGCTCGGCCACGGCCTCCGCGATGGCTTGGCAGTCGGCATCAAGCTCCGGCCCGTCCTTGACCGCGCCGCCGAGCGCGGCGAGGCGCTTAGCCTTGATCGCTGCAGCTAGCGCGGAGGAAGAGTTGGCCATTCAGAGTCCTGCCTTTATGCGGGTGCTCGCGCTTGTAATGACGCCGAGGTAAGGCCCAGCTTGCACCTTGTCCCCGTGGCGAGCAATACCGAGCGCTGGGTCTTCCCCGAGCTGCAGCTCTAGCGGCATCCACCCCGGCGCGTCGGTTGCGTCGTGCGCGACCAGCTGAGGGCGGCTCGGGTCGTTGTCCGCGAACACGACGAGCACGAGCGCCCCCGGTTTCACCTTGGCCGTGATGCCAGACATTCCCGGCCGCACGGGGACGCGCTGCAGGTCCGGCATGCCGGACGCGGTGCGGACCGCTTGCAGGTTGTACCTTTTGCCGCCGACCGCCTCGCTTACGACGCGATACTCCCACACCCCACCAAACGCGAGCGCAGGGAAGAGCCCCGCGATGAGGCTCCGCATGAGCTCTAACCGCTCATTGAGTCGAGTACGTGCGAAGAGTCGCGCGGTGAGCCGCGTCTCTTCGAGCACGTACTCTACGTCCGTCGCGGGCTTGCGCTCGTCCACCACGGCACCGGGGATGAGGCCCGCCAGCGTCTCCGTCGCCAGCTCAACTAGGTCCGCGCGCTTGTCGTCTCCGACCCGCGGCGCGTCGCCGGTGTACTCGACGGTGGGCCGCGTGCCGAGTTGGGTGACTCCGGCAAAGTCGACATACCAGGCGCGCGGTGCAAGGTGGTTCAGCGTGAGGTAGGCCGGCTCTTCGCGGCGCGCGTAGTGGGGGCCGAGGCGCGTAGTCGGTAGCGGGCCGAGCGTCTCCCCCGCGTCCTTGGCCAAGTCCGCCAGCACCCGCGAAACCTTGACGCCCGCGTCGTCGAGGTACGGCTTACGCTTGAGCGTGCGCCCCCACCCACCGCGACCGCCGACGATGCGGTACGCGCCCTTGCCTTCCGTCACACCGCCGCCGACCACCGCGCCGAGCAACGTGATGTCCGCGAGCACGAGCTCCGCGGCGGCACCCTTGGCAAGCTCGGGCCCGTCCACCAAGTCCACGTCCGCCCACCACGCGCCGAAGCCGGGCACGGTGACCGACGCACGCGCCACCGAGGACCCGTTGAGGGACGCGAGGCTCATGCGCGCTTAGCCTCCGCGAGGAGCGCCGCGAGCTCGGCTTTGGCTTTGGCGTTCGGGTCCGGCTTCCTCGCGCCGCTGGCGCCCTTACCTGCCGAGCCCTTAGCCCCGGCTGTCTTCGTGGGAGCCGGCTTCGGCGGACGGTACTCTTGAAACTTGACCGTGACCGACGCGCCGCCCTTGCCGTCGTGCACCATGCCGCCGATGCCGGCGTTAGTCACTTCCGTGATTCCCTGACGTGCCAGGTCCGGGTGATAGATGGGCAGAGCGAACGGCGTCGGGCCGTCCGTGGTCGAGGCGATCAACCGCTGGAAACGCTCCCATCGATCGAAGTCGTTCTCTGTACCGTCGAAGCGGTCGGCCGTGAGGAAGAACGTGACCGAGGGGTTCGCGATCGGTCGCTTGTCGGTGAGCTTCGAGCTGGCGCCCGTCGACCCCTTGGCCTTCTGATTGTCCCACTCGGGGTTGCGGTCGTGGCCGCTGACTACGCACGTGCCTGGGCTCGTCTCCGTGCCGAGGACGATGACGGAATACTCCTCGTCGTAGAGGTACGGCAACATGCCGTCGCCGGCAGTCATGCGGGCGCGAGCTCCGCGCCGAGGGTCGTGGCATCGCCGCGAAGAACTTGGGTGAGCAAGTCAGCAAGTTGCGACACCTCGCCCTTTGAAGCCTGCTTGCCGCCAAAGTAGACGGGTGCGTTGAAGTTCACTTGGGGCCCTGCGGCGCCCGCTCCGCCCGTGCTCGAGCCGCTGCCGGCCTCGGCTGCAGGCGCCGCCCCGGAGCCGCTGAACGCCGCTTGTTGCGCGAGCGGCGAGCTGTAGTCGGGCGGTGTCACCATGTCCGCCATGGCCTGCTCGGCGTCGCTGGCGCCGTCGTCCACCGCGTTGACGAAACCCGCTACCGTGTTGTCGCCGATGCCGGCGAAAACGGTCGACGGCGACTTGATGCCGAGCGCGGACTTGGCCGCCGTGATGGCGCCCTTGGCTACGTTAACGACGGCGCCCACGACGCCCGCGGCGCCGCTCAGGATGCCGTTGATCATGCCCTGGACGATGTCCGCGCCGAGGTCTCCAAAGCCGGGGATAAGCCCGTTGAGGAAGTCCTTCACGGAATCAAACGCGCTCGTTAGGATCTCGTACGCTTTGACCCCGAGCCACACGAACGCCGCGACGACGGCGGCCGCGACTGCCGGGAAAAGCATGAGCTGCGCGACGAGGAACACGACCGCCGCGGCGACCGCGCCGAACACTGCGACGATGACGAGGAACACGGGCGCGATCAGCTCACCGGCGAGCTTCGCCATGTCGAGCGTGTCCGTAAGCGAGGAGTCGTCGAAGCCGAACAGCTCGGAGATGGCGCGGAAGACAGGCTTGACCGCGATGTAGATCTTGGTGAGGCCGATCAAGAACCCGAGCCCGAACGCCTCGACCACCCACGCGGCTCTCTGCGCCTGGTCGATCAACGGCTGGAAAACTTCCTCGAAGAGAAACTTGATCGTCTGCCCGGCCGCCGTGTTCTTGTCGAACAAGGACACGAGCGTCTCGAGCCCTTCAAGTGCGGGCTCGATGTTCAGACCGCCGAACAAGTCGGAGATGTTCTTTTTGAAGCGCGCGCCTTGGGCGTCGAGACCCTTCAGTTTTTGCTGCACAATCGGGGCGAACGCCTCGAACTCGCCGGCAACATCCCCAACCGCGCCCTTAGCCTCTTTGAGCTGCTCGGTAAACGCGCCGACACCTTGGCCTTTACCAAGCGCCCCCTCCGCAAGGGCGACCGCGCGCAGCGCCTCCGGCATATCCTCGGCCGAGACCTTGGCCCCCTCGAGTTGCTTGCGCCACGCGCGCATGTCCTCGGCGCTCGCGCCCGTCTCAGCGGACACTGCGGCGAACGTGTCGCTAAGGGTCCCGAGCGTGGGGTCTAGGACGGCCGCCGCTTGCGCCGTGAGCTCCGTCTCGCGCCGCGCGTCGCCGAGGCCGACGGCCCACTTGGCTACGCCGAGGACAGCCACGCCAAGGCCTACGACGAGCGCCGCCAGCACCACGATCAGACCCGCGAAGCCGACGCCCGCAAGGAGCGCGGCCGCGTTGCTCGTGCCCATCTCACCTGAGAGTTTCTGGAACCCTTGAATGGGGCCGAGCAAGCTGGCGCCCAGCTTGCCGACCGGGCCCGGCACCATCGAGAGGGCGCCGCGTAGTTTCTCCGTCGACTCTGCTTGCCCCGCGATCGACTTGTCGACGTGCCCGCTCACGGTCTTGAGGTTTTTGAGAGTGTTGCCTAGCTGCTTCTCCGCATCATCGGCGGCCTTAGCGTCGGCCTCCAAGATCTTGAGCGTGTCCCCGTAGTGCTCGAGTTGGGCGGACGTGGAGGCGACGCGCTCCGCGAGCTCGTGCGGAATGATGCCGTCGTTCTTGAGCGCGGCCTTCTCCGCCGCCTGGGCCGCCTTCAGAGCGGCTTTCTCTAGCTCGCCGAAGCGCACGTTGCCCGCGGCGAGCGCGTCGTTAGCGGCGACCGCAGACGCCTTGGCGACGTCGAGCTGACCGCTAACGGTCTTGATCGCCTCCTGAAAAAACTCCGCACCGCGGCCCGCACCCATGAGGTCCGCCGTGAGGGTGTCGAGCTCTGCCGCCGTCTGCTGGCCGCCCGTCATCGACGCGGCGATATCGATGACGTATTGTGCGTCCACGTTACTCCCGGGCGGTGGTGGCTTTACGGCGGCGCGCGGTCCGTGCTTTCTTGACGTCCAGCGCGGCCAAGACGGAGCATACCATATGCGCGAGTTGGTACGCTCCGGCTTGCACCTCGAGCGAGTCCGCGGGCGGTGGGAACCACTCGAGTAGCGCGTCCGCGAGTAAGCCAGGTTCCGCTGCGAACCGTTGCCGGAGCTGGCTTAGCTTTTTGCGTCGTCGTAGCTCTTGGCCGCCGCGACCTTCGCGACCTCTTGACCGAGCTGCGACGCGAGCCCGGGGGCCTTCTCGCACATGCGTGCGAACACGTCCGGCTCGGGGTACTTCAGGCACGACCGGGCGAGCTGCTCGGCGGCCTCGGCACTACCCTCTACCGTCGTGCCCTTGTCCTTGACGTTTACCTTGATGCTGGCGCGATGCCGCCTCATGAGCGCGGGCCCGGCCGGCTCCGCCGCTGCGAGCACCGGCAGCCCTTCGAAGTGCACGTTCAGCACGACCACCGCAAGCCCGTCTCCGTACTGGTCGCGCAACGGTTCGATCGCGAGCTCGTCCTGCAGCTCCTGCTCGGCGCGAGCCTCGGCGCGCTTCGCGTCCTTGTCGGCACGGGCCTTGCGTAACTCTTCGAGCTTCTCTGTCGCGGTCGTCATAGCAACACGATCTCCTTGCCGTTGATCAAGTGGGCGAACTCTACGATCGAGATCGGGCATTCGACTTGGTCTGCGTCCACGCCTTCCGCGTGGTTCATGCTCCACGACAAGACGCGCGCGCCGCGGACGATGTACTCGTAGATATCATCGACACCTGGCGGGGTGTGCATCGTGTGGATTTGGAAGTGGACGAGCGACACGAGCCGCTGGTCGCCGCGCACCGGCGCGAGCTCGGCCAGGTTGGCGAGCAGCTTGCGGTGCCCCGCCCGGTAGAGCGTCCACGAGAATTCGTTGGTAAGCTCACCCGTGGTGCGACCTCGGACGCGGCCGCCGCTCGCGCCCTTGCGCGTGCCGACCTCCACCGTGCTCGAGCCGGTGACGCTGGCGATGTCGTCCATTTCGATGAGCGGCCCGCCGTCGAGCTGCGCCGTGCACTTGATGTCAGCCCAGGACGGATCGATACCGTCGAAGACTGGATAGAGCTGGTTCGGCTGGTTCATGCTGGTTCCTGGTTATGCAGCGGCGTTCACGCGAGACTTGGTCAAAACGTTGAACACAGTACCGTTCAACGTGAGCGACATAACCGCGGTCAACGTCGGCTCGGGTACGCTGAAATCGTCGTCCTTGCTCGGCACCCAAACGGCGTTGGACGCGCGCGGCCCCTCGCCGTTAAGATCCGTCAGCAGCTGGCGCTTCAGCGCAGCGTCCATGCGCTGCTTCTGGGTAGATAGCGACGCCGAGCTCGCGGTCCGCGCGTCCCCGTTGAGGATGAGGGACTTACCGATGATGAGCTCGGAGTTCAGTTGGTTGATCGTGCACGCCAGGTTGATGACCGCGGCGTTATGCTGCTTTGAGCTCAGGCGCGCCTCGTCGTTCCGCGTGAGATCCTGAGCGACGAATACGCCCGTCGGACCGTTCGCCCAAGTCTTGAGGGTAGAGAAGCGCGCCGCGCTGCCGGCGTTGCCACATGCCCGGTCGTCCCACTCGACGCGGAGCTTGTTCTCATCCGTGATCGACACGCCGAGGTCCCCCAACTCCTTGGCCCACGTCGGAATGTGGAGGTCGTGTTGGTACTCGCGCGCCGACATGAACCACATGGCGGGGCGGCGCATGAGCCAACCCGAGTAGCTCGACGTCACCCACGCACGCCCCGCCGCGATGTTGATGCGGACAGAGTTGATGTCCGCGAACTCGGCGCTCTGCGCCGCCATCCACGCCGCTTCCGTCTGACCGGCGGTCACTGTGATCGCTGCCGAGCTCGCGACCTCCGCCACGAGGTCTTGAGTGTCGAGCGTGAGCACGGCCGCGGTCACCGCGGTCACGAGCGCGTCCGTGAAGTTGTTGGACCCGCTGCCTGCTACCTCGATGCGATCACCCGCGCGGAACCCGTCCGTCACCCACGACCCGTGCGAGCGGGTGATGGTGTCACCCGTGCCGCCGACCTCGGCGAACGTGAGCGCCGGGTACGCCACCACTGTGACGTTTCCAACGGGCCCCTCTGCCGCGAGGTCCGGCGTGGTGCCGAACGTGAGGACCGTGGCGCTCAGGCTGGCGATGACGCCAGACACGTTGTTGCCCGCGGTGCCTGTGATGACTACCCACATGCCGACCGCGAAGCCGTCCGCGATCCACGAGCCCGACGAGCGAGTCACCGTGTCTGCGCTCGCGCCGACCTCGGCGAACGTCAGGTTGGGGTTGCCCTGCATGCGCGCGAGCGTGTGACTCATCTCCGCCTGGGGGAGGCGGTCCGCGATGTTGCAACGCCCGTAGACGAAACGCTCGTTTTCGGTCTCGTACGCGTTCAGCTGGTCGCGGTACACCGCAGCCTCGTCCGAGTCCTGCACGTCCTGCACGAGCACCATCGACCGGAAAAAGTTCAGCTCTTGTGCGAGCGCTTGCCGTGCGGCAATCCACGCCGCCGAGTCCGAGCGCGGCGCCGAGCCGTGCCACGTGACAATGACGTCGCCAGCTACCAGCGTCCCCGCGCCGAGTCCGAGCACCGCGCCGAAGAAAGGCAGCGCGTAGCTGTTCGCGGTGCCTATGCGAACCGGCACGTACTTGCGGCCGCCGTTGAACGAATACTCTAGCTCGATCTGGTCGGTTCCGACGATGCCGCCCTTCACGACGCGGACCGCACCATCATGCTCCGCGAGGATGCCGCTCGCACCGGGTGTGATGCTGGCGACGGACGACCCGGAGTTGCCGGACTTGTCGACGCGACCGACCGCACCTTGAACCGAGATAGGGAGTCCGAGGAAGAGAAACGCTTTGCCTGTCCGCGTGGCGTGGAGGTCGCAATACTCCAGACCTTCAGAGTAGCCGTGAAGCGCGGCGATGGCGTCCGCACTTCCGAAAAGGCGCGGCTTGATGTCCGCGTTCTGCGCCACCGGCGCGAGCACGCATACGACGTCGAGACCGCCGGCGATGGCGCCCGCTGCGTCCTGGACTACGGTAGTTGCTTTAGGGTTATTAGCCATCTCTAGTTAGTCCTCTGTCGTGTCACACCCTATCGTGGGTGGGGCGTCCGGGCTCGCGCCAGCATAGCGCACCTCAGTGCGGTTTCGCAGTTTCTTGATCAACACTTCGGGGAGGCCGGTGCCGTCCCACTTCACGACGCGGACCGAGCGCCGCACTTGCACTTTGAGGCGGTACACGGCGCCCGCCGCTACCTCCTCCTTGGCCATCTCTTGCGCCGAGAGGAAACGCCCCTCTGTCCAGATCGGCTCGCCTCGATGGTTGGCCACGCACCACGTGCGGACAGACGCGAGCACCGCGTCGCGCACGACCTCTGCGATCGCTTCGTGCTCCTCTACTCGCGCGTCGCGCTCCGTCGACTGCGCGTAGATCAAGATCTCGTGCGCGGCCTGCAGCGTGTACACCTTCGGTGGATTGCTCGCGGCGCCGTGCGGCGGCCCGAGCGCGTCCGACGTCGTGACATCGCGCCGGATGAACACTGGCAAGCCGGAGTAGTCCTCGCGCTTCTCTAGCCGCTCGCGGCCGTAGATGACCTCGCACGGGTACTCGCGCGCGGCGAGGTCGGCCTTGACCGCCTCGCTCATAAGAAAGCCGATCGCGGTCACGGCTTCGGGGTCTCCTTGACCAACGTGTCGAGAGCGGCCCGCCACCGAACGGGCATCGACCCGTTCGGTAGGATGCCGTACTTCCCGATCAGGTACTTCGCGTGCTTCGGACCGAGGACCGCGCGAACGATCGTGCCGTTCGTCGTGAACTTGAGCTGCGCTGCAACGGATCCTGTCCGATACAGATCGAGGGGTTGGCCGTCCACCCCAAGCGGTCGCGCCTCCCCGTAGATCGTCTGCCCGCCCGTGAAGGCTTCTTGCGTGAGCGTGGTGAGCTGCGGTGACGCGCGCTTGGCAACGTCCACCGCAACCGTGCGTGGCATCTCCGCGAGCTTCGACTTGAGGCTCGCGAGGGTTTGGTTGCCCTTGTGCCGGACCGCCATTAGCCGATGCCCCCCACGCGGCGCCACCCCGTGGGGTCGCACGTCGGCAGTGAGACCGACACCGCGGTGTTGGTCCGCTCGGCGGTGCTCGAGTCGCGGACCGGAACCCCTGCAGCCCAGCGGTCCAGGCGCTTCTGCGCGAACTCAAGGGTCTTCCCCAGCGAGGGGGAGTCCCCACCCGAGCCGCCACGTAGCGCGAGCTTGGCGGCCGCAAGCTCCGCCGTAATGTGCCGCACCGTCGCCGGCACCGGGTCGAGAAAGGGCACCGCGTGCGCGGGCACGTAGTCGTCCACCACGCGGCTCGCCCACGCGATGGCCTGCGGGAGGGGGAGCTTGTGGCCGACGAGCACCGACTTCCCCGCGGTCGTCAGGTCGATCGCAGGCCCACCCTCGGAGGCCGCGACCTGAAACGAATCGTCGTCCACGGGGAGTGCGTAGTACGTCACCCCTTGCACGAGCGGCGCCGGCAAAGTGCCGCCGGCCGCCGGTCGAAACGTGACCTGATAGCCGGCGTCGTAGCCGTGGCTGCCGAGCGTGATCGTGTCGGCCGTGGCGCTGACTTCGGCCGCGAGACGTGCCGCATTCGGGACCGACCCTCGCGGGAGTCCGAAGTCGTACAAGTCCGCGGCCGAGCAGTAATCCACGGTGGGCGCCTCAGCCGGTGATCTGCCAGCGCTTGATCGTGTGCGGCATCGCGGCGCCCGCGTTGACGTCGCCGACCGTGGAGTATGCGACGCTGAGCTCTGTCTTATACATTTCGCTCGACTCGTCGTGGATGAACTCCTCGACCGAGCCGCCCTGCAGCACGACCAGCGGGTACGCGCCCGGCAGGCCTGCGGCGACCGTGTAGAGGTAATTGTTGCTCGCCGAAGTGAGCTCCTTGGCGAGGAGCGGCTTGACCTTGCCGCGCCACTCATTCTTGTCCTGGACGGCCGCGACCACGTTCGCGGTAGCGTTCGGCACGCCCGCGTTGCTGATTGCGTTGATGACCGTCTCATCACTGAGCGAGCGCTCGACCAGCCGCTGGCGGTACAGGTTGTGGAGCACGAAACCGCCCTCGAGCGTGAGACCGAGAGACTCCCCGTTCGGGCCGTTGACGCCCGCATAGTACTGCGACGCCTCCTCGTAGAACTCGCCCGACCGGATCTTGGCGACGGTCGTAGTACCGTCGTTGTCGAAGGACCCGAGCTCCGGCTGCAGGATGTTGAACGGATGGTCGTCCGCGAAGAAGGCGCGCGTGCTCGCGGCCTTGGTCTCCGGGTTGGCGTACAGCCCGAGCAGTGGATTCGACTCGAGCACCGCCGCGGCGACCTTGTTCGGCATGCGCTTCCACTCGAGCGCCATACGCGCGGGCTGCTCCGACCACGCTAGGAAGTTGAGCATCCGCACCTTGTCCGCGACCTCCTTGACGCCGTCCTGCCACTTCTCCGTGGTGAAGGACATGCTCCGGTCGTAGAGCTTGCGATACTTCATCTCCCCCTTGAACTTGTGGTACCCGGCCGCGTCGATCGGCATCGGGAACGTCACCGGTCCAAAGAAATCGCCGGTGACGACCAGACCAATCGTGGCTACCCACAGGTCAGGCTCGGCGAGCACGAGCGCGTTCTGGAAGTCTGTCCGAAACTCTTCTACGGCGCGAGTGGCGGTGCGCGAGCCTACGGTGTGCTTGAGCAAGGGCATGGTGCTGGTCTCTCCAACGCCGCGAACCCCGGGCCCTCGGTTTGCCGAGAGTGCCGGGGCGAGCGGTGCGTGGACGCGGTTACTTGCGGTAACCGCGCAGCTTGACCGAGTGCACGATCACGTCGTCGGTCCCGAGCGTGCCGTCCGTCGGCTTGAGCGTGAGGGTCATCGAGGCCGCGCCTTCCGGCACGTCAGCCGCCGCGATCGTGAATCGGACCGCTTGGATCGTCTTGGCCGCCGCGTTGCCGACGATGGCCGCCGACACGCTGCCCGCGTTCGCGTCCGCGTCGTGAAGCGCACCCAACGCGGACAGAAACGCCGTGAGCGTGAACGTCGTCGCGTCACCCACGGTCGCGCCCGTCTTGCTGACGAGGAGGTCGACGTACAGCGGACGCTGCGTGTCGAGGTCGGACGGCAGACCTTTCTGCGCGAGGACCGCGTTGAAGGTCGCGTTGTTGTTCCAACGCAAACCGAAGGCCTCGGAGTCCGCGAGGTTCCAACCGGGAACCGCGCTCGCGCCGTCCGCAAACTTGACGAGCGGGTCTCCGTCCGGGTCGAGGAACGACGTGATCGGAATGTCCCATTCGCCAACCGAGCCCGGACCACCCTTGCCGCCCACCCACGGGGCCATGAGGCAGTACGCCTTTTTCAGGTTTTGCGTGGTCTGCACTTCGATGCACTTACCGGCATACCCGCGCGTGCCGCCGGCCGAGTCGACGCTCAGCGTGTGATTGTCCACGACGTACAGGTCATCCCCCGGGATCGGGTCGGCGCCCGAGATCGGAAAGCCGAACACTCCGTACTGCACTTCGATCGGAAGCGAGTCGTCGAGGCCTCCCGCTTCATCGCCGGTCGCGTTCAAAAAGTACGCCTTGTTCGCGCCCACGGCGGGGTACCCGCTCGCGTCGTCCGTCGTCGGGTTGTACGCGCGGCCCGCGGCGTCGCGGCAGCAGATCGCACCTTCCGGGTAGCGCGTGTTCGCGCGTGACATGAGCGTGCCGTAGTGCGGAATCGCGTCGGTAAAGGCTTCGTGCGGAACGGGTTCAGTCGTGCTCGCCATGGTGCTGGTCTCTCCAACGCCGCGAACCCCGGGCCCTCGGTTTGCCGAGAGTGCCGGGGCGAGCGGTGCGTGGACGCGCTACCTAGTGTGGCGGTGCGTCACCCGGTTGCGTTCGGTAACGAACGCCTCTGGAGTCATGCCCTTTTTCTTGATGTCCTCGAGCAACGGCGCGGACAGCTTCTTGACCTCGGCCGCGACGTCGATCGGCGTGGCCTGCTCGGCCACCGGCGCCCCCTCCGTACCGCCGCCCGCGGGCGGCTCGACGGCGACAAGCGTCTTGCGCGTCGGGTCCGCCTTGAGCCTCGTGACCTGATCCTGCAGGTCGTCCAAAGCGACCGCCTGCAGTCGCTTGCAGGGCACGCGCTTGTCCGCGTCGGCCCAAGCCGTCCCGACCGTCTCCGCGCCCAGCTTGACGAGCTCCCCGACCAGCGCGAGCCGCGTCACGTCGTCGATCTTCTTGCTGTTGGTGCGTGCCGTGTCGACGTACTCGACCACCGAGCGGAGCCTGAGACCTGCGCTCTTGAGGTCCTTGGTCCCTGTAATCGACGTGAGCAGGCTGAGCGCGGTGAGTTCCTCCGGCATATCCTTCGGGGGCTCCTCCGGTGGCGTCTCGGTCGCGAGCTCCTCGACGGGCGCGGGGGGTGCACCGCCTCCGGCCGCGGCCGCGATGAGCTCCTTGAGAATGGCCATGCCGGCGTCCTTGTCGCCCGCTTCGATCGCGTCCAATGCAGCTTTGAGTTTCTCGGGATCCATGTCAGGCAACCTTTCGACGACGCGCGGCGACGAAAGCCGCGGCTCGCTTTTTCACGTCTTGTCGAGCGCGAACGTAACACGCCGCGCGAGTCTTGGCGTCCCCCTCGTACCGCAAGCTCGCAGCGACGAGCGGCGTTGCGGAGTTGGTCGCCGGCATCGAGACCAACGCCGCGTTGACGACTTGCACCACGCGACCCTCCGAGTCGTCGCGGAAGGCGGGCGAGATGTAGCGTTGCTTCTTCGAGCGGAGGCGCTCGGCTCCGTCTGCGCTCCAACGGACGTCCGTCGCCCACAACTCCCCGTGGCGCAGCGCGAGCTTGAAGTGGCCGCGCGCGTCGGCAGCGTCGGCGCGGTGCTTCCGCACGTCCTTGTCTAAGGAGTCGTGCTCCAAGTCGATGATCAAGTCCACGCCCCACTCGCGATAGGCTCGCATCACGGCGGCCGCGGCCTTGTCGTCGAACAACGCGACGCCACGTTGCGACGGGTTCTTGCCGCGAGCGAAGAGGCGAAACTCGGTCGGTAGCGGTGCATCCGCCGCGACCTCGATCGCTCCCAACTTGACGAGTCTTCCGAGCACGTTCAAAGCCCCTTGACAAGAACACAATCCGTTCAGCCCTGCAAGAACCTACCGTGGTAGGCTGTTCAGCGGAGCAACGGATGCCGCAGAAACCGAGCAAGATCTCTACTGAACGGATGCGCGAGCTGCAGGGCCAGGGGGTGCCGGTACGAGAGATCGCACGCCGCGCAGGCCTCTCGCACCCCTCCGTTCTCAAGCGCCTCTCGGTCGACAAGATCCGGCGCGCCGATGACTTCCGCGGCCTGCCCGATTTCACCCCGCCGCGCCGCGACGGTGCGCACACCTCATGGTCGCTCGACTCGATTCGCGCGGCGCGTGACGCGCAGATGAACGGCGTCTTTAAACTCGCCGTTCGACTCGCCGAAGCGATGCGAACGGACGACACGATCTTTGTCGCACGCCGCAACCGTCTCGCACCGCAGAACTCGATCGCGCTCACTCTCAAGGCGCACGACTCCGCACGTGGTCGCGCGGTCGCTCGCAAGGCTGCGCTCGGCGTCAAGATCTCGCGACCTACGATCGCGTCTCTACACGCGAACCTAGTCGATAACGCGATTGCGATTGGCTACAACCGACGCACCACGAACGACGAGGGGACGCGAACCGACTTCGAGCATATCGCATGGCCGCTCGAGCACGTGCGCTGGAACCCCTCCAAGGAGGTACTCGAGACGCCGACGCGCGGTGGTCTTACTGTGCCGATTGTACACGGTGACGGCAACTGGACGATCTACAAGAAGAGTCAGGTTGAGCCGTGGAAGGAAGACGCCGCGGTGCTGCCGGGGGCTCTTGTGTGGGCGTCGCATGCTGAGGGGCTCCTCGACTGGAACGCGACGACGCGCACGCATGCCCTCGCGAAGCTGATCGGCGAGTTGCCCTCTGGCGTGCCGCTGCAACAACGCAACCCGGACGGCTCGCTGAGCCTCACCCCCGAGGCGGAGATGTTCGGGCGCATGCTCGGGAACCTCATGAGCGGCGCCTCGCAAGTCGGCATCCGCCCGGCGGGGAGTAAGACCGAGTTCGAGGCGAACCCCTCCACCGCATGGCAGGTGATCGACACGCTGATCACGAACCGTGAGAAGGCGTCCGCCCGAATCTTCCTAGGGACGGACGCGCTCCTCGGCTCGCAAGGCGGAGCCCCCGGCGTGGACATCGCAGCGCTCTTCGCGGTCGCAAGCGCGGTATTTCAAAGCGATTTCGAGTGTCTCGAATCGGGGTTCTGGACCGGCGTCTACCAGCCGTGGACGGCCGTTAACTGCGGGGACTCCTCGCTCGCACCGTGTCTTGAGTACCAAATCCCCGACCCGGACCTCTCGCGCAAGGTGGACGAGGAGGCGAAGAAGCACACCGCGTTTACCACCGCTCTCAAGGAGCACCGCGACTCTGGTTTCGTGATCGACCAGCTCGTCGTCGACACCTTCGCGAAGATTTTTCAGATCGACCCGATCCCGAAGCTCGCGACCACCGCACCGCCCGCTCAGAAGCTCGATATCGCGCCGACGCAGCGCGCGCTCTACACGTTCGCCAACGAGGCGCGCGGTTCCGATGGGTTGCAGCCGGATGGCATCTTCGACAAGAAGACACTCGCGCAACTCGAGGCCGAGGCGAAAGCTTCTGCTGAGCCCGCCGCTGCGCCGGGAGGTGCGCCTAGCCCTGCGGTCCCAAAAGCTCGAAGCTTGCGCTTGTGGGCGGGACGCAAGTTCGACGAATCCAAGATCAGCCGCGCCGACGATGGCAAATTCGGTAGCGGTCCTGGGTCGGGCAGCGGAGGCGGGGACGGCGGTCGTCGCAAGACGGGCGACAACTCCGAGGCCCCCGAACCTCGCGACCCCGCTGCGCGGTTGCGGGTCGCGGAAGACCGCCTAGACAAGGCCGTGGAGGCGCGCAGCGCTGCGCTGCAGGATCACAAGGAGACCATCGCGTCCTATGAACAGGCTAGGAAAGACGCACTCGCGGAACTCGACTACCGAAAGGCAGACCGTGCCCGGGCCGCCGCTAGTGCCCAGCAGATCGCAGAGGAAGAGACGGCCGCGGCTAAGCAGCGGGGGCGCCAAATCGCAGCGCTTGACCGCGAGATCGACCCGCGCCGCGAGCGGCAAGCGGCGATAGGCCGCGCCGCGGGTTTCGAAGATACGATGGGCCCCGGGGAGTTCGACATCTCCGATCGCGAGGTGCTCCTACGCGACCCGGAATTCAGGAAACTAGAGGCCGAGTGCGACACCTTCCTATCCGCGCAAAGCGAGGCGGAGGCTGCACGAGACGCGCACGAAGACGCGGCTCGCGAGTTCAAGTCGATCGCACGTCGAAACGCTAAACCCTCACCGCGGGAAGCAGAGCTGCGCACCGCCATCCAAACAGGGGACCACCGAAAAGTTGCGAAGCTCGCCGATCACGACTCCTTGCAAGCCGACTGGGCAGACCAGCTGGAATACCACAAGAACAAGGAGGCTCGGGCCGAGTTGCATCTAGACTTTGCCGACGCTCCCGAGGATTGGCGCGCCGCAAAAGATGACGAGATCCACCGCCGCCTGACCGGGCAGGGTATCGACGATTTTCAAGACAAGATCGACGCCTTCGGCGAGCGTGATATGGCAACCAAAGTCGAGTACACCCGGCGTAAACTGGAACGCGCTGCGCGCGTCCTCCGCGTGCACGAACGCGAAGTGGAGCGGATCGGCAATCGCATCAAGGACGCCGACGGCGACGGCCGAACCGGCACCGCAGAAGAGAACGACGACGCCGAGCTGCGGTCCCTGCAGATCCGCGCCAGCTTCGACGAATCCAAGATCTCGCGCGCCGACGACGGCAAGTTCGGCAGCGGACCCGGGTCCTCCGGTGCGGGTGATGCCGGGGGCGACGAGGACGAGGACGAGGACGAGGACGAGGACGAGGACGAGGACGGCGGCGACGACTGGGATTCCGCGGAGGACGCCGAAGCCGACTGGGCCGATCGAGACGACGCGTTCCGCGCTGCAAACGACGCCCAAACCCAGGACGCGCGCTCCCGTGTCTCGGAGCTGAAGGCCGCGTTGCCCGTGGCCGCCGCCGAACGAAAGGCGACGCTCGCCGCACATAAGCAGGATCTAAAAGCCGCAGGCTTCCGCCAAACCCCGCCCGAGCTCCAAGCTGTCAACAACGCTCAGGACCAGCTGGCGCGCGCCGAACGCAACTCTGGCGGCCGTGGGAGCAACGCCTTCACGCCCGAACAGGTCGAACAGCGTCGCGCGGCTCTCACCTCCGCAGAGGCCGCGGCTGCACCGACCTTCGCGCTCATGCCAGAGGGCGCGGCCGACCGCATGCGCGCCGAGCGACTCGCCGAGCAGAAGTATGCGGACACCAAGGAGGGTATCGCGTACGAGTCCAACCGCGTAAAGGCCGGCGAGCTTCGCGAGAATGCGCGGCAAACACTCGAGCGCGCGCTCACTGACGGCAAGCCGAACCTTGCGCGCGCGGCGCAGAAGCAGATCGCAAAGGCCAACGCGTTGGACGACACCGCAGAAGACGGCCCGCTAGGCGGGCTGAGCGCCGACTCCAACGACCCTTTCAACCAAGGCGCCTACTTCCGCGCGTACGAAAAAGACGCGGACGGTGACGGCCGAACCGGCACCGCAGAAGAGAACGACGACCCGTCAGAAACGACGTGACCGCGCGATGCCGTCTAGCTGCTTCTGCAGCTCGGCGGCTACGTCGACCGTCTCACGCACGAGCGCGCGGTTATCCTGCTCGCTCGGCGTCTCGAGGCGTAGCAGCTCGTTAAAACCTTGGTTGAACGCGTCGAAGCGGTTCGGGCTCTTCGCGGTCACACCTGGCTCGTACGTCGTGAGCTCGAACTCCAGATCTTTCCACGTGCCGACCAAATGGATGAAACCTTTGTGCGCCTCGCTAGCGGGCGCCGTGCCGCGCGCGCCCTTGTCATCGCGCGTGTGGATCTCGCGGACGTAGATCGTCCCCGGTTTCCGGATCGGGAAAGGCTTGTCGCGGTCTTCGCGTGGGATGAGCTCCGTTCGCACCATGCGCATCTCTGCGCGGCTCTTGACCACCGCGCGCGCTGTGTTGCCGACGTGGTTAGTCTCGATGACGACGCCTGACACCGCGTTGTCGACGCACTCACCCACGATGATCTCCGCGTACTCCTCCGCCGGCATGAGCTTTGAGTGGTCCGTCTCGAGGTAGCCGTGACCCTCCGCGTCGCTGCCGACGGTAACCAGCCCCGTCGGGTCCGCGTCGGCGAGCAGGGACAGCCCGGGGTCGAGGCTGCAGAGGCGTTGCACCCACCGCGCCGGGCCGCGTGGTCGGCGGTGCAGGTCCAGCCAGGCCTGTTTGAACAAGGCGCCCGCACTTTCCGTGAAGGACTTGCCGCGCAGCTCCTCGTCAAACTTGCGCGTCCCCGGCGGGTACTTCGCGCACTCGGCCGCAATGTAGTTACGCGTCAGCATGGGGTTGTCGAACAGCTCTCCCCACTGCACCGGGTACGTCTCCGGATCGATGCGGTGCCGCGCAAGGAGGTGCTCGATCACTTCATTGCGGCCGCGGCTCGTCGTATCCCACAACACCCGCGGAGAAGAGCCCACACGCGTAGCGGTCGTGATGTTGTAGAAAAATTCGAGCGCGCTCGCACGCTGCCAGTCGACCAGCTCGGTCAACCACGAAACGTCGAAGTTCGACGACCGCGATCGACCCGGGGCCTCCGGGGAATGCGCCTCGCTCGTCACCCCGTTGGGCCACCGCAGGTTGCCCTTATGCTCGATCGGCCGAAACCACGGCGGCGCGAGGTCGATTAGCATTTTGTGCTGTACCTCACCCACCCGGGTTAGCGTCGGGGCACCTAGGCCGATGCTTCGGTACCGACCCGTGCGCACGCCCTCATTGATGTGGCACGCAATGCCGTGCGTTTTGCCGAAGCCGCGGCCGGCGTGGAACCCGTAATAGCGCCAAGGGCCGTCGGGAACGCGTTGGTCCGGGCGGAGCCAGAAGTCCGCGACCGTCGCGAGCAGGAACCGCTCCGTGGGCGTGAGTTGGCCTAGCAGCTCCGGAGCCGCATGCGCCAGCGCCTGAGCCACCGCAACGCCTGTAGGGCCCTTCACGGGGCCGCATCTCCCGCATCGACCGCCTCGCGGACCCCGCCGAAGTCGAGCGAGACCTGACGCGAGCAGTGCGCGCAGAGGAGCGGCCGCTCGAGCGCGGCACGCACCCGATCGCGCAGCTGGTGCTCCGCGTCCGCGAGCTCCTGCGGCGTGAGGACGACGGAGTCTTTGTTTTCGTTTGCGGCCTTCTCGAGTCGCGCGATCGTGTTCGCCAGGTCGGCCGCATTTTTCGAATGCCGCGCCGCTACGGACCAGTCACCCGTCACCTGGGCCGTAGCGCTCGCCTTGAGGGCCTGCAGGTATTGGTGCCGGGTGAGCTCCACCAGAGACATTTTGGAGAGGTCCGGCGCCTCCTCCGCGGGCTCGTCGCTACGTCGCCCTGCCTGACGCTCGCGGAGGCGCTCTGTCGCCGCACTCTCCGCCTCCGCGGCCGCCGTGGGGGCCGCCTTGCGCGCAGCCGCGCGCGCCTTGGCGCGGTACGCCTTGAGCGTGGAGAGCGCGACGTCGATGCCCGCCTCGCGTAGGTCTGCCTGTACCTGCTCGTACGTGCGGCCCCTGTCGAGTTCCTCCAGCACGAGCTCTTGCTGGCGCGGAGAGAGCTTGGGCTCTCCCCCCGGGGGGCGACCTGGCCGACGACTCATCACCCCGTGATATCACGGCCGCGCCCAACGCCGCAAACCCCGGGCCTCCGTTGCTACGGGGGAGCCGAGGATGGCTAGCGATTACCGCGCCTAGTTCGCGGTAACCGTGAAGTAACGGACGCGCGCCAGCGCATGCTCACGGTTCGGGTCCGCCTCCGCGGCGGCCTCGTCGGGGTACGCGTGCCACGGCACGCCGCTTTGAGCGGGGTCCTCCTCGGGACCCGCGAAGTAGTACAAGCTCCGCTCTTGACAATGCTCGCTCGCACTCTCGATCGTGTCCGCAGTGACCAAGGCGTAGACCTGGCCGCGGTGGAGGAACTCGACCACGTACAAGCCAGGGGCCGGGGATGTGACCTCGTAATCTTCTGACATCCTGCTTCGCCTTTCGGGTAAAGTGTCCGCGGTCGCCGTTGCTTCAGACCGGGGTGGGTCGCGGCGCCGCGGACAACGCCGCAAGCCCCCGGCCTCTGTTGCTACAGGGGAGCGGGGGCGGTGCCGGTCGGGGCGGCCTACTGGGCGCTACGAGCCGCCGCAGCGAGCTCCGCCTCCAACGCGTCGCGCTTGGCGCGGGCCGCGAGGAAAAGCCGGTCGAGGCGTTCGTAGTTCGCGGTGCCGATGCGAGCGGAGTTAACCTGAATAATCAGGTTGGCCGCGCGGGAGGAGACCGCGATCAGATCGGCTTTGATGTCAGAAACGGTGCGAGGCTTCTTGTTGCTCATGGTTGGATATCATTGCAGGTGGCGTGCCAGGGTTGGAGGCGCCGGTTTTCGCGTACTTAGCGGGCCGGCGCCGGTGTAACAGTTACGGTGTTACGTCACGGCTCCTCGGGCTGGTTCGAAGCGGTGCGGCTCAGAGCACGATGCAGGCGCTCACTGGATCGTGTCGTCTTTGTGCCACGCGCGGTCGCCCGGCCCAGCCGACGACCCCTCAGCGACCCACATGATGCGACTGAACGGCAGGCCACGCTCTCGGGAAATGTCCAGCATGTCTCCGTCGGTCTCGATCAGCTCGTCGACCGTGCAGCGATTGGGGGTACGGTCCGAGACGATTGCGTATTTGCTCATTTGTGTTGTCCTCAAACGCCCAAGGCCCGCGTCCAGGGTAGGAGGCGGGCCGGGCCGGGGCGGGGCGGGGCGGGGCGGTTAGGGGCTACCGATCGAACCGTAGAAGCGTTTCGGCTGGTACGGAACATTGCCCCCGCGCTCGGCGTGCGCGTCGCTGGGGTCCTCATCGGACCAGCGCGCGGCAATCTCTTCGGCAGTGCGCACCACGTCATCGCTGTACGGCTTGTTCTCGGTCGTCGTCGCGTCGTTCATGGTTGGATATCATTGCAGGTGGCGTGCCAGGGCTGGGGGCGCCGGTTTTCGCGCACTTAGCGGGGCCGGCGCCGGTGTAACAGTTACGGTGTTACGTCACGGCTCCTCGTCCAAGTCGCGCGGGTCCTCGTGCCAAAGGACCCACACCGCGAGCGCGGAACCCGCGCACACCCAGAAGAGCTGGTCGCGCATTAGGTACGCGACCAGCTCGAGGGGCTCGGTCATTGGTGGTGCGACTCCCGCCACGCCAGCGCGACGAACTCCTCCGCGGCGGGGATCGACTCGGCCGCCGCGAGCGCGAGCTCAGGGTGACGCCGGTTGCCCGCGTGGAGGTGCATCTTGGCCAGCGCGACCAGCGCGCGGACCACGACGGGCGCCGCTCGCCGCATCCGCACCGCGTCGAGCGCTCGCACAATGGCGCCTTGCTCCGTGTTGTGCAGCAAGCCGGCGTAAAGGGTGGGAAGGGTGGCGATGATGTCTAGGTCTGCTTTCGCGTACATGCGGGGTGTCATTCGGCTCAAGGTGACGGTGGATATCCTTTGCACGGCGCATGCCAGGAGTGTGCGGAAGGGATATCCACTACTTAGGCGATCGGTCCGCGGCGCGCAAGCGTGTGTGACGCGTAACCGTGACGCCGTGCGGGTTACGTCAAGCGTCGTTGACGATTCCACCGCGTGTGTAATCTGACTTAGGGGAAAGACGCGCACGTGTTCAGAGG